>Ga0180437_10009619_pt1 | contig 11931 bp, 9 predicted proteins | sample SS_ome_4_FD_132410 | JGI IMG/M metagenome (GOLD analysis project Ga0180437, IMG submission 132410) | Hypersaline lake sediment archaeal communities from the Salton Sea, California, USA - SS_3_D_1 metaG | ecosystem: Environmental > Aquatic > Non-marine Saline and Alkaline > Hypersaline > Sediment... | reverse complement strand
CGCTCGGTGCTATCCTCTTCACGGTGTGACCTCCTATCCCGGAGCCCCATGCCCCGGGCGTTTGTGGTTGGACATTCGGAGGTTACACCATTTCTATTTTTACAGGAAGATTAGGACATCACCTCACCGAAGCAGAAACGTCTCCCGTGAGCAGCCGGTAAGCTGACAACGCTGACTACGTCGCCAACGAGCTCTCACAGATCGCCACAGAACCCGTCGAACCGCAAGAGAAGCTCGGCACAGGAACTTGAGGCTGAAGACCACCCCGGCCAAGGTCGATATTCAGCCATAGATCCTCTGCCATAGACCCGCGCAAGAAAGCGGCTGATGGGAAGGAGTCGGCATGTGCCGGTCAGGACGCGCCTCTCAGGAGTACCTTCGTAGCGCGCGCAAGGCATCCGATTCTGCCGAGCAGCGGACCTCAATCGGATACTTCGCTCATCCGGTGCCCTGGCCACATGTGCACGTCGGTGCGTGGAGCAGACTCGTTAGCCTGCTGAAGAGGTTCCAGCTAGCCCGAGAGCATGACCACGATGATAGACACGACTGACAGGATGATTGCCCCTATTGCGAGGAGGGTCGTCGTCTTGTGCAGCCAAGGGACATAGCGGGTCATGAATCTGATGCTGAAGTAGCCCTGCTCGGTGTTCTGTGGCAGAACCGGAACCTGCAGATCGCCGGTGGCCCATTCATAGTAAGCATTGTGACCTTGTCGCTTCACGTAGTTGGGTTGGGCTCCTACAGTCCTGACGGCACCCTCACTCTGCATGACAACGAAGCTCTCCATTGGGTGTTTGAAGAACCGAGTTCTCCAGTCAGAAATCTGCACGGCAGTGCTTGGGTGAGTGGCGCCGTTCTGAATCAGGTCGGTATATAGACTGTCCAGATCGGCGAGAACCTCGCCAGCCTTGGGATCCGAGTTCCTGCCAACAACCAGTCCGTGCCGCATGACCCGCAAGTTCTTGTCGATATCGTATCTCACTTTGGTTGGGCCAGACACGTGAAAACTCATTCCTAAGTCATTCAGAAGCCAGGCCTTCGCCAGCGCAAACCCAGCTCTGTTCTCCTGGGGTCCCGTCAGACATCGCAAGTGCAACCGCAACCAGCGTGATTCATCCGGTTGGATCGGGGCAACAAGTCTGATGCGAAACGCAGCGAACATCCGCTGATTCATTATGACCTTGTGCTCAGGCGAGTCCGAAAACGAGTGTACCAAGTTGTTGCCATGGTACGTCCCATCGTATGTGATGTCCCTGGTCGGGTCAGTCGGATCAGGTAAGGTCAAGCGAAGGCGCAAGGGAGTGCCGTCTATGACTTCATAAATCTCACCACCAGAGAATGGCGAACTCGGGTTGATGAGGTCCGCGGTGATGTCCTCGTAGACTGTCCGCCTGTCGTTCGTGCCGTCCTCATGGAACATCTGCTGCGGCACAACGCAGATCAGATCCTCTATGGGCTTCGTGTCTTCGTTCTGGACAAGCACATCCGCGACTATCTCTGGCACCCCCGAAGGAGCGAGAAGCCAGACTGACTCAGACCCATAGACAATTCGGATTGGTTGGCAAGGAGCGAAAAGGGAAATGCACATATTCGCCCACACCTGGTCCGGTGGTCACGCTCACAGAAGCACAGAGATTAGGGTTTGCCCCTCCGAAGAACGCGCGCAAGTCTCTCCACTAGTGGGGGGGTGGGAGGCTTGCCTGGAACTGGAATCAGCTTCCGCCCGTTTGTCTGTTGGCGAGCATCGGCAAGCAGAGAGTATTCGCGAACCGTTCTGATGTAGGAAGAACCAGCTGCCCGCGTCTCACTTGCCTTGACCGCCAGCCCAGCCATCTTGTCCTGCATTGAGCCTCCCCGGTTCGAGCAACGCGGCAGATTGTCAGTTTCGCCGCTGGCTGGCCCGTTGTCAACCAGTTTTCATCAGGTCGTACCGCCTGCAATGTCGGTGCTTTCCGGATCAGGTCAGGAACTCCACCTCGATCTCCGGGCTGCTATCTTGATGTGGAGTAGCTACGATAGCATCTGACCGCCCCCCCTTCTGAGGGCTTGGTTGTCCGGCTACCCTGCAACTACCAGTTCGATCTCACCCCCCTCCCTGGCAGGGGACGTTGCCAAGTTATGCAAGTTATCCGATCCGCACCGCGGCTTCGCAGCATCCCACGCTCGCCCGAGACTGCTGAGGTCGAGTTCGCGTCCGTCCCGGATTGTCTTGGACGCATGCCACCCGTGAGCAGCCGATAAGCTGACAAAGCTGATTACGTCCCCTAAGCCTCTCTTCGCATCGCATCAACAAGGCGCTCGTATTTCTTCTCAAGCAGACGGTTTCCTATCGCAGCCCACCGACCTAGGATCTCAGCACTAGCATGGTCGGACACAGCTTCTTCAACGAAGCCTATCCACGTGGCAAGGAAACCGGGTCCTATGATCTCGAGAGGATAGTACTCGCCGGTTTCCCGTGTAATCCGTAGCGCGCCCTGCAGGTAATCGGACGCATGTTTGTCTGCTGTCATTCGCCACGGATTGAGTGGTACATAGTGGCGATAGCGAACGTGATCGACGGACCGAACCTCTTCATCTGGGATACCCTGGTAGATGAACAGTGACCCATCGAATACGATCAGACTGAGAAATAGCATTGGCTTTTCGGTGAATTCGCGCCCCACCATCCGACCCAGCAGGGCTTTGACACTCTGAAACGACGCCTTGCGAAACAGCATATCGTTCTTGGAGGTAGCTTCTCGCTTCTTGGATCCAGTCTTGCGTTGTTCTTCCTTCCGGTTCGATCCTACTCCGAATGCGTCCATGTTCAGTGCTAGAGGCTCGGGCATATCATAGAGAGGCAGGTCCGCTATCAATGACTGCAACATTGTGTAGCCATCGTCTAGTGTGCCCACAAGTGGAAGATGACGAGGGATCGGGTTCTCCACGCCAGGACCGTAAGGGAAGAACACCCACTGGCTTTGTGGCGAGTGCTTGCACTCGACCAGAATCTCGACCTGCAAGGAGCGTCCACCGGCAACCTGGAACTCCTTCCGGGCCAGCAGATCGATCTCACGATGCACGAACTCGTCCAAGTCAAAGTAGTCAAAGCAAGGAATCACTTCCCATTCGGCCGTGCGAAAGGTATTGACTACCTGGATCTCGAGCGGATAGCCAGACCTTCGTATCGCCCCGAGGAGTTCCTTCTCTGTCTGCGACTCACTTGTGGGCATTGACTGTTCCTCTCCAATTCTCAATCGACCGGCAGCGGGATTTGCCGATCATTCTCACCGGTGATCCAACATGACCGTGCTTTCCCACGCCAACCGCGCCCCCGGGCAGTGAAATGCGATCCAATAGGGAAGCTGTCCCGAATCCTAGTCATCGTATGCTCGCCGGTAACGATGGGCTTCCGCTCAGCCGATCCTCCTGCGTATACAGATCGATGTCGTAGCGACGCCTCAGTATCGTTTCCTTTATGCCTTCTGCTGTAAAGTAAAGAACTCCGCTGACATACAGAAAGGGTGCCGGGTGATCAACCCGCTGCTGATTCCATGATCCTATTCTGGTCCGTTTGAGACGCTCTGGCTGCATCTCATGCACTAGGCCTATGAAACCGGCAACTAGTTCAGCAAAAGCCGACATGTGCTTCGCCTCTCCAAATGAAATCAGCTGCTCATTGGGGGCGGCCGTGTCTGTAGAGTAGCTGCTAACATCAGTGGGGCGAATAACCGCTACATCGAGACACACGTTTGCCTTGTTCTTCTGCTTGTCTCTGTGGTGACGGGTGGCAACGCGAAGCTGATGACGGACATGAACCACGACCGAGCCATTTGAACACGTCGCGTGGGAGTAGTCCGCGGGCCGACCACGTGTGCTGAATTTCAGCTTGAATACCGGTTTGCCCGTAACCTCGTTCAGTGGGTTACTAATCACGACATCCCAGCCGCACTCTCGGTACCAGCCGATAACCGAGGCGAACACAAACGCCTCGAACGTCTGATTAACCGTGCTCCCAAACGTCGTGATCGGCTGCCTCTGCTCGTCGAAGAAATCAGCCAGAGTCTTCTTCAGTGTCCGCAAGTCAATCCACGGCGCTGCCATCTCTCACCCGCCCCATGAGCCGCAGTACGAGCTCCCGCACCGAGTACCTCTCCTTCAGAAGATCATCCAGTCCCAGACCAGAGCATAGTTCCTTCAGTTGTCCTGAGAGTCTGTCCCCAAGCATCACGTTCTCGTTTCTACCGGCGAAACGGGTCCTGCCAATCACAAGCTCAGGAATGCCGTGCAACGCTAGCTCATCCACAGCTTCGCGTGCTGTACGAGCACCCTCAAGGAAGATCCGGTTGAGCATATAGATCAACACCACGTAGCGAATTGCCTGCAGTTCTTCTCGCCGGAGGCGATCCTTCTTAGGGATACCCGTCTCCTGCTCATCCACGATGATCTTCACATATGTGCCGAGAGACGACAGGCGGTTCTGCAGACTCCGCGGAATGACAATCTGGACGTTCTCTTCTCTGTCATCTTCCATTCATCACCGCATCAGAGTGGTGTGGCCGACTCACCCTTCGCCACGTCTCACAAGGGCTAGCTGCCCAGAACCCCGCCCGCTTGATTCGCTAGGATCCTGCCTACTAGTGCTTCGGCGACGCGATACCGATTCCGATCCCAGCCCGCGGCCCCCTAGCTTCCAAGGGCTATTCGTGTGATCCCAACGCCCGTGCCTCGAGCCTCCTCCGCAGGCTGGTCGCCGTTTGATCGGCACTTATCACGAAAGTGCCTTGTTCGTATCCTGTCCCAGGAGTCCCTCCCCTAAGCCTCCTGTCCCTAAGAACCCAGATTCAGAAGCGCACCTGAATGTTCTGCTGGTCTTGGCCCTCGGCCTCAAGGATGGAGCTGAGCCTGTCCTGTATCTCTATCGTCGTCGTGGTCCCTGGCTCCTTGGGGCGACATCCTGAGGTAAGAACCAGGCCATCCTCCGGCTTCAACAGCTGTTCGCCTTTCAGCAATTCGGCCGCGAGCCTGAACATCTCTCCCGGTCTAGCTCTGGTATCTACGTCGCCCAGCACTGTCGCAGACACTCCATAGCTGAGTACCAACCTGCATGCAGCGTACTCATCATGTGTTACTCCAATAACCCTCACATTAGGTCTGAACCGAGATATCATTCTCGCTGTTCGCCCAGTCGTCGTCACAGGCACAATTGCCTTGATTGCATCATTCTCGCTGTTGATGCAGGCAGAATCGGAAATCGTGTCTGTGGTCCGCTGCTTCTGCCAGTTGGACAGCTCTCTCGAATAGAACTTGCTGCTCCACTCCAGTTCCCGCAATCGTTCCTGGTCGTCAGCAGCCCCGGCAGCCTTTCGAACGATGTTAAGAATTGCCGACTCAATTCTTCCTTTGGCGTCATCGATGACAGTGTCCGCGTTCGCCAGAAAAGTCTCCATACGCTGCAAGGTCAGTTTCCGTCTCTCCTCTTTGCCTACATCCAACCTCTCGAAGAAATGCTCGGCTTCCCCTGCAATATATGCCATCTTTCTAGCAGCGTGGAAGGGATAGCAGCCAGTGGAAGTCTCTTCCGACAGCATGACCGCGTCTGTCCCATCCACGATCGAGTTAAAGACATCCATCACCTCAGCCCGGGTAGGCTCGAGACTGTCGACCATTGACCTGAGCATCTGCGTTGCAGTGATGACAGGCTTCCCCCTCTCGTTGCATAGCTGAATCAGCGTTTTTTGGATCGTCCCGATCTCCTCGACGTCCATTTGAACACCCAAGTCGCCACGAGCAACCATGATTCCGTCTACGACATCCAGGATGCTCTCTCTGTTCTCATAGCCTTTGCGCGTCTCGATCTTCGCAATCAAGGCTGGAGCATGCCACCATCTGTATTCCAGCTGCTGGGCCTCAAGGTGTGCCTGTGTCCTTGCTTCAAGATAGCGCTTGGCTCGTAACGCATCGTCAGGTTCCTGCGCGAAGGAGAGACCAACAAATGCCCATACACCGTCGCTGGTAAAGGCCCCGCAGTTGAACAACATATCTATCTTCTGTTGATCTTCCTGCGTGAAACTGGGTATCGTAAAGTCAATGTTCTTCACGGTGAATCGGTCTCTTCCTATGTAGCCCTTCTTGATCACCTTGCAGTCCAGATAAGCATCTCGGCGCTGCCGATCAAAGTCCTTTGGGTCAATTTCCAGGATTACATTGCCATCGCCGACAGCAACCCGCACTTCGAGGTGCCGCCTGACCCGCCGATCTATCTCGTCCATTATGTCTTGATACGCGACTCCGCCGTCGTATTGTTTCAACAGCGTCCTGTTTATGTAGACTGAGGCTCCCTTGCCGTTAGGTTCCACTGTCTGGTCAAAGTAGATCCTGAAATCCTGATCTCTCTCGACCTCAATTCCAGAGGCAGGGACATCCTCAAAACGTATTCTCGGGCCCGGCAAGTCCACCAAGATCGCAAATCTAGGGATATCCTCGCGAGCTCCAAGGGAAAACTCCCTGACAGCATCGAGGAACTCTTTGGCAGCAGCTCTGTCAACGTAGGCCATGTTAAGCCGAATGACGTTGACCCCGTTCCTGACGAGGTTCTCTACGAGGTATCTGTACGTTATGGGAGCAGCAGCCGGCCTCAGGTCCAGATCCAGAATTCCATCCCTGTAAGCAGTCGGTCCACCAATGGTAGCCACAATCTTGGTCTTCAGCGGTTGTTTGTCCCACGTCCTCAGTCCCTGCCCGTTCTCACTAATAGTGACCTTTGACATGTTGTGCCTCCCGCGTCTCGATCTCTTCACAGCCAACAGATTACGGAATTCCAGGAATCCGCGCGCACCAAGACGATGGACAAGATCCTCGGCAGCCCGCCGTGCCCTCGCATCTGTGCTACCAAGTGCCGTGGCAAGCACCACCCGGGCATCTTCTATGGACCTCTCTATCTGCCAGTGCTCCCTCTCACCTTTCGCGATGAGATCCAGGCACTCCACCGCTTCCAATGGCAGTTTGCCTGCAACGCCCCCAAGGCGTTTCACAACATGTGAAGATCCCTCGACTCGGCCTGCCAACCTCAACGCTTCCGACACATGGTCTATTGCCCAACTGTCATCAAACCTGCCAGAGGCGAACCACCAACCAAATGCCGCCAGCTCCTCGGTGAAGGAAGACGAATCTTGCGCGTTCCGCGCGGCCTCGAGGCGATGCTCCCATAGTCGCCGCATCCGCGCAAGGCCTTCGGTATCCGCAGCGGCTTTCTGGTCACTCAGCCAACGGCCGAGGAATTCGATGGCGTGCACCCGCAGCTTGACCGAGGCTTTCTGGTAGAACTGCTCCAGCAGTCCGCCCGGTTCATCGATCCCCAGCCTGCCTCGCCAATAGAAGGCCATGAGGTGATCTGCCAGACGTTCATCTGGATCCAATACATGAGCAGCCTCCTCGGGCCTCTTTCCGATTCGACCGACGGCCGCGGAATATTCGTCTTCGAGCAGATCAAGGAGTTGGCTGTATGGGTTGCAGAAGATAACGTACGTTTCCCAGGCGGCGACACGCAGATGGGCATACTGCTCTTCTGTAGGGAAGATCCTCGCAACGTTTTGAGAGACCCATCGTGGAGAGATTGACATAAGCTGAGGGAGGTACTGGCCATACACGGATCGGATAGCTGGAGACAGCTCACGCTTAGGGTCGAGGTGCCAATTCAAGACCGCCTTGACCTCTTTCATGATGGCAAAGCCTCGCGGCTTGCGTTGCTCAGGCGGTATGGCTTCTTCACTGCAGCGTCTGACCCAAAGAGCATGCCGGATCACAGCGTGCATTGCCTTTCCTCGAACGGTGTTGATGGAAAGCGTGGCAGGATCCATGTTCGAGCCGACGTAGCGTCTCTCATTTTCAGGCGTGGGTTTGGGGTCACTCGTCAGGGCTAGCAGTATCTTCCAAGCTGGCTTCCGCAGTCCGAAGGGTATCCTCCCTGGGTCATCGTCGAAGCCATCCGAGAGCAAGTCGGCCACGGCGCTACGAACTGCCCGCGGGTCGCCGATCTCGTTGTTGCCTGTAGCAGTATCCATATCCGCCCGATGTCCTGCTTTCAGAGTCCTGACTACCCACGAACAGAGATCCAGGACGTCATCCCACGATGAGATCTGGCGACCCTTCTTCATACCTTCCCGCAATCCGATGAGAAGCGCCGTGATGTAGATTGGATAGAGCTTCCTGAACCGGTCAGACTGCCTCGCGAACCTTTCAGGGTCTTCAGCAATGACCGCCTGCAGCTGCTGCGCCAGTCCCTCCCGGGAAGGGCTCATCCACTCACGAGAAGGCCCCCACGACGCCAGATACCCAAATAGATCGTCGTCCGACGTCGAGCGTAGATCACTCTCATCGCGTGGGCTCGTTGGCCCTGCCCAACTCGGCCCCATGTAGAAGCCGAAGTCCGGATGATCTGGATCCCCAAACTCTTTCCTGAGTTCTTCGAATTCGTTGAGCCATTTGCCCTCAAGACAGTCACGTATCGGCCAGAGCTTCGCAAACCGCCAGTGCCGCAGGTGGCCATCGATTCGTTTCTCAGCCAATTCCTCCCCGATGTGCTGACGCAGTGTCTGAAGTCGCTCGGCCCTGTCGAGGCCCTTATCTGTCAATCTGAGATATGACTGCTGCACCGCGTCCGGCAGTTGGTTGAAGCACTCGTGCAACAGATGGTACATTTCGTGGTGGAGATGCACGTCGTCGAAGGTGCTGGGATCGCCGACCAGTCGCGCAGTACCTTCTGGGTCTGCTTGGGGCCACTTCCGGCGTAGGTAGAGTCCAATGCGCTGGAAGATCTTGAATCGTCGCTGCTCAACAATCTGAAGGACAGCCGGATGGTGTAACTTCATCAAATAATCCGCCGAGTCTCGCACCGCTGTGACCAAGGAGTTCTTTGCGTCCCCCGGCCTATTCTGCTCGTGGTCTTCGACAGCGGGCCGCCACATGTGGGAATCGTCCCTTCCCTCATGGGATTCTGTACTGAGCAGCGACGAGTCTACTGCTCTCTGGAGGAGATCAACGACAAGCACTAGTGCCCGTTCACCAGCCGCAAGAACGAGGTCTGGAACACAACTCTTGACAACATGGTCATACTGCCAAATGTCAAAGTGAGCTTCGGCCCGGGGACCCTCAAGCGCAAGAAGTGCTGCTGCGAGGTCCAAGGCTTCATCGGTCTGACCGCCTCGGGCAAGACGCGAAGTGAGCTTCCCAAGCTTCTCGGGTAGAAGCGAACCACGAGATTCTCCTACCCAGGATTTTGCAGCTGGAACGATTCTGCACGCAGTCTGCGGCGGAATTCCGAGGGAGGCGTCACACAGGTCTTCCCGCACGCGGATGTTTCTGGTCGCACCAAGTTCCACAATGAGATTAGCAACCTGCTCCAGTGCATCGCCTCTTGCGTCGCCAGCAATCCGCGCAAGGAAGCGCGACTGGGGCCATACATCACCGGGAGCCATCTGGATAGCCCCAGGCACCTCAGTCCCGGGCACATTTCGAAACATGCCGGATTGTACCAGGGCAAAGATCCAGCGGGGGTCCCGCAGATTCTCGAAGAAGTAGGAAACCGCTGCGTGCTCAAGGAGCAACGGCTTGATCTCCATTCTAATATTGCAGTCTGTCGGGCCTTTCTGCACGGCACTGTCGATCGCTGCCAGTCTCTCGAAGAAGGCCTGTTCCATTAGGGAGCCTCCCTGGGAATGTTCTCTTCGCTCATTGTCAGACGTGCGCGTTTTACGGCATCCTGAAGGAGCTCAAGGAACTGCTCGACTTCCCAGTGGCGAGTGGCATCGGCAGGCTGATACCTCGTGACATCGATCCCCATTTCCTGAAACCGCTTGTCCTCCTTCACCTCCGCCTCATTATCTCGCTCCCTTCGCGTGGGAGTCGGCCCAGATCCAAGTGGAACCTCCAGTTCCCTGACGGGAGCCAACATTTGCCGTCGGGGCATTACCGGATTGCCCCTGGATTCCTTGATTTGCAGCTGTATGCGGTGCACCCGTCGAAAGACTTCTTTCATGATTGGCTCGCTCAGACGACAGCCGAGAAAAATGACATCACAGTAGGCGAGAAACTGAAGGAGGAAGCTCCCCACGATGCCGTCGTAGGCTCTCTCAAACTCACCCCGCGCCAGGACCAACTGTGTTCCGCATGCTTCGCCGTCTCTTCTCGCCAATCCATGTATGTAGAACACTGAAGGTGTGGACCCGCCAAGCGCCATCACGGGGAGATCTGGGTAGCAATGTAGGCTGTGTCCATTGGCATCTCCACACGCGATGCTGAGCAAGGGATCGAAATTCGTCGTCACATAGGCCTTGAACGGAATCTTCATCAGAAGGCGGAAGGCAATGCGATCTTCCACAGGTGGGTGTCCAAACAGGTTCGCTAGCGTCCTTTCGTAGGCCAGCGAGTCTTTCTGGAAACATTGCTCGGCGGTGTCAATCAGGCGGTCAGCGTCTTCCGCAGCTTCCCTGAAAAGCCGCGGGACATTGCAGGCATCGCAGAGATGATCTAGAGTCTTGTCCCACTCTGGGTACTTGGCCACCCTCGACAGTCCAGAGCCAATCCAGGCAACGCAATTCCCCTTCAGTACGAGGGGAGCCACTTCGTTGGCAAGGTTCCGAAGCTCCATCTCTGACAACTTGGCCACTTCCTTCGCAGAGGGAGAACTGGGACTTCGCCTTGATTCGGCCAGCTGTATTCTGGGTTCCAAGTGCACTTCTCGCGCATCGCAAGTGTGAATACAGACCTTCCGCGTGGTCTACGTACCATCCGGCAACTGGTCGTGGCACTCCACGAGTTGCCAGGAGCTGGGGAGGTTCGGATTCCGTCTCACGTCGAACTCGGCGGGGCCGAGGAATTCGAAGGTCTCGTTGTCGGGACGCGCGTAGTCGATGATGAGGTGCGCGTCGCAGGTGAGTTGCCACATGTCGCTGCCGCCGGCGTCCGGGCCGAGGGGCTCGGACGTCACGTTCTCGAGCGCGAGTTGGATGTTCTCCATCGGTATGGGCATTCCGGGGGCGCGATACCAGTTTCAGAGCTCAACCCCACCGGCTCCGCCTACCCGCCAGATTTCGGTGTCAGAAGTACGCAACACTACCCGTGCCTGCGATGCTCGCCTATTACCTAAACAACCCCTTAACCCTCCCCCACGTGTCATCCCCCACGTCCGTCGGGCCGATGGCGGCGAGGGCGAGGATTCGGGCCTCGCTCAGTGCGTAGTCGTAGACCCGGACCTCGTCGAGGAACCCGTCGAGGTAATGGGTGCTCTCGGCGATGTCGGCGCCGAGGCCGACGTCGCTGTCGTCGTAGTGGATCGGGTAGGTGGCCTGCGGGTAGGGGACGACGTCGTCCTGGAGCACGCCGTCGACGTACAGCTTCATCTCCACCCCGTCGTAGGTCCCTGCGATGTGGTACCACCGGTCGAGCTCCAGCGGGGCGTTCGAGTACGCGTGGCCGTCCGCCGGGTTGCTGGACCCGCGGTTGAGCGAGAAGACCGCCTTGCCGGTGTTTTCCTGCGACAGCAGCTCGTAGCTGGCGTCGTGCGCCCCGTACTGCTTTCGGATGTAGTCGTCCGAGTTGGACGCGCCGCCCATGCTCCTCAGGTACACGCACACCGCCAGCGTCAGATGCTGGGGTCTTAAGAGCGGCGTGCCGCCCACACGGATGGAGTCGTTCTCCCCGTCGAAGACGCAGTACCCGCAGGTATCCAGGTCCGTGAAGGTCGCGCCGCTGACCACTCCGTGGTGCAGGCTCCCGCTCGCATCATCCGCATCGCCCTCGAGCGGATAGTAGGCGACGAGCTGCTGGGCTCCGACGGCGACGGGGACGACCATCACGAGCGATGCAAGGATGATCCACGTTCCGGCGCGGATAGGATCCTCCCTTCGGTCGATTCGCCGTGTTCCCCATGCGGGCAGGGACTCAGGGGACGTG
>Ga0180437_10009618_pt1 | contig 11931 bp, 12 predicted proteins | sample SS_ome_4_FD_132410 | JGI IMG/M metagenome (GOLD analysis project Ga0180437, IMG submission 132410) | Hypersaline lake sediment archaeal communities from the Salton Sea, California, USA - SS_3_D_1 metaG | ecosystem: Environmental > Aquatic > Non-marine Saline and Alkaline > Hypersaline >... | reverse complement strand
AGTTCGGGCGGTCGGAAGACCGCCCTACAAGCGACAAGCTGGGCGGGTGCGGCGGTCGGGAGACCACCGCACAACAGGAGACCACCGCACAACAGCTGGCCACCGCACAACAGCTGGCCACCGCACAACAGGAGGCCACCGCACAACAGTGGGGCCACCAGAGATTTCTCCGCGCGGGCGTTCTTTGACAATCTGGAAGTAGCTCAACTGGCAAGCGGGGACGCGGCCGATCTGCCCCCAACCGGCTTGGCATGTGGGTCGAACAATCCCCTGGCGAGGGTAAGCGCCCGATCAGGGCAGACATCGATCGAACATGTGGCGAGCATGCGACCGACGAACACCCGACATCCGCCGAACAAGAGTCGAACAAGACTCCGACAGATGGCCGACAATTGGTTGAGTTGGACAGCGTATGCAGATGCCGTGGGGCAGGAGGCAAGAAAAAACGCCGCCGTCATGCTTGACCTCGGTTGGACCTCCACTTAGCTTGATGGTTGACGACGCACCGGCCACCTCCGTTGACTCCTACTCGAAGAGGTCATAGACCATGCCGCTGACGATTCGCTTTATCGGTGGGGCTCGCGCGGGCGAAGTGGTGGAATTGGGCGACGATCATGAGCAGGTGACCATCGGGCGAGATGAGTCGAAGTGCGATGTGGTCTTTCCGCCCGAAGAAACGAGAGTCGGCCGCGAGCATTGTGCCCTGCGGCGCGTGCTTGGCCGTTATCGCCTCGTGCTCAACGGACGTAACCTGGTACTGGTTGGCGGCCAGCCGGCCATGGACGATCAGGAGATCCTGAATCACTCGCGGCTGCAACTTGGGCCAGAGGGGCCGGTGATTCAACTCGACGCTTCGCTGAATGCGGAGTACTTGGTCACCGAAGAACAGGAAGCGATTCCGACCAAAGCCAGTGTCATGGAGGAATTGCGACAGTCCGCACATCGCGGGCGGCGCGCGACGGTGGTCACCACGGTCGTCATTCTAGCCTTGGTTATCGCGGGCGGATGGCTGTGGAAGTCGCTTGCCGACCAGCGTGAGCGATTGGCTTCGCAAGGCGAGCGATTGCAGGAATTGGATGAGCTGAGCGACGACCAGGAAGCGGCGGTACAACGAGTTGTGGCGAAGTATGTGCAGCCCGATGACGACGTGGCCTTGGGCGCCGCGCTGCGGGCGGCGAGCGATGCGGTCTATTTGGTCACGATCCAGAATGACCGAGGGGGCGAGCAGCCGCACGGCACGGCTTGGTTGTGTGAACGCGAGCAGGGCGTGCTGGCCACCAACGCGCACGTGGCGGAACTGTTCAATGGCTTGAAGGATAAGGAACGCATGATTGCGAGAAACAGTAAAGGCGCCGAGGTGCGGGTGAAAGCGGTGCGGATTCACCCTGGTTATCGCGCCTTCACGCAGCTATGGAATGACTACGCACCCGGGTCGCGAACCGGCCCGGCAAGTTTTCGAGCCGTGAAAGCACCCGGGCCGGGTGGGGACGTTGCCTTGCTTTTCCTGGACGACCCGCGAGACTTGCCGGAGGCTCTGCCACTGGCGCCACGCGAGTTGCTGGAAACCGTGGACCGATTAACACCGGTGGGCTATGTTGGCTTCCCCATGGAGGGCATGAGCCTGGTGAATTCGAAAACGCCGACTCCGGTTTCGCACGCGGCATATGTAATTGCCACCACCGATTTTTACGGAGCCACCGACGCCGGCTATGAGGACCGTCACCTGATACACCACGCGCTACCCGCCGCAGGCGGAGCCAGTGGCAGCCCGATCTTGAATAGCGAGGGGCAGGTGGTGGGTGTACTCAACGCGGGCACGGTGATAGGCGTCTCCAAGGCAGGTACGAGGATAACCTCCGGTGCCAACATCAACTTTGCACAGCGAGTGGACCTGGTTCAGGAGCTTATCGAGGGAACAGCCGACGCAAATCAGGCTGCGCGCACCGAGCGGTGGACCGCGGCAATAGCACGCCACTATCAACCCGGCCGAGAATTGCACCGCGAGACGCGAGTACAGCGTATCGTCGATGAATGGAAAAATCTGCTCTCGCTATACGGAGATTATGAGGTCACTCTCGAGGAAGCTGTGAGCAAGACGGAGCCGGCTGCATTGGAGAATGAAAGCGTTGAACTCCGCCGAGACTTCGCCGCAGAACCTTCGCAGTTTGGGCTCGCGATCGGCTCTACCGGGCAGAATAACAAGCCCGTGACGCTATCCATCTTACGAGGCTCGGAGGCACTCAGCGGGCTGCCTAACCGGTTCAGCAATGTTGCCTCAACAGATTGGGTCAAGTTTCTTGGCCTCCCGTTCACGAATTCCGATGAGCATACAGCAGTGGTGACATCTACCGCTGGCAATGCACCGATTTCGCTGCAGGTCTATATTGCCAAGCGGCGGCGGCGTGCGCCCGAGGAAAGAATTCAATACGGAATCGCCGAGGCGAAGACTCACTTTGAGAAGCTTCGGCGCTATCGCATTGAAGCCCGCTCCCTCATCGATGCCCAGCGGTCTCTGGCAACCGCGCGTGGCAATCTCTTCACCGATTCCACCAATGTCGCGCTCGAAGCCAAGGGCGATTATTTCTTCGCGGCCAATAGTCACGGTGACCAGCGTATTTACCTCGAGATATCGCAGGCCAATAATCCGCCGCTTTCTTCCGTCAATAATGGCAATTCCTCACTGGCCTTTGCGGCGAGCCACTTTAGCCGCGCCACAAATGTCGTCGTCACCGTCATCGGTGATGTTGAAGGCCAGGAATATGACCTCTCCGTCTACCAGATCGTTGAGAAAAGCCCGGCTCCTTAAACCAAGCGGATCTCGGCTCTGCCTCACTTGCACTCCTTGGTTTCTTCACAGTAGGCCTTGTAGTGCTCGGCCGTTTGGGCCTCGGTCGCGTCTCCCTCGTGGATGTAGAATCGGTAGCGGAGCGGTAGCTCCTCATCCGCTTTCAGCGTGAACTCTCCCGCGTCGCGGGGTAACTTCTCGCCGCTGAAAAAGTGCAGACCAAACGGATTGGCCGTTACCAGGCCGTAGTCTCTGGCGTGCCAGGTCGTCGGGTGTCTCAAATTCGCCGGGTTGTCAAATATTGCGATGCCCACGGTCTTGCCATCGATCGGTCCCCAGTAGTCAACCCATTCGGCCGCCTGCCCCCAAAGTTCCGCATCACGCTGCCCTTCCGAGTTGAGGGCGGAGCCGGTTCCTCGCTTCCCTTCGGCATTCTTAATTCGCAGCGCCGGATTGGTGCGCATTGCCACAAAGCCGTCCTTCTCGTCGCCAAAGACCACATCGCCGTGGGTCGCTTTCATCACGACATTGAAGTCGATAAACCGGCCGCCGTCCTTACCAAAGAACCGCAGCGTCGTTTCATCAGTGCAGAGCACTGTCTTATCGGGGGCCAGCCATCGATTCCGGGTTACAATCGTGCCGACTTCGCCGCTGGTGGTCTCCAATAATTCTTCATGCACAATCGTTCCTTTGCCGCGACCCTGGTGCCAAAGGTCGTGCCCGCTGATGGCCTGATGGCCATGCCAGATGGAGTGATGATGCACATGGTCCTTCTGCTCGCCCGGCACCCCCTCCTTCATTGGCCAGCTTCGTGTCATCGATTCACCACCCGGTCCCAATACCGGAAACAAGTAGGGCCGTGGAAATTCCTGATACACATATTCGGTGAATAGCTCGCCGTCGATCTCGACGCGGAGCTTCTTGTCGACTTCCGTAATCGTGACTTCCGCCGCCAGTCGACCCGGCAAGGCAAGAGCCAAGAGGCCGGCCAGGGCCAAGGTGATGTCTCTTCGTCGTGAATCGTGAGGTCGCCGCATCTTGGTGCTCCGTAGCAGAGAAGGATCGTGCTGGTGGAATTCGACTGCCCGTGGGCAGGGCGTTCAATTATAGCGACTCTCGATGCTTCGCGTGACAGGTCGGTAGGGGCGGTATTCTCGCCCGGCCGATGCAGCCCCAATCTCACGGCGTCTTCCACAAATGTCGGGCCTCAGTCGGCCGGTTGTTGGCCATCTGTCGGAGGTTCGTTCGGAACTTGTTCGGCGCTTGTTCGGCGCTTGTCGGTCAACTGTCGGTCAACTATTCGGTCAACGGCGGATGCTCGTTCGCCGAGCTCCGCGAGTCCTGGTCGATCGTTGTCACAATTCGCTTTGGAGTCATGAACTCAACGACCATGAACTCAACGACCAATGGCTCGACACCATCGAAGCGGCGAAGCCGAACGCCAAGCCGTACCTGGTACGATCGCACGATCCTTCCGGATCGCGAGGACGCCCGCCCTCTCGAAAGCACCTCGGATCTTCCAAATTGTCAAAGAACGCCCGCGCGGCGAACATCGATGGGAGGTCATGAAGCGGTCTTCGTTATGGGGCGGGCTCTGTTGTGCGGTGGTGTCCCGACCGCCGCACGCCTTGTTGTAGCTCGGTCTCCCGACCGCTCTACCGCCCTACTCGCCACCGATAGCCGGCTCCCACGCGGCAGCTGAAACATAACATCCCAGCCGCCGACCAATATACCCGATACTGTTCAAATGTCAATACCTCAGAATCGTCCACTTGAATCGCGCGCACTGCAGGCTCACATGTGCCTCAGGACAACCGGTCAGGATTTCTCTCCGGGTGGTTCTGGCGGTTGTTGGTTGCGACTATATTGTCGCTCTGCGGGAGCCGTTCGTTCGGTCCCGATCGAACGAACTTGAAGAGGTAACAGACGGATGGGATTGTTGGCAGCCGACGGTAGAAGTCTAATTGTGGCGATGGACCACGCGCGAACGTTCGGTGTGGTCCCTGGGCTGGAGAATCCGGGCGCGGTAATCAAAATGGCAGCCGAGGCGGGCGCCGATGCCGTGATGACGAGTTTTGGCATCGCCAAGAAGTGCCAAGCGGAACTGGCCGACATTCCGTTCGTGCTCCGACTCGACGGAGGACCGAGTCTCTACCGCGAAGATTGGCTGGCGTACACAGATTGGCAACAGCTCCACTCCGTTCAAGATGCCGTTCGTCTGGGAGCCGCCGCGGTGGCGACCATGACTTTCATGGGTATCCCGGCCGAACTCAAAACAATGGCGGTCACCGCGGACGTCGCCAGCGAGTGCCTGGCCAGCGATATGCCGTTGCTGGTGGAAGCTCTGCCCGGCAAGAGCGAACGGGTCCCCGATCCGCTCGCACCGGACGCCATGGCGTCGGCGGCCCGGCTTGGTTTCGAGCATGGCGCGGACGTCGTCAAGTGTTACTACACGGGCGATATCGACAGCTTCCGCACGGTGGTGGAAAACTGCCCCGTGCCGATCCTGATCGCGGGGGGCCCCAGGCTGGAGACCGACCGTGACGTGCTGCAGATGGTCAGCGACGCTATCGAGGCCGGTGCCGCCGGACTGGTGTTCGGCCGCAACATCTGGCAGGGGAGTCGTCCACGTGGCATGGTGCGGGCGCTGCGGGCGATTGTGCACGACGACGTCGACGTCGCGACGGCCTGCGACATTCTCGAATCCAATTGAAGGCGCTCCCGGATCGCTCGGGCTGGAAGTTGGGAGAAGGAGTCCAAGAAATCCACACGCATTAGGCTCGGGGAGGTTGTGTTTCTATAATCGCGAAGGCTGTGAGTCTGGATCGGTTCCAAGCTCAATCCGTATGAGAAAATCCGAATCAATTGGAGGGCAGAAAAGGTGATCAGAATGTGTCAAGAAAAAGGAACTGGCGCGCCGCGGGGGCAGTTGCTGCTGACGGCCGTTGTCATCTTATCTGTCGGTTTCGTCATTAGTGGATGCAGTAGTAGCGATACTCCTCAGGCGTGTTTTGATCGAGCGAGGGCGGCGGTTGAGAAAGATGATTACGCCGGATTCTGTCGATGCATGACGTCTGATTCACAGACGATGATGGCGGGATCGATGTTGATGTTGAGAGCGATGGGCGCGAAATTTGCGGATAGGAAAGGAGCCGACGATGAAACGGCGGTCAGGATGGCGAAAGTGGATGTGATCATGAAGAAGCACGGTCTTGATCCAGATAAGGAACCGACCGGAGAAATCACGGAAGATATGAAGGAGATGGTGGTCGAATTTAAGAAGGACCTTTCCCCCGTCAAAGACCGGGCAGTATTTCTTGGCGAGATGCTTCAGGTGCTATCTGACCCAGAAGGCTACGGACTGAAGGGCCCCGATCTGAAAGCGATTTTTGGCGGAGAATTGAAGAACGTCAAAGTCGAGGGTGACTCGGCAACGGCAACCCTCGTTAGGACTCAGAACGGGCAAGAGCAGAGTACGCCCTACGCATTCAAGCTTGTTGACGGCATATGGCTGATTGACGTCTTGGAGATGGGCCCCGGTGGTCTTTAGGTCGAGTTCTTCGGCGAGTGCCCCACTCTTTTCATGAGCGGTTACGCGTCTGGGGCACCAGAGGTCTTAGCGGGGGGCGATTTCATGTCCGTCTCTTGTTGCATTGAGGGCACAAACAATTGCGGGCGATTGTTTGTGCCCGCCGCCGTCTTTTGATCGTTTCGCTTTCCTATTACGATGCAAGTCGGATGAGAATGAGAGTCGCGAGAGCATCGGGAGGCTTTTGATCGAAGATGGATAAACAACCGAAGCCTGACAATCACAACTCGCTGGGGATCACTGGCGACTCCAAGCCGGACGTTCCTGTGTTTACTTGCCTGGTTTACGTTCACAAGAACGATGACGGAACGGTGACCGGAAGAGTGGCGAATCTGGCCGGCATCGAGGCCAGCGGCAGTTCCGAGCGGGACGTGTTAAGCAGAGTGACGCGCGAATTCAAGTCGCAAGTCTTCAAGATGTTTGAAGAGGACCAGGAGATTCCTTGGGTGGATCCTCCGCAACCGCCCGTCGAAGGCGAGCAAGTGCGTCGGGTACCGGTCCACCTCTAGGCGTCCTCCAGGCGATCCAGGAGCTGCACGAGAACATGCCCGGCGTGTCGGGCACGTGGCTACCAGTGCGAACTCTTGTCGGACGTCGAGTCACTCTTGGTGGAAGTCTACGCCGTCGCTCACTAGAGGAACTCTCTGACAAGCAACAGGTAGCACTTGGCCAAACTCTGGCCGTGGTCGCCATGACACACCCACCCGAAGTAGCTAACGCTTGAGTTCACGGGCCGGGAGTTGACATTGATCAGCGTGGCGAACGCGCCGCTCGCTTCGGCTCCCCTGCATCCATTTGATCCGACGTTTATCGAACCATTTGGGCTAACTCTGAAATCACCGGCGCAAAAACTGCCGTGTGATTTGCAGCGGTAGCCATGAATTGCTTGTACTTGCCTAGGAACGATGGAGAACCAGCGGACTCCTTCATTTCAGCAACGAGTTTGAGCAATACTTCCTGTTCAGCCGAGTCGCCAATTTGCGAGTTGATGATTTCACAAATTTCATTGAAAACCGAATGGTCGACTGAAACCGTGTTGGCTGAATTGTCGATTGAATTGACGTTGATGCGTGCATTGGCACCCAGGATGTTGTAATTGACCGTGGATGGCGATTCAGGTGTTGGTTCCGTTTCGCAGCGCAATTGCGCTACAACATCGAAAACCTTGGGATCGATTTCAATTGACCTGCGTGTCTGCATTTCGATCAATTCGAGCCGAATAAAACGCTCGATAGTTTTCATCACTGCGTCACGGCCGAGCTCATCACACTTATAGAAGTTGTCGATGTCCAAATATCGGCTGACATGGTCGAAGTGTTCCGCGAGGTGAGCCAAGGCTTCCGCTTCGTATTGGTCAAAGGAAAAGTAAGGCATGTTTCTTGGAGCGAATAAGGCTCACGATAGCAGGGCCGGGAGTTGACGCCGATGAGCGCAGCGAACGCGCGACGTTTTCCGGCTCCCGTGGATTGATTGGTTAGGAGGCACTTACCAGTACGTGTAAATCTTCTGAGGATCAAATACCACCTGAGCAGACTTGCCTAGGTTACAGCTGTCGCAGAGCAATTGGAAGTTCGTTGGATCGTTTGTGCCAGCTTCAGCCAGTGGAAGCATATGATCGATTCTCAGATCGTCATTGGTAGTCAGGATGCCGCTCAGGTCAGTGAAGCAACGTTGACACCGCCCCTTGTCACGATGGAACACGGCGCGTTTTAGCCAAGGCGGCAAGTAACTTGCTCGTTTGGGTACGCCTGGGCGTTTCAAGACATCGGAGTGATCGTCGTATTGAATTTCGCGGACCCTTTCGGCGACCATCAGCTGAAAACCGAACAGAAAACGTCGATCCGCAAAGAGAATGTGGAAGGCGGCGTTAGTTACGATTGCGGTCGCCTCCTCTAGCAGTCGGTCGAGTTCGCGAATATGGTCTCGAACGTGATTCGCGGTTAGCCAAGCGGGTACATTCAATCCAGCCGCGTCAAGGAACGCAGCTAGTGTTTCAGCCCCATCTTCTGGGTAATGGCCCGTGATGTAGTCGAAATCTGAGAAGTTGATGCTACGGATGAACGTATGAAGCAGCGTCACTTGGCAGGGATTCGACACCTTGGTGGCGAACGAGGTGCCGTCCTCTTCAAGGTGATCGTGGACGTACAGTTGTTCTTCGGGAATGAAATTGTAGATAGCGCCCACAACGCGATCGGCGAATCCGTACGCGTACGTGAAATCGAGTTGTCGCAAGGGCATCCTGTGCCCCCTAACTTGTAATTAGATTGAAACTTCTTCTGTAAGCAGGTTGACTGGCGGCCGGGCGTATCGTAGCCGCTGCCGGCGACCCCTGAATGGAGCGCCTCGCCGTGGCCTCAGTTTACCGCCCCGCGACTTCGAGGCCAAGCCACGGAGCGAGAAGCAGCGACTGCTCGCCCCTGCGGCGTGAACTGGGAAGGTCCTTGGGCGTCAAGGACGAACCGTCCAGAGTCAGCGACGGCGCTGCGCCAATTAACCGAAGTGGTGGCGACCTCGGCGACTTGGATCTGCCCGACCTGATTCGGTGACGGCCTCCAGCTTGGACAATCAGGGGTATCGCGGGTGGTCGTGTGTCGCTCCGCGACGCAAACGCGAATCTGGTCGTGTCCCTCGCTGACGCTTCGAGCTATCTACTCTTGTTCTTGCCCACTTGTGATGCCACTGGTAGCTCGCTACCAGTGCGAACTCTTGTCGGACGCCGAGTCGCTCTTCGTGAAGATACACGGCCCCGCTCTTGAGAGGCATCGGCTGGCGAGCTGCCGGTGGCGCTCGGTGAGGGTCACTCGCGTCATGGGTAAACCCGTCGAGCAATCGGCACAGAAGGGTTGTTTCCCTGTTCCCGATTCGCCAACTCTCCAGGGATTCGACGCACTCTCGCCGAACGCATCATTAATTTTTCATGCCGAGGAATAATACCTGGCTTTCCACGCGATGTAACCGTTGTGACGTGAGCTGCCCTCCTGGCTGTGACCTGGAGTCCGCACGCACGGCCCGTGGTCCCTTACAGGGAAGCCAGATGACCCTTTCAAGCACTACCGTGCAGTGCCTTCTGTTTGTACTGCTATTCGTCGGTTGCTCGCCAAACGACACTCGGCAAAACAGTGGCGAACCGTGGGCTGCGAACCAGGCAGCTGCCAGTGAAACGACTACTCCGCAGCGACCATGCGGCGATCCCGCGATAGCTCAACGTGACGAACCTATGGCTGAAGACGCACAAGTCACGGAAGAGGAGATTGTCGAAGAGTTGACAGCCGAAGACTGGCTAGAGGAATCCAAGGAGTTACGATACGCCCACTGCGATCCCGAGCATGCCGAGGTCATCGTCGTTCTGTCGGTCGAGATACCGTCCTTCGAACACAACCTGATCTTTCGCGTCCCTCTCCGCCGCCAGATGATAAGCAAGTGGCGTTGCCACCGGAATCTTGGGGGCCGTACGGCATGCGGCCGAGGCTTCGGCTCTCTGAGGAGCCTGTGTTTGAGGGATGCAACCGATTCGAGCGTGGATCTCGAGGTGTCGTACTCCTGGACATCAGAGAAGAGTCAGGGCAAGTTTAGGGAGGCGCTGCCAATCACGATCGGCGAACCCGGATCGCAGCAAACGGACCATGAAATTAACATTCGCTGGGACTTCGAGGAGCCGGGCGAGGGAGACGAGCAGACAAGCTACTGGTAGCACGAGTCTAAGAAGACAGGCTCAGATGTCGCGGAGAATCGAGACATTCGGAAAGAGGATTGAGCGAGGACAGCGGGAGTCTCTTCGCCCCCCTAGAACGCTGCGTGGAACCGCAGGCCGAACAGGTTCGACTCGCCGTTATCGATCGTGTCGGGCACGACGCTCCGCGCCCAGATGTGGTTGAGCATGATCTTCACGGTGGGGTTCAGGTACCACGTCAGGCCCGTCGTGACCGTCTGCAATCGGCCGCCGGGCACACCGGTATCGTTCAGATTGACATTCGAGTAACGGCAGGCCAGTTCCCAGCCGCCCTGAAGAAACAAGAAACGATCCTCGCCTGGGTGGACGTTGTCGTCCGGCACCACGCGGGCAAACACTCCGTTCTTCCGACTGTAAGACCGCTGCTCGCCGGTAAGCATGTAAGAAAGGAAAAAGTAGTAGCCGTCGAATTGGGCCGATCCGAGGTCGGGACCGCCACCCGCCACCGATGCATCGTGCGCCTGCGTGTAAATGTACTCGCTCTGGAAAATTAGCGAGCGAATCTTGAAGGCGAGTTCGCCTCCCAGGAAGGTCACGCCAGAGGCTTCCAGTGGCCCGGTATCGACGAACCGCGGGGTCCTGCGAATCTCGGGCCGAGCGCGAAAGCGGACGACTTCCAGCCCGCTGTCGGGGTCCAGGTGCCCTCCGTTGTTGTAGCGGGCCGCCATCCCGAGATGCAGCAAGGAGTCGTCACACTCGCTCGCCAAGGGGACCATGCTGACGCGTCCCACACCGCTGTACTTACCGTTGCCTTCGACCAGGCCCGACTCGGCGGGATCGAAGCGAACCACGCCGTAGGACCACTGCATCGACTGGTTTTCATTGTAGTTCCAGACCACGATGCCGGGGTCGTATTCCTGCAGAAAGGCATCGTGCGCCGCATCGCGTTCCAGAAAGATCAGGAACTTGGCGCTGGTCAAACTCTCCATGCCGATGGGCGGCTTGAGATGACCGGCGCGGATGTTCCCCAGCAACGGCACGTCGCGAAGCTGGACCCAAACGTCCTGATAGACAATGTCTTCGATATCGGCCGTCTCGATTTCCAGATAGTAATCGACCGACCGGTAGAGCGTTCCGGCGATGTGCATACGGGCCCGCCGCATGAAGACCTTATCTTCAATACGGCCGATGCGGGCTTCCAACTCGGGATCGACTTCCGCCCACAACCAGTCTTGCTCCAGACGGCCACCGACGTTGAAGCGGAACTTATCGTCCGGCGTGGAAAACCACAGACCATAATCCCACTCGTTACTGAAGTAGTCGGCGTCTTCGTTGACCCCGTACCCGTACGAGATTCCCTCTTGACCATCGAGGGTGTTGGCCAGCCGCTCGAGTTCCAGGGACTGGGCATGAAGCTGCTGCTGAAGCTGTTCGATGGCCAGCGCCGGATCGTTCGCCAGCGGCGCCGGCACTGGTGGCACGACGTGCGGCGGCGCAGGGAGGCTCTCGTCAACCGCGGGCAGCCGCTTGACGGCCTGGGGCGGTTGGGCCGCTATTGGTTGGTCGAGGGCCAATAGCACCAGCAATGCAGGGATCAGGCGGTACAAGAACTTCAATGCGCCCTCTATGAGATTCGGCCAATCGGCCAGCTTGGTTGCCACTTCTGGAGATCGCGCCTAGAGAAAACGAGGCCTTGTCGTCTGAAATCGACCTCTCAGACGGGGCGCTTGAAAGAAACCCGCTGGCCCGCATGCCAGCACGAAAGCGTTGCGGGCAAGACGTGTGAAAACCTAGCCGTTTTGCTGGTTTAGCAGACGCTACAGCTGTGCGAATACGCACTCTAGCGGGTGACGCTGGTGGCGTAGCGAGAGACAAGAGAGATTAGCT
>Ga0180437_10009617_pt1 | contig 11933 bp, 9 predicted proteins | sample SS_ome_4_FD_132410 | JGI IMG/M metagenome (GOLD analysis project Ga0180437, IMG submission 132410) | Hypersaline lake sediment archaeal communities from the Salton Sea, California, USA - SS_3_D_1 metaG | ecosystem: Environmental > Aquatic > Non-marine Saline and Alkaline > Hypersaline > Sediment... | reverse complement strand
GATCACTGAGAGTTTCCTCTCTGTTTAAACCACCGTTTACAGAGCAAGGGACTAGAGAAGCATCCCTTGGTGTGTTCTTTAACTCTCCTGATAACTTAGATGCCGCCATATACCTGGCCTCTCTCAGGCTAATCAACTAATTACTCTTATTCCTCACGGAACAAGCCCCCTAACTTGTTAGGGGGTAATTGACTGAAATCCACACTTCTATGATAATTATCAATTCCTCCTACTTTCAGCAAGGAAGAACCAGCCTTAAGGTTATCGGGCTGTACGCTCGTCACCGAGTTCAACACATACTTCATTAAGCACAATTTTTTTAGTATTTCAGCAGTCTTGAAGGACGTTATCCCGTTATGCTTGAAGAATCATGGTTCATCGACCATTTACAGTAAGGACTGCCCTGTTTCAAACGAGGCTCTACATACGCCCCAGCTTGTGAGAACACCCAATCGTAAACGGCTGGAAATGCATCCTCAAATCCCCGTCTCTTCGAGCGATTACATAATTTGTGAGTTGATGCACCGACAAATTATATAATCCTGAATAATACAATGCCCTATTGTACTTTTAAAGCAAGACACCCCTCAATGTAACTATGAAAAGTTAAATTGTTTCAAGTCAGTATAAAGTTAAAGATTTTGCAGTAAAGATACGGATATTGTTGAATCTCCTTCCTTGCTTTCTAAAAATAGGTCTAAAATAATTCTACGTACGTTGCTACTTAATTTTAGCAAAGATTGTGCGAAAACTATACGAAGCGTGATTGCCTCGTTTATGCAGCCTATACAAACTTTACTTTGATTGGAATGCCTTTTCTAACGCTGGATGTTATAATACAATTGTAAAGGCGTGAGACAAGAAATCCCCGTAAGAGTAAAAATGGTATAAGTCGCATCAATGATTATTGAACTTTGCAGATTAAACTCCGTCTCTTCTTTTCCCCTCGCCCATTATTTCGTTTGTTCCGATTTGGGAAAACAAGTAAGATTTGGTTTATTCCTTAAAGTTAAACAGACTTCACATATGTTTTGTGCGACTTCACCTATTTTTTGTTCATTACCTTTATACTTCGTGAAAAACTCTTTAATTGAGTTAATTAACTCTTCATCTTTGCTAAAATCAGTTAATCCACGTTGTTCTTTGATGTATCTAGAAATAGCAGATTGAGTAAGTCCGAGTTTTTTTGCTGCTTCTTCTTGTGTCATACCCTGGTTTTCGACAAGTTCTTTTGCGAGAAATGCACGAATCATTGGTAAAATATATTTCACAATCGTTTCACATGGAGGGCGCAATTATACCACTCCTCCTTTTTATTAGGATAGCAATGATACTATTCATTAATGCCATTGGCATATAAATGGTTCTATATGACTTTTCTTTCTCCAACAACTTTGTTGCATGAACTACCTCACGCTAAAGCAGTGAGGCTTCCTGTTTCTGCGACCATACTTGCCTTAACGTAGGCTATCTGGTTCAGATAGTCCAACGTTAACGTAGAGGTATTAGTCTCCGCAGGCGTAACTTCGGTAGGTCCCCTACCTAGGGTTTTATATGCTTCGTGTTCTAGTACACAACTGCTGTTATAATCACGATCTATCATCAGACCGCAGTGATGACACACATAGGTGCGTTCGGCTAAACTCATAGCGCGCTGATGACCGCAACGCGAACAACTCTTGGTGGAGGGGAAGAAACGGTCAATTTCCACCGGTGTATGCACCTTGGTTTCAAGCATGCGAATTATTCCACCCAGGCTGGTTGACAGCATTCTGCTACCCCACAGGCGTTGCCAGAAGCGTAAATTCTCAGTTTGATAACATACCATTTGAAAATTGGTGGCGAGGAAATGAACCAGTTTATTGCGGATGTCTCGTTTAATATTGGTGGTTTTAGTGTACGCTTTGAGCAACTTATAGAGCGTTTTCCACCAATTCTTACTGCGATATTGTTTGCGACTTAACTTCTTGCACAACTGCTTTATACGACGCGTAACTGGTACCTTGTATTGAACACGTACCCCGATCGAAAGTATTAACTGATGTTTTACCCCAAAATCAATGCCAATTGATTTAGGTGGCACTATCATCGCCGGTTTGCGCTCTCGTGAGGTATAGGTAGTTATCGCCACGTAATACTCGCCATGCTGATGCAGTAAGGTGGCATTAGCGCATTCACAATTAGGCAGCAGTTGTTCCAGGCCGTTAACACGCAATTTTTGAGGTATCTTTTGAATCCGCAAGTATTTCCTGTTGATAATCTTGTAGGTATTGCCGTATTGCTTGAGCGGGATGGAATTCACATATGACTTAAACTTCAACCGCCCTACTTTGTGTCCCTTCGCTTTTACACGCGCTAAGCCACGGATATTCTGTTAGGTGCGTGTTATGATGCTCTGACGCATGTGTGACGATAAATGCTTCAATTGGCGAAGTTCAAACCGGTCTTTAACTTTCACTGGCACGGCCTTTATTTTATAATCGATAGAAAACACGTTAAGATGGCCAACACAGTAATTGTACAGCCATTTCGCTTCCAAAAACCAACGTTTTAAGCGAGTTAAGGAGTCTTGGTTTAAGTGCGAGCGGTCAAGCTTCACCGTATACACGCGGCACAGCATGTGTTCACGACGCTCTTTAGTGTACTTCACCGTCGTTTTGATCCGCTCGTTCTTTTTTGACATGGCACAAGTTCTCCTCAAAACTTAAAATATCTATTTATTAATTTACAACACAGCTTCTCACTCTACTTACTACGTCCTTGTTTATAAACTCAACAAAACTTATTAAGAAGTTAGAAACGTAACATTCTGACACAATTCATCTCTAGGCTCAAGCTATGGGGCTTTCTTGTGTCTTAACATTAAGAATAACAAAGCTTTTTACAGTCTAGTGAATACTTATATTGTAATTGTCAAATAAACTATAAATTATCACAAAATAAGTACAAATTCTTAGAAGGGGAAAACAAATGGCAGATAACTCTAAAAAAGAAGAGAAGGATATACTTGAGGAGAATGAGTCTAGTTTTGTTATGCTCTCCAATTCGCTTACTCAGATATTCAAAGGTTTTCATGATAACCAAGTAACACTTACAAAAGAGCATGACGCTCTAACTAAAGATGTCTCGTCTCTTGATAAAAATTATGAGAGCTTTTCAAAGGATATTTCAAAATTGAATAAGGATATTCTTGATAGTTTAAAAGAACTTAAAAAAACTACTGAGACGGATGCAAAGAAATCAATTGAAAGTCTTGAAGCACTAAATGAACTAATCAGCAATATTCCTGCAACAATTGAAGCTAAACTTGAAGAACTGGGAAAAAAACTTGAAGATACACGCAATAGCAGTTTACAGGCGTTAGAAGTTAGTAAGGAAGAACTTATTCAAAACATAGGGATTTTAAAAGAGTTTATTTCCAGCAATGTTGAAACTATGATTACTGAAACAAAGAATACAAAAGAAATTGTTCAAGAGCAGATTGATGCGTTGCCAACTTCCGTAGATGAAGTTCTACAACAAATGAAACAAGATTATTCAGCTAGATTTGAGAAGCTTGAAAAAGACTTTGCCGAAGTAATGAAACCTCTAAATGAAAGAGTTAATAATATAAAGAGTACACAGGACACATTGACGGAACAGGTTACAGAACTACATGCTGAATTAGCTAAGTCAGTTACTGAGAACAAAGAAACTTTTGTTGAAAAGTTTAATACCCAATCTGAAATTATAACAGAAATGAGTCAGAATTCTACCGAAAAACTAGGAGTAATTGGTTCAGAAGTTGAAAAACTGAAGATCGCGTACTTTGATAGTGTGATTGGACAATTCGATAGTCTCTCAAAACGCATAGGTGAACTGGAGACAGCAATTAATGAACTAAATAAACGGGATACGACGCCTCCCACAGAGCTTATGAGTCGCTTGGAAGAAATTGAAAGAACAATTTTACCAAGAAGTGACTTTGAGAATAATATCGAAGCACTAACCAAGAACCTCTCTAAACAATTAAGTGCCATAAAAGTTGCAATGATCCGCGCATTTCCGGAAATAGAGGGTAAAAAAGAGGACGTAGTTGAGGAAGAAGAAGAAACCCCTGAAGAGGAAACAGAAGAAGAGGAAACAGAAGAAGAGGAAACAGAAGGAGAAGAGGGGACAGAAGAAACTCCTACAAAAACACGCCGTGGCAGATCAAGAAGAACTAGTTAATCTTGAAGTTAAAGATTTTATTTAGGCAACTATAGAAGTCAACTACCTTTCCCTTTCGGAAGAGATCTTATCGCTGATATCAAATAAATTCTAAGAATTTACTCTTCATTATTTTTTATTGCTTAGCTGAAAAAGAGATTCCCTTAGGTGCAGAACGGTACTACAGTATGTAGAAACTTTGAGAATTATGATGATAGATTCTTACATTTCGGGTGTATCGACATTTAAGTTTAAAAAGGCAATTACTACACATCTCAATTAAGGAATCTTATCACATGTAACAAATTTCAATCATATTCGAGGTGAATGATGTGATTATAACTACCAAAAAAAACATAGAAGACGTTTTAGAGATGTTAAAGCCCTATTCGCGCATCTTCGTGGGTGGCTGTGGCACTTGTGCAACAAGCTGTATGACTGGTGGCGAAGAACAGGTTAATGAAATGGTTGAACTTCTTGGCGATCGCGCTGTTGCAGGCTATGTGTTTGAGGAACCTTGCGATATTAGGCTGGTCAAACGCGACTTGAAAGAAGTAAAAGATAAGATCGAAGAAGCAGAAGTTATTTTGGAACTTAGCTGTGGCGCAGGCGCTCAGGTTGTTTCAGAGGCTACTGAAAAATTTGTCTTGCCTGGTTGTGATACTATTTTTCTTGGCGAAACGATAAGGATCGGGCGCTTTCAAGAACTGTGTAAGATGTGCGGTGAATGCGTACTTCATGAAACTGGTACTATCTGTCCCTTAACTCGATGCGCGAAGGGACTAATAAATGGTCCATGTGGAGGTTATGCTGACGGAAAATGTGAAGTCGGAAACTACGAGAACGACTGTGCATGGTGTTTGATCTACGAGCAACTCAAGAAATTTGACCGACTTGATTTGTTTGTGAAAGCAACGTTACCACGTGACTGGAGTATCAAATCGTCACCACAAAAAATTATGTTGCGATGAGGTGAATAAAATGAGAGAAGCATATAGCGAGTTAATGAAAAAAATAAATGCTGGGGAGTTCGTGTTCACCGGTGAACTTGAACCTGAAAAGACTACTGATCTGCATGAGGTCATAGAGCAAGCAAGAGCACTTAAAGGTTATGTGACCGCTTGTAATGTAACTGATAATCCAAAATCATGTGCTTATACATCTCCCTTAGCAGCTTCCTACATAGTTCAGAGGGACTCAGGAATGGAGACAGTATATCAATGTACAGTCAGGGACCGAAATAGACTCGCATTAGTATCTGATTTGCTAGCTGCGGGTTCATTTGGTCTTAAGAACGTCCTTGCCTTGAGCGGTGACCATACTACCCTTGGTGACAATCCCGGGGCGTTACCAGTTTATGATGTTGATTCACTTGGATTAGTGTATATGGCTCGGAAGATGGTGGTTGATGGGACTGACTTAGTTGGTCTAGAAATAGAAAATCCACCAAAATTTAATATCGCAATGGCAGGAAATCCTAATGCTGATCCTCTAGAGCCAGAAGTGCTTAAGTGTGAAAGAAAAACACTTGGTCTTGGAGACTACGGAGCGGATTTCATTCAGACTCAAGTCGTATTTGAGATCGAAAAGGCCAAAACCTGGCTGAAGGAAACTGAATACCTCAATACGCCGTGCATTATTGGAATCTTCCCAATAAAGTCGTATGGAATGGCAAAATTCTTTAATACAGCGATACCAGGTGTTTCAGTGCCGGATTTCTTTATGGAGCGATTTAAAAAGGCTAAGCAAATTGACGATAAGAAAAAGAAGAAAGAAAGGTATCTGGAAATCAACATTGATTATTTTACCGACTTCTGTCGTGAAATCTACAAGACAACGAAGGCAGCAGGAATCCATATCATGGCCGTAAATTATGTTCAGTGCACCCCACCACTTGTTGAAGCTGTATTGAAGGCTTAAGGAATTACCCTTCCTTTTTTTGTTTTTAAAATCCGCATCGTGCTATTTTTGACCTAATTTTTTGCCATAACAAAAAAAATATCTAGTTGGATGATGAACTTATCCAAGTGAGCTACCTCGTGCTCAAGCTTTGAGGCTTCCTGCTTCTACGACAGACTCGATCCCCTTGCGGGTTACGGAGGTCTTATCTCCACAGGCTTAACATCCCTACGCCCCGTAGGTACTCATAAAGAATATCACCAACACACTAAATAAACACCATGCAATTCATCATCACGCTAAAGCAGTGGTGCTTTCTTACTTGGTTATCAGTAAAGGATATGATACAGTATTCTGTTATGTGTTCCAGTTTTTTGTCCGTTCAAATTTCCCGAACGGAATTATGGGATATACGACCTTAAAAGTGAGTTAATCAGGTTGGAATGTAGCTATGAATCTTAAAGTTCTTGATTTCATAAGAAAACGAAAGGCCACTTTTTTTCTCGGAGCAGGGATTTCTATGATCCCTCCTTCCTGCCTACCTAGCTGGTGGCAGATTAATCATACAATTCTTGATGCACTTACTGACGAATCTGTTTCACTTGTTCCCGAAGTAAGAGAACTAACCCGTCTGATTAAGAAGCGGGAAGATGATGGGAAACTTCCCCCAGAATTTGTAGCGGAAATCATTACCGATCGGATTGGGGAGTCTTATTTTGATGTCTTGCAAGCGTTAGAAGGGGATACTCCAAATCAGGCCCATTTATGGTTAGCTAAATTAGCGAAGGCTGGTTTGCTCACGGCAATAGTCACTACCAACTTTGACACTCTTATCGAGCGCGCGTTTGAAATTGTGGGAGCATCTCTACGAGTTTTTGTACATCTTGAAGATTATGAAAATATGGATCTCCCAGAGGAATTGTCTACAAGTACCAAAGAGACTCCGTGCATGCTTTTGAAATTACATGGTACGGCTACGCAGCCAAACACATGTATTGATACACTAGCACAACGTAAACGAGGATTACATCCAACAATTCTGAATGCATTAAACCTTGTTGGTTCTCGAACTTTCTGGATCATTTTAGGATATTCAGGGGCAGACCTTGAGGCAAATTCTAATTATCTTGGTATTCGAGCACGAATGAACAATTCACCAGGATTTACATGGCTTCATCTACCAGATAGGGAACCTTTATCGGTAGTAGCTGAACTAGCAGACCTTTATGGTGGTGAGCGGGGAATGATCGAGTTTGGAATATTGCCCGGATGGTTAAGCGATCTAGAGGATGTCCTTCCTCCTCAAATCAGTTCCCCAGAAGCCGCTGTTCTCTCTTCGGAGGAGATTGAACAGATTAAAACTGAGACAACCAGATCGATTTCCCAGCATGCAAGTGATTGGGCAAAAGCGCGAGGAACTGCCGAATGTGTCATTACTCTTTCCGATATAGCAATCCGTGCAGGATGTCACGATGAGGCGCGATCTGTTCTTCTAAATCTCTTGAATGAAATAAATGAGGTAGAAATGACTTCTTTTGGCTTAGGAATTGTCTACCAGGAATTAGGAGACATAGCAATGCATATTGGGGAGAATAAAGAGGCACTGACTTATTATCAACAATCCACGACTCATTTTCGGGATGTCAAACATATGGAGGGCGTTTTTCATTCCCTACAAGGAGCTACAAAGATCCAAACATCTTTTGGGCATTATGCAGAGGCAGAAAAGAACTTAAAAGAGTACTTAGAGTATACACGCTCTACAAATGATTCTGAGGCGTATATCCATGCCCTCATAGATATAGGAAGTTTTTATCGCGAGATAGGAAAACTGCAGAATGGGTTAGAGGTTATGCAAGAGGCTCTTCCTCTCGCTATTCAGCAGGGACTTGAAATTTTACGCGCACATATCCTTTTAGGCATATCCATGATCGAGATGGAATTGGGAAATCCTGTGGACGCTGAAAGACACGCTACAGAGGCAAGTAACGTTTATTCTCGGCTAGGCAATGATAGTTTCCTATCAGAAACCCTGCGACATCTTGCTCAAATTCATTGGAAACGTGGAGATGTTCAATACGCCTTCGAATTACTTGAACAAGCTAAGACAAAAGCGAATCTTGCAGGAAATAAATCGCGTATGGTGCGAGCAGAACAGGTACGAGGGGAGTTTTTAGTACAACTTGGTAATTATTCTGATGGGGAAACTATTCTAAGAAAGGTAGCAAAGGTCGCAGAGAGTTATGGGAACGTTAATCTCTTAATAGTTGTTTGGCAAAATCTCGGACTGGCGCTTCAAATGCAGGGCAAACTAGAAGAGTCATATACGGTCTATAAAAATGCATTAACTAAGTCTGAGATGCTTGAGTTAGATGTACAATCCGCAGGATTGCGTAACAATCTTGGAATCTTATCAGAACAACTTGGTCATCATAAAGATGCTCTAGAAAACTATCAAGCAGCTGATGAGGTCTTCAAGCGTACGGGACAACTTGAATCCATTGCTAATTCAAAGGGGAACATTGCTAATATCCATTATCGTTTAGAGAACTTTGAAGAATCTAAGAATTACTATAGAAACGCCTTAGATATTTTTGAGAAACTACAGGACATAGGAGGAATTTTACGTACTCGTTACAACCTAGCAAATGTTATTTATCAATCAGGAGACATTCAACAAGCCAAAGAACAATATGAACGGGCAATTAGTATGGCTGAAGAATATAGTCAGCCCGCATTAAGAGATTATTTTCAATTAAATTATGCAAACGTTCTATTTCAGTTGGAAGATTATCCGACCGCTTTAGAGCTCTATATAAAAACCTATGCATCAAGTATAGGCAGAAAAGATTATTCTCAAGCAGGGATGGCTAGCTATTATGCAGGCCTTGCTTATTTGCGTATGAACCAGCTGCAAAAAGCAATAGAGGCTGTAGAACAGGCAATTTCTGTATGGGGAGTGCTTGAAGAAGAGCCTCCAATGATGGCCGACGCTCGTGAGTTTTTGAAATCACTAAAACAATGAATAAACCAGTGGAAAGTAATCCCGTAACGATTGCTAGCAATTCCGTGCTTTATTTTTTTGTTATAACAAGACCGCTTCTGAATAGTACGTATTCTTGACCCCCTAATTCTGGTTAAAAATTCTTAATGAAGCATTTAAATATCCTTGCGATTCTTATGAAAAAACCGATAATAGTAGTCTAATTTGGTGACTGGGATGTCAAACCGTGAAAAACCGCTGGAAATCCACCAACGCGCGCTTTACCGTGCTACGGGACTCACCGACGAGGATTTCAAAAAACCGTTCGTAGCAGTTGCAAATAGTTGGAACGAGATTGTGCCGGGACACCTGCATCTGCGGCAACTTGCAGCTAAAGTTAAAGACGGAATTCGTGAGGCTGGTGGAGTTCCTTTTGAATTTAATACGATTGCTATTTGCGATGGAATTGCCATGGGCCACGTTGGTATGTCATCTTCGTTGCCTAGTCGTGATCTTATAGCAGACTCTGTTGAACTGATGGTTTCTGCACATGGATTTGACGGTCTAGTGTGCCTAGCTAGTTGTGATAAAATTGTTCCTGGCATGTTGATGGCAATTGCACGTCTTAATATACCTTCTATCATGGTTACAGGAGGGCCTATGCTTCCAGGCAGATTCAAAGGTAAGCCTGTAGTAATAACTGACGCCTTCTTAGCAACTGGCTGGGTTAAATCTGGGAAAATGACTTTGGAAGAGGCTGATGCCTTAGAAAAAGCAGCGTGTCCGGGTCCTGGCTCCTGTGCAGGTATGTATACTGCAAATACCATGTCATTAATTACAGAAGCTCTTGGTCTCAGCTTAACAGGAAGTGCCACTGAGCATGCAATAGATGTAAGAAAAGAGCGAACTGCTCTTCAAAGTGGTCGCCAGATCATGAAACTAATAGCAGGCAATATTACAGCACATGAGATTATGACGATGGACGCGTTTGAAAATGCAATTCGTTTAGCTTTAGCTGTAGGTGGCTCTTCCAATATTATACTTCATCTTCCTGCAATAGCTAAGGAAGTTGGATATGAGTTAAAATTAGAGGTTTTTGATGAACTCAGCAAAGATACGCCTCACATTATTGATACCGTTCCTGGTGGACCTTATACACTTAAAGATATTGACGAAGCGGGAGGCGTTCCTGCTATACTAAAAGTACTTGAAAATAAACTTCATCTTGATTCCATTACTGTGACTGGTAAAACCATCGGAGAGAACATTGAAGATGCCAAAGTATTGAGATCTGACGTAATTAGATCTCTGGAAGATCCTGTGCATAAGGAGGGTGGCTACGCAATTTTGAGAGGAAACTTGGGAGTGGCAGTTGTCAAACAAAGCGCCGTTAAATCAGACATGATGGTTCATAAAGGACCTGCAAGAGTTTTTGACTCAGAAGAAGATGCTCTTGCGGCAATTTTAGGTGAAAACATTCCCAACGGATCAGTTGTGTGTATTCGTTACGAGGGACCAAAGGGTGGTCCTGGAATGCGGGAAATGTTAGCTCCTACCTCCGCGATAGTAAGCATGGGTTTAGATAAAGTCGCACTTATCACAGATGGACGATTTTCTGGAGGAACAAAGGGTCCTGCGTTAGGGCATCTATCGCCAGAGGCTGCAGAAGGTGGACCTATCGCAATAGTCGAAGATGATGACCTTATTGCTATAGACATTCCTAATCGAAAGTTAGAACTTCTTATCTCCAATGATGATCTTCAGGAACGCCTTAGTAGATGGAAACCTCCCACGAAAAAGATTAGAAAGGGTTATCTAGCTCGATACGCATTACTCGCCAACTCTGCTGATAAGGGTGCCTATCTGCAAGACAAACTTTGAAGCAGTTAGAAAATTCGATAGGCTTCTACAGCCCTCAATTTTTTGTAATGATCAGGTCTCTTGGTTTAGCAACAGAACCCACGAAGAACACGTATTTTCGAACGAATTTTTTCTCTTCTATTATTTCTCCTTTAATCCAATGGCTAGCGAGCATTTTATTGATTACTCTTTTTAATTGTTCCTCGCTGAAAACATGAGAACTAATTTCGTTAAAATCGATCTGTTGTTCTTGTTCTTTTACTAACTGCTTAAGAAAATCTCTCAAGATTCTTTCTTCATCAGAATTAAAGGAATGTAGAAAAACTTCTAGTAACTCCCTTTCGTTAACTACTTCTACATTGAAGCCTTCACGGGATAACTGCTGAACAAATTTTACCACAAAACTTGATGAAACACTATTTTTCCTTGCTATTTTGGAGAGTAGGTATCGTCCCTTCTTTTTAAGCAGTTGTTCCTTAATTTTTGGCTTTGCAATATGTTCTAATGTACGTGTTATGAGACTTCTGGTTTCCTTTTTCTTAGTTTGTTGTTTTAGCTTAATAAGTTGTAAAATAATGTCCTTTTCTGTGATGGGGTAGCTCTCAACAATATCAATGATCAACATATATGCAAGTTCTCTAAGTCTTTCTTCTTCATCCTTAAATATATCAAAAATAAGAGGGATTAGTTCATTCACCCTTTCACTTTGTTTCTGAAGGATTATATTAAGACAGTTGACAGCAGACAATCTTACTTCAGGCGATTCTTCATTTAATGCTCTCTTTACTATGGGGAGAGTATCTTCTTTTAAAACATCGCTTGACCATAAGTGACATAATGCCCAAAGTCCTGCTTTTTTCATCCAAAAATCACTAGATTCTATTGACTTTCCAAGTAATTGGGGGACATCATTTAATCGTTCTTCATTATGCAGTAGATAATCCACAATTGCTCCAATTGTAAAATATCGTATCCATAGGTTTTCGTGTTCCATGCATTTAAT
>Ga0180437_10009614_pt1 | contig 11935 bp, 13 predicted proteins | sample SS_ome_4_FD_132410 | JGI IMG/M metagenome (GOLD analysis project Ga0180437, IMG submission 132410) | Hypersaline lake sediment archaeal communities from the Salton Sea, California, USA - SS_3_D_1 metaG | ecosystem: Environmental > Aquatic > Non-marine Saline and Alkaline > Hypersaline >... | reverse complement strand
TTGGGGCTGGCCTCCGTTGTCATCGGAATCGGCGAGGCTGTGGGCGAAGGGGCTTCGGCCGGGTTGGTGGACCGGCTGGGCAAGAAAACGGCCGTCCTGGGCGGGCTCCTGCTCAACACGGGGGCCTATCTGCTGTTGCCCTTGTTGTCCCGGAATCTGATGTCGGCCCTCGTCGGCTTGTTTATTTTGCTCCTCGCCTTTGAATTCAGTATCGTCTCCTCTTTCCCCCTGGTCTCGGAATTGGCCCCGGGTGCTCGGGGTACCTTGATGGCTTTCAACGTGGCTGCCCTCTCCATGGGGCGGATGTTGGGCTCACTGACGGCGGCTCCCCTGTGGCTGCGCGGCGGTCTGGGCCTCAATGCCGTGGTGTCGTGCGGGGGCGCGCTGGCAGCCTTTGCTCTGTTGCTCTTGTTCGTACCAGAGCCTGGAAAGGAGCTCGCTGAGTAATATGCTATTTCCCCTTCCCTACGAGGTCGGACCGATCAGACCTCCCAGTGAGGCCGGCAGCCTGTTGATCAGGGCCACCCGCAACTGCCCCTGGAACAAGTGCGCGTTTTGCCCTACCTACAAGCAGGTCCAATTTGAGAAGAGATCCGTGGAGGACGTTCTCAGGGATATTGACACAGCCGCTGCCTACCACGACGACCGGTTTCAGACGGCCTTTCTCCAGGATGCCAACAGCCTGGTGATGAAAACCGCTGACCTGGTGCAAGTGCTCTCCCGTCTCAAAGAGAAATTCCCCAGCATTCGCCGGGTGACCAGCTATGCCAGAGCCCGAACGGTGGCCAGGAAGACAGTCGAGGAACTGAAGCAACTGCACCAAGCGGGTCTGTCCAGGCTGCACATCGGTCTGGAATCGGGCTACGATGCGCTGTTGGAGTACATGAAAAAAGGAGTGACGTCCGAACTGGCCATCGAGGCCGGGCAGAAAGTGAAGCAATCGGGCATCTCCCTCTGTTTCTATGTGGTCTTGGGGCTGGGTGGCCGGCTGAGGCTGGAGGGGGAGGAGACCTGGAGGAAGCACGCCCTGGAGACGGCCCGCGTTCTGAACGCGGTGGACCCTGACTATATCCGGGTCAGGACGTTGACCATCAAGGAAGGGATGCCCCTGTATGGGAAATTGGTGAGCGGCGAGTTCGAGAAAGCCAGCGACGCCGAGGTGGTCAGGGAAGAAGAGTTGTTGATCGAGAACCTGGAAGTGACCAGCCACTTTGTCAGCGACCACTCGACCAACGTTTTGATGGAGGTCAGGGGCAAGTTGCCAGAGGACAAGGAGCATATGCTCTCCATCATCAGGCGCTATCTGGAACTGTCCGAGGAGGAGCAGCTCAATTTCAGGTTGGGGACCCTGTTCAGAGCCCTGGGTTACGCCCCCAATTACCTCGCTTTCAACGAGTTCTTCAACCCGTCGAAGCGACAACAAATGACCGCCGTCATCGCGGATATGGAGGCCAAGGAGCCCGGTTCGACCAGGAAACTGGTGGAGCGACTGAATAAAATGCTCATCTGAGGTAAGCGTCTAGCCACCCTTGCGAAGGTTGCGAATGGCTCCGGCAACAGGACGATTCTCGGTCAGCGAAGACGCTTTTGGCTCGAAGGCTGCGGCTAAACCTTCGCAAGGGTTCCCCCCAAGAGGTACTGGATGCGAGAAGAGGAGCTGTACGAGAGGGTATACACCGTCGTCCGTCTCATCCCCTCGGGGCGGGTGGCGACCTACGGGCAGGTGGCGGCCGTGGTGGGGCCACCATGCGATGCTAGGGAGGTGGGCGGGGCCATGGCCGCGCTGCGCTATCAGCGGGTTGACCCGCCGGTGCCCTGGCAGCGGGTGATCAATGCCCAGGGCAGGGTCAGCACCCAAGGCCTGGAACAGCAGCACCTGCTGGAGGAGGAAGGCGTCGTTTTCGACGAAAAGGGCCGCACGGACCTGGGCCGCTTTGGCTGGGAAGGACCGGATGAGGGGTGGGCTGAGGCCAATGGGTTTCACGCCTTGCCCGAGTCGTTGCGCTTCAAGTCGGGTGCGGAGCAGTTGTCCCTGTTCTGAACATTCAGCCACCCTTGCGAAGGTTGTGGACGGTCTTGGAAACAGCGAGATGATTCTCGGTGATAAAAACCTTCGCAAGGGTTCGATAAAAGTCAGGAGGCATCATCATGAAACTGTGCTTTATGGGTGCTGTGCGCACTGTCACCGGTTCCATGCACATGCTGACCGTCAACGGGAGCAACATCCTGCTCGACTGCGGTCTCTTCCAGGGGCGGCGGCAGGAGGCGTTCGAGCGTAACCGCAACCTGCCTTTCGAGGCCGGGGATGTGGATGCTCTCATCCTGTCCCACGCCCACATTGACCACTCGGGCAACATCCCCTCCCTGATCAAGAGCGGCTTCCGGGGCAACATCTGTGCTACCTTTGCCACCCGCGACCTGTGCGCGGCCATGCTGCCCGATTCGGCCCACATCCAGGAACAGGATGTGGCCTATGTCAACAAAAAGCGGGCCCGCCAGGGCCTCCCCCGGGTGGAACCCCTCTACGACAAGCGGGATGCGAACGAAAGTCTCAAATATTTTGTGGGGGCAGGCTACGACCGGACCTTTGACGTGGTTCGGGGGGTCAGGGCCACCTTTCGCGACGCGGGACACATTCTGGGCTCGGCCATTACTGTCCTCGATATCGAAGAGAACGGCCGCCAGTGCCGGCTGGCTTTCAGCGGGGACCTGGGCCGCAAAAACCTGCCCATCTTGCGGGATCCCCACCCGATCCACGACGTGGACTATTTCATTATCGAGAGCACCTACGGCAACCGCCAGCACGAAACCCCTGAGGAGGCCCAGGCTGCTCTGCGGCGTGTGGTGACCGAGACCTACCGACGTGGCGGCAAGGTCATTATCCCCGCCTTTTCCGTGGGCCGCACCCAGGAAATTGTCTACAGCCTGCACCGCCTGACTGTGGACCACAAGATCCCCCAGCTTCCCATCTTTGTAGACAGCCCCCTCTCCGTGAACGTGACCGAGATCTTTCGGTTGCACCCCGAGTGTTACGACGAGGAGACAGCCCAGTTCATCCTGAGCGACCGCCATCCCGACCCTTTTGGCTTCAAACGGATGCGCTACATCCGCGACGTGGAGGATTCCAAGGAACTGCAATTTCTGCGGGAGCCAGCGGTCATTATCAGCGCTTCCGGCATGTGCGAAGCCGGACGCATCCTGCATCACCTCAAGAACAACATCGAGGACAGCCGGAACACCGTGCTCATCGTCGGCTGGCAGGCTCCTTACACCCTGGGCCGCAAGCTGGTGGAGCGTCGGGAGAGGGTGAGGATTTTCGGCGAAGAGTATCAACTCAGGGCTGAGGTGGAGGTGATCAACGGCTACAGTGCCCACGCCGACCGTGGCGAGTTGCTGGACTATGTGCGGCCGCTCAATAACGGCCGGCTCAAGCAAGTGTTCATAGTGCACGGCGAAGAGGAGGCTTCTCTGGCATTGGCCGATGGGTTCAGGGAGTCAGGTGTGCCCGAGGCGATGGTACCGGAGCCAATGGAAGAGGTCGTCCTTTAGAAACTGATTTCGCAGGAGGAAAGCCCGATGGTCAAGATCATCACCGATACCACTTCTGGTCTCCCTGGCCGACTGGCCGAGGAGTACGACATCCCGATGCTGCCCCAGATTATCATCTTTGGCGAGGAATCGTACCGGGACGACACGGAACTGGACACCCCCACTTTCCTGACAAAGTTGCGCGCCTCGCCGACCCTTCCCAAGACCGCCGCACCGCCCCCGAACCTTTATGCTCCCATTTTCGAGCGGCTGGTGGCAGAGGGGCACACCATCATCTGCCTGCATCCCTCCACTGAGCTGAGTGGCACCGTCCGGTCCGCTACTGTCGCCGCGCGGGATTTTCCCGATGCCGACATCCGGGTGGTGGACACCCGCACTCTCGCCGGGCCGCTGGCGGCGATGGTCCTTCTGGCCGCCCGCTGGGCGCGCGAGGGGGCTGACGCCGACACCATCCTGGCCCGCGTGCACGACCTGATGGCTCGTCAGCAGATCTACTTTGTGGTGGACACGCTGGAGTATTTGCACAAGGGCGGGCGCATTGGCGGGGCGAGAGCGCTCCTTGGAGGGCTGCTGCAGGTCAAGCCCATCCTCACTCTGCGGGATGGACGGGTAGAGCCGCTGGAGCAGCAGCGGACCAAGCGGCGGGCGCTGGCCCGGCTGCGGGAACTGGTCCTGGAAGAGTGCCCCCGCAGCGCCGATGCCCACCTCTGCGTGCTGCATGCCGACGCCGAGGCGGAGGCGCAATCCCTGGCGGCTGGCTTTGCCGCTGCGCTAGGGGTGCCAGAGGTGCCTATCTACGAAATGCCCCCGGCCATCGTCGTCCACGCCGGGCCGGGGGTCCTGGGGGTTGGTTTCTTCGCCGCCCAGACATAAGGAGGAAAAGCTGAATGGTAGTGATTCACAAAGTAGACACGACGGACCGGCGAGATGTGAAGCGGTTCGTCCAGTTCCCGTTCCGCCTGTATCGGGACTGTCCCCAGTGGGTGCCGCCGCTGGTCTCCAGCGCGCGCAAACAACTGAACCGGGAGCGCCACCCTTTCTACCGCCACTCTGACGCCGACTTTTTCCTGGCGCTCCAGGGGGGGGAAGTGGTGGGACGCCTGGCCGTGCTGGAGCCGCGCAAGCGCAATGCCTACCGGGGCCAGCGCGGTGCCTTCTTTTACCTGTTTGAGGTCGTGGAAGACATCGAGGTCGCCCGCGCTCTTTTCGCCGCTGCCTTTGACTGGGCGCGGGGCCGGGGTCTGGAGGCGATCAGCGGCCCCGACGGGCTCCTCCCCGGCGATGGCCTGGGGGTCCTGATTAAAGGCTTTGAGCACCGCCCGGCGATGGGCATCACCTACAATTACGCCTACTACGACGCCTTTATCCAGGACTCGGGCCTGCACAAGCAGACCGATTACCACTCCTGCTACATGCCCGGGGACTTTCAGATGCCGGAGCGGGTCCGCCGTATCGCGGAAAAGATCAAGGAGCGGCGCGGATTCCAGGTCGTCCGGTTCCGCACCAAGGACGAAATGCGGGCTGCCGCTCCGCGCGTGATCGAAGCCTATAACGCTGCCTTTGCGGAGAACCGCGAGTTTGTCCCCATTACTGGCCAAGACGCGGAAAAGATTGCCGAGCGGCTGATTGACCTGACCCAGCCGGACCTGGTCGCAGTCGTCGCCAAGGGAGAAGAGATCGTCGGCTTTACGTTGGGCTTTCCCGACTTGTCGGCGGCGCTGCAGCGCTGCAAGGGGCGGCTCTACCCCTTTGGCTGGGCGTTGCTCCTGAGAGAGTTCAAACGCACCCGTTGGATCAACTTTAACGGAGGGGGCATCCTCCCTCGATACCAGGGCCTGGGGGTAAGCGCTGTCCTATATTATGAGATGTACAAGACCGTCAAAAAGCGGGACTTTTTGCACGCCGACATTGTGCAGGTCAACGAGCAGAACGCGCGGATGATGCGGGAGTTAGAGTCGCTGGGGGCGGACTTTTACAAGGCGCACCGCATTTACGAGCGGCCGCTGTAGGGCAGGCTGAGGTTCTAAAGGGTATTGACAGCTTGGCTGAAACGTGATACGATAGTTACGTAAGGAGAAAAAAACCATGTCTAGCAGGGTAGTGCTAAAACAGATGGAGCAACAGGTGGCTCAACTATCACCGCAAGAACAGCTCAAATTGGTGGCGTACATAGCTGAGCAACTGAGCGCCACACCGCTGATGGTGCCAACAAGGGAAATAGAGGAACAGGTACAACAGGCGCATCTGGCAGAATTGGATGCCTGGCTCGCAGAATGTGATGCCGTTGCGGAAAGCATCGAGGGCGAGTTTGACTCTGCTAAAGACCTACGGCAAATTCGTGAAGAGAGGGCGAGCCGGTTGTGAGCGAACGATGTCTTGATGCCAGTGTGATCGTCAAGTTGGCGCTCAAAGGCGAATCGCACCGCGCTACCACACGTCGGTTGGTGCGTGAGTCCACAGTGGCAGGGATTGAACTGATTGCTCCACCCTTGTTTGAGAGCGAAGTGGATACAGTGATTCGTAAACGGGTGGTGTCCGGAAGGCTGAGCTTTGAGGATGCACACAAGGCCTACAATGTCCTCGACCGTGCGCCGGTCCGAATCGTCACCCATCCCAATCTACGTCAACGGGCTCGTGACATTGCTGAGCGGTTCAGCCTGCCGACCGTTTACGATGCTACTTACGCGGCGTTGGCTGAACTGCGCGGTTGCGAGTTTTGGACGGCGGACAGGGTGTTCTACGACGCAGTCAAGGCGGTATTGACGTTCGTGAAGTATCTGCCCGATTATCCATAAGAAGACAAAGCGGGCTCGGCAGCGATTATCTCCCGCCGTTGGCGGCTGGGCGTTGTTCGGAGGGCAGTGGACGAGGCCTGAGGGAAGACAAAAGCAGTACGCCTGACCCGCACCGGTTGGCCTGGGTCAGTTGCCCCCCCCGGCAGCCACGTTCGGCACACCACCCAACCCCACCATTCGCCATCCGTCCCACACAAAAAAGCCGCCCTGTCCCCAGAACGGCTTTCCCCTTCCTCTGCATTCTCCACTCCTCACGTTTCACTCCTCACTCTTCACGTTTCACTTCCCCCGCCTCCGCCTCGGCCAGCGCGGCGATGGCCTCGATCAGAGCGGCTATCACGGCGCGGATCTCATCGGCGTAAACGAACACCCGCCGGGACTGCTCGTCGGCCTCAGCCCCCAAGCTTTTGATCAACACAGCACTGCCCGGCCCCACCCCCTCCTCGACCAGGGTAACGTTCGCCTCGGCCAGGGCCGCCACCACGCCACGCACCTCAGACGGATAAATCACCACACTTTCATCGCCGAGACGACGCAACACCAGCAACGATTTGCCGCCGGGCGCCTCGGCCGCCGGCCGCACTTCCACCACCAGCCCCTCCGTGGCCCGAATTGTCTTCATCTTCTCTCTCCTCATGGCTGCCTCAAGCCAACGCGGCCGCATCCTCGACCGGAACCGCCATCACCTGGCACACCCCGGCGGCCAAACCGGGGTGAAAGCGTCACCCCAATAGCTCGGCCACCCACCCGATGTCCAATTCGTATAACCTGGCCGTGCGGGGTGCCCCTGTGGCCGGGTCCCAGCCCATCATTTCGTAGTAGAGCGGCAAGGCCGTCTCCACGGCTGCCGAGTCTATGGGCTCGCCGGAGCCGGAACTGAGGCGTTCTGACAGGCGGGGCGGCAGGCGGTCGTCGGCCGGGGTCAAGCCCTGCCGCACGTTGAAGGCACGGGCCATGGTCACTATCCGTTCGGCGGCCTTCCACAACTCCCAGGCGTTGGTATCCCAGCCGGTGACGGCCCGCACCGCTTCCACCACCTGGTTGTTGCTGTAGGGTACAAAGTTGCACAGACCCAGGCCGTTGTTCAGGTGAGGGCGCAGGCCTCCGTAGAGGATGGCCCGCACCTTCTGCGGACCGAGCCGGGTGGCGGGCATCGGTTCCAGCACGCCCAGGTTGCGGATACCCTCCATGCTCGCTTCCTGCTCATAGTTGATGTCAAAGGCGTTGTGCTGGTGATCGGCGCCGGTGTAAGAGATGGCGTAGCCCAGACCCAGGCCGTGCTGAGGACGGGGGTCGTGGTAGGGCAGCTCCTGCCCCTTGACGTGGACGGCGAACCGCTCCGCGCCGCCACCGATCCGCTCGGCGGCCCGCTTTGTCCCCTCCGCCAGCAGGTCGCCGATGCCCTGGCGGGCAGCGATCCACTCCAGTAGTTGCAGCATGGCTTCGGCGTTGCCAAAGCGCAGGTCCAGCCCGCCGGTCTCTTCTGGCGTCAGCAGCCCTTCTTCAAAGCACTCCATGGCAAAGGCAATCGTCCCCCCAACCGAGATGGTGTCCAGCCCCAGGGCGTTGCACCGCTCGCTGGCCTTGGTCACGGCATAGACGTCGGTCACGCCGCAGTTGGAGCCCAGGCTGACCGCCGTTTCATACTCCGGGCCACCGTAAGCCGGGTCCACCGGGTACGGCTCGTCCAGTTTGGCGATCTTTTTGCAGCCGACGACGCAGGCGTAGCAACTCTCCATGCGCACGACGACGTGCTCGGCCAGGCCCTCGCGGCCCAGGACGTCGGCGCCTTCCAGGTGGCCGTCGCGAAAGTTGTGCACCGGCAACACGCCGTCGCGGTTGTAGGGCATGACACTGATGCCCGTGCCCAGGTCGGGGAACTGGCCCATCAAGTTCCGGTGGTTGTCCCGCATCCAGCGAGCCAGCGCGCCGACTTGGGCGGGATCGGCCAGAGGGAGCTTGCCGCTGCCCCGCACGGCGATCGCTTTCAGCTTTTTGGCGCCCATCACTGCGCCCAGGCCGGTGCGCCCGGCGGCGTGTTTCAGGTCGGCCAATATCGCTGCGTAGCGAACCCGTTTCTCGCCAGCCGGCCCGCAGAGGGCGATCCGGGCCCGCCTCTCGCCCAGTTCTTCCTGGATGGCGGTGTGGGTTGGCTTGTTCTCCAGGCCCCACAGGTGCGCAGCGTCCCGCAGTTCCGCGCGGCCGTCGTGCACCCAGAGGTAGACCGGCGAGGCCGCCTGCCCTTCGACGAGGATGGCGTCGAAACCGGCCGCTTTCAGTTCGGCGCCCCAAAAGCCGCCCACTTCCGCTTCACCTGTCGCGCCGGTGAGCGGCGATCGAGCGCCGATGGCGTTGCGTCCGCTGCCAGCCAGCGGTGAACCGGTGAGCGGCCCACAGGCAAAGATCAGCCGATTCTCCGGCCCCAGCGGGTCGGTGCCAGGGGGCACCTCCTTCAGCAGGTAGTAGGCGACGAATCCTGCGCCGCCCAGATAGCGGCGGTAGAAGACCTCGTCGGGCGTCTCGACAGTGATTTGCCCATCGGTCAGGTTGACGCGCAAGATGCGCCGGTGATATCCGAAAGACATTTTGATCTCCTTGGTAAAAGCAAGCCAAAGCGGGGGTTGGTCATTTAACGCCCCCCGCTTTCATTTCAAAAGTGCTATTACGCTTCTACGGAACCGCTTCTGGATCCAGAACGTCCAATCCCACGTCAGAGGCTGACCGGCGCAACCCGGCATCCGCACAAACAAACACTGGCGACAGTGTTCTGAACTCTGACGCGGACGTCAACTGCAAAGCGTCTAACGTCCTGAGGCCATGCTGCAATACCAGGTCTCTGGCTTGCTGAATGAAGCCGCTGCGGAAACCAGCCACGATGAGGTCGCTCAATACTTCATTGGCAAACTGGGCCAGGGCATCATTCATAGCTTGGAGGGTGATTTCACCCCGATTCCGCTTGCGCTGCAAAGCCGAGGCCATTTCGACAAGCGCTAGTTCCGAGATGATCAGAACGTTGTCCTGGTCATCAAAGATGGCGTTGATTCGCTCGGAGCCAGCCTCCAGGTGATACCGCTTGACCAAAGCGCTGGTGTCGAAAAAGTAGAAGGGCACTACCGCTCTTCCCGTTCGGCGAGCACTTCCTGAGCCAGAGAGCCCGCCATAGTGGACAGATCTTGTCGCACCTGTTCCAGACTGATCCCCGGTTTCGCCATGGCCTGAAGACCGTATTCCAGTCCGTCGGAGACAGGGTATCCCTGTTGGCTCATCTCTCGCAAGGCTCGCTGCTTCCGTGGCGTGAATACTGTACCTTCTTTAGAATGTGAGCGTTCCAAAGCCTGCGCCGTCCGGCTGAGTTCCAACAGGCGTTGGCGGGGATAGGCCGCCAACATCTCAGAACGCATGATCAGGTAGGCTCCCGGAGCCAGCGTGAGAACGGCAATCCCCTCACCCTGGGCATCCAATATCTCTAGAGGGATGACCACGCCTTTACTGTTAACCTCAATGTCCGCTCCCATCTCTACACCCCTTTTGCAGAGATTATAGCATGAAATTTGGGAAAAAGCAATAGGTATAACCGATGCCTGTGCTGTGAAGCAAAGGAGCTGCCTCATCGTTTTTGCGGATCTGTCGGTCTGCCTGCGTGGGTTTTTTCCCACAAATCCCGATAGGCCGTCTGTACTGAGGGGTCCAACCGGTCGGCCAACGTCAAGGGGAGATTCAGGCGGGTGATCAGGTCTTGCACGTCGGCCAGGTCTCGCAGTCGGTGGGAAGCGCTCATCCCCGACGCCAGCTTTAATTCGATCAGTTTCTCCAACGTCACGACGCGGATACCTTCTATCTCGACCGTCACCCCTGGGGTCGCCGGGTCGGGGAAAGCCACCGGTTTGGGCAACCCATCGCCTGGATATTCCCCGGCAGTCACGATTTCGATGCGCACGCCTGTCTCGGTATCACGGAACGTTTTCTCGGCTCCGCTGAAGGCCGGCCGGTATCCCCGTCCCACCAACTGCTGGCGGAAACGCTCCAATCCAGATGGCGTCAGCAGCAAATCAATGCCCTCTGTCAGCCGTGGGTACCCATGTTCGGCGAGAGCAAGCCCTCCCAACAGGGCGTAGGGGATCCCCTCCGCATTCAATCGTTGCCTCAGATGGCGCAATGCACCATGCAATCGCCCCTTACCGGCAAAGTAAGCACTCGCCTCGCGGAGCATTCGGTCCCCTCCCTGTCGTAGCAGGTGCTCGTAGGCCACCCTTTGCTCTTCTGTTACCCCTCCAGTATCTGGTCGTCTCACAGAGCACCTCGGGCTAGCTCAGTCACGGCGTCCAGGCCATAATCCCCTCGATGTTGAAGAGGTCGGCGTCTGCCGTTGCCAGGTGCCTTATCCCCCGCTCTCGCATGACGGCAACGTGGGCTGCATCGGTGATCAATAGGCCCGTCAGCAACAAAATCGGCCAGATTCTGGATCATGATCACCTCTGGCTGTAGAGTTCGTCCAGTTCCTCGTATGACAGGCGCTTCTTGACGATTTCCCGCACTTTTTGCGATAGAGACCTGGGCTTGATGAGGATGCCATAGTTCTTCACAACGGCCTCTATCGGCTCTTCGGACCAGGTTTCTGGCAACACATCCTGGCCCAGAGAAAGCTTGCCATCCTCGATTTTCAATGGGATAACCTTTTGCATCTTTCCACACCTCTCAAAGGGTTGAGCTTACATCCTGAAAGCAGACCAGAGACGATACTATTCTCCTCCCGCAAATCCCGATATGCTGCCTGTACTGGGGAGCAATCGGTCTGCCAGTGTCAAGGGGAGCCTTAGGTGCCTTCCTGCCAGGACGTCAGATATCGCTTTTGCTCATCGGTCAAGGTATCTATTTCGATGCCCATGGCTGTGAGCTTGAGGCGGGCGATCTGGCGGTCAATCTCCCTGGGCACAGAGTAGACCCTTTTCTCCAGGTGCTTGCCCTGTTTGACCATGTATTCGGACCCCAGGGCCTGGTTGGCAAAGCTCATGTCCATCACACTGGCCGGGTGCCCCTCAGCCGCAGCCAGGTTGATCAGGCGACCCTCCCCCAAGAGAGAGAGGCGTCGTCCATCGGGCATGACGTACTGGTCAACAAAGTCCCGGATGCGGCGTTTCTCGACCGCCATCTCCTCCAAAGCCGGGATGTTGACCTCTACGTTAAAGTGGCCCGAGTTGGCCAGGAGGGCGCCATCTTTCATGACCTCGAGGTGAGGCCTGTCTATCACGTTGACGTCGCCGGTAGAGGTGACAAAGATGTCGCCGACCTTTGCTGCCTCTAGCATAGGCATCACCCGAAAGCCATCCATGACCGCCTCCAGTGCCCGCAGAGGATCCACCTCGGTGACGACGACGTTGGCCCCCATACCCCGCGCCCGCATGGCGATGCCCCGGCTGCACCAGCCGTATCCTCCCACCACAAAGGTCTTGCCCGCCAGGAGGACATTGGTGGCCCGCACGACGCCGTCAATGGTTGACTGGCCGGTGCCGTAGCGGTTGTCGAAAATGTGCTTGGTATCGGCGTCGTTGACGGCCAGGATAGGATAGCGCAGAGCCCCGTCCTTCTCCATG
>Ga0180437_10009612_pt1 | contig 11937 bp, 16 predicted proteins | sample SS_ome_4_FD_132410 | JGI IMG/M metagenome (GOLD analysis project Ga0180437, IMG submission 132410) | Hypersaline lake sediment archaeal communities from the Salton Sea, California, USA - SS_3_D_1 metaG | ecosystem: Environmental > Aquatic > Non-marine Saline and Alkaline > Hypersaline >... | reverse complement strand
GCGCATGAGGTTTCCGCTGCGGGAGTGGGGCTGGACGGTCGACGATGTGTGGGGCTACCTGCGCGCGGCAGGCATCTCTGTGCCTCCGAGGACGGACTGCGCGCGGTGCCCGTTCCAGCGGCTGCACGAATGGCGCCAGCTGTGGCGCGACCACCCCGCGATCTACGCTGCCGCCGAAGCGCAGGAGATCGCCTACGGCCACACCTTCCGCAGCGACAGCCGAGACACCTGGCCAGCTGACCTGGCGGCCCTGCGCCTGGAGTTCGAGAAGGGCCGGCCGATGGTCGGTGACAGCAAGCGGCTCCAGCTGTCGCTGTTCGACGAAGACGAGGACGACGCGCCGCGGGCGTGTCGCGTGTGCTCGCTGTGATGGAGGACACCCCATGATCTCCTGCTGCCTGACCGGATACGACGGCGACCCCTGCGACCTCTACGACGCGAGGACAGTTACCGCACGCAAGGCATACCGCTGCTGCGAATGCGGCGACCCCATCCGTCCGGGCGAGCGCTACGAGCGCGCACGCTGGCTGTTCGACGGATCGTGGGGCACCGAGGCCACATGCTCGACATGCGTCACGATCCGCAACGATCACGACTGTGGAGAGGGATGGACACACGGCGACCTCTACGAGCAGCTGGCCGACTGCTACGGCTACGGCGTGGTGAACGGCGACGACGACGACGACGAGCTCGACCCCATGGGGCCGCCGCCCGTCGAGCAGCAGAGGCACGACGGGCGCTACGGCTGCTGCGTCGCCGGCGACTGCGACGGCGAGACGTGCGTCCGGCTGCCGCCTGGCGCGACCTGCTGGTCGTGCCTCGGATTCGAGAGCTGCCGCCACCTTGGAGCACGCATCGCGGACACCGGCTGCCAGTGGTTTCCACGACGGTACAGGCCGGCGCCTGAGCGTTGGATGGAGCAGCGGCGACGGCACCATGGGTAGGTTGTGCTGGCCGGAGGAGGACCTCTGCAACACGTGCGCTCACCGCATGACCTGCGGAACGGCGCTCGCGTCGCATGCCAGACGTGTCTGGTGCGAAGAGTGCGTCAAGGAAGTCCGTATAGAGCCTAACCGTGACGACCTTTTGAAAAAAGTTGCAAAAACCGATTGACTCCCTCGGTGGGGCGGCTATGATCCACTCATGGTCGCAACCGAAACCAACGGAGCAAACAACATGGTCAGCAAGTAACTGCATGTACGACATCCACGAGCCCGCGCCGCTGCCGCACAACACGCCAGGCGCGCTGCACTTCTACTGCCCCGGCTGCGGCGAGGCGCTGGTCATCTGGGATGACGAGCGGGCCTGGACGCTTTCCTGCTGCTACTGCCGGGAGCTGATCGTCGTCGGCGACGTGCTGCCGGCCGGCTGCGACAGCTGCGACGGCCTCGGCGTTGACTGCGGCGGCCCGCACACGCGCCGCCGCCCCTGCCCCTACCTGTAGACCACGGAACCAACGGAGAAACCACCATTACCAACGAGCAACTCAAGCAGGCCATCGCGCGGCAAGTCACCAGCGGCTTCACCGCGCGCCCCGATGACGTCGACGTTTTTCACGCTGACCCGGACCTCGGCTTCGCGCTGGTCAAGTGGCCTGGCGGACGCGTCAGCGACGTGCTCGGCTCGCACTGGGTATCGGCGCACGTCGTCAGGTACGCGATCAACGAGTGGGGCGTCACCCAGTCGGTGCACAAGGGCACCGAGGTATGGGACTGCTCCCGCGACAAGGACGGACCGCTCACGCAGAAGCGACGCAACCAGCTGGTAGCGCAGGCGTTTGAGCATGCGATGGCCGAAGCGCAGCGACCGACAATTCAACGAACAGGCTGGCCGGCGTCAGGTACGTCGGCCGGCGGGGAGGTGGCGATGACACTCGACGACGGAATCGCAGAGGCGATCGCGACGGCGGCGTGGCCGACGACCAGCGAGGAGCAGGTCAGGCGGCACGAGCAGCTCGCGGAATGGCTCTGCGAGTTCAAGACGCTCCGCGCAGAGCGCGACGAGCTGCGGGCGGCTGTCATTGACCTATTCGAGGCGCTTGACTACACCCTGAGCCCCTCATGGCGCGACACCACCCTCGGGCAGGGAGCCGACGGAGACGCGGTCAACCGGGCATGGGACAGGCTACACGAGCTTGCGGAGGTGGGGCGTGGGTGACCCAGGGGATCTGCCGGAGGGGCAGACGTACTTCGACCAGCACTCGCCGAGCGCCAGGTTGCCCATCATCGAGGAATGCTGCGCCGGTACTGTGGTGGGGAGGCTGCCGCATCACCCTGCCGGGACTCTCACTGACACGGCGGAGATGGTGTCGTCGCAGTGGTATCGGCTGCTTTCGGCAAGGATCCCCATCGCCAATGCTCCGTCGTCGCTGCTGGAGGCGGTGGCGGAGGAGCTGGCAACACGACCCCATGCCGGATACTCTCCTACGCGGCTACCACCCTTCGCCGCAGCCTACACGGACGCCAACGGGGTGCGGACGTACGTGCTGAGGGCGGGTGAATGTCCGGCATGCGATGGCAATGGTGAAACGTACGAAGAACACGAGCCGTGGGCAACGGAGACGCTCGGCTGTGGCTACTGCGAGGGCACCGGCACCCGCGCAGACGTCGGAGCGATCGCCAGGTGCTACGGTGGAGACGGAGACGCGCGGACCGCCAGGTTCGAGGTGAAGGCATGACCGACTCCGACCGCCTAGATGACCTCGAGCGCCGCGGGGCCGCTCTCGAGCTGCAGCTCGCCAAGCTGACGGTCTTCCCTCCGAGCCCCGTCATGGTCTGCCCGACGTGCGGCGGCTGCGGCACCATGGGGCAGGGAACGGTACCGCTCTACTGCACGACCTGTCACGGCTACGGGACGATCGGGGGGCGGCGGTGATTCTCAAGCTCGACACCGACCCCCCTGAGACCGCAGTGCGCGTCGCGCGCCTGTTCGCTTACGAGTTCCCGCGAAAAGACAGAGGAGTCGGTGTGCGGCGATGTGTCGTCTACTCCAACGGCGTGACGACGCATGCGGCCTACTGGACACGCACCATGCTTGTGGTGCGGCAGCTGGAAAGGGAGGACGACAGTGGGTAGACGACCTCCGACGCCGGGAGAGTCACTGGGCGCGAGGCGCAAGGGAACAGACACTGCAATAACAAAAGGTTATCAACAGGAGGACACGTGAGCCGCAAACACCGGACACCGCAGCACAAGGCAGCGCGCAAGCGCAAGAACTCCCAGCGGCGCCACCGCTACGTGCAGGAAAACTCCAAGGCCGCGAAGCTGCAGGCGGCCAAGACAGCCGCGAGGAAGGCGGCGGAGCGCAGGGCGGAGGTTGCTGAGGTGGATGACGGCGATGGCTGACCCCATCACCCCCATGCGGCCACCGCTAGTGCCAAGCCACCACAGCAGGTCGACCGTCTACCTATCAGCCTGAGGCCGATGGGCAGTCAGGCGGGAGCTCGCCATGCGTCTCGGCAGGGCATGGGACGGCACCATCTATGTCGGACTCGATCTCGATTCGCGCTGGGCCGTCTGGAGGCTCGGCCGCAAGCGTGCGACGCTCGAGCGCTACTGCGGCAGCTGGCGCTCGGCGCGCGACCTAACCGGCACCCTGCGCAGGTTCAAGGAGGCGGCATGACCCGCGACTGCCGCGGCTGCCACCACCTGCAGGTCGTCAGCACCGACACGCTCCCCGCCCACCCCGCCTGGATGCACAACGGCCGCAAGGTCCCGCTCACGACTTGGTGCCTCATGCACGACGTCCGGCGCGTCGTGGTCGACCCCGCATGCTCCATGCACCGCCCATGGTGGGAGCGCGATGCTCCGGCGCCAGTCGACGGAGTGCCCGTTAGCACCGACGCCGACCCCATCGTTGCGCCTCGACGCTGGCCGCGCTGCCTCGCTGCAGTATGTTGCAGCGTTGCCGCCACGGCGGTCGTCACGGCGTCTGTGGCGCTCACCACGGGCTCCTGGTTGCTCGCAGGCGGCGCAGGCTTTGCCGCGGGCATGTGGCTGTGGCTCGCGTTTCCGACGCCTCCGCTCGACCGCGACGGCTGACCCAGCTATGGTGCCCTTCAGCAGGAGGGCGCGATGAGTCTCTACGGCAACGAGTACCGCGGCACCAGCCTCTACCAGGGGCACAGCTCGTTCCTGGCCGACCTGACAGCAGCGCTCGGCGCCATGACAGGCAACGAGCGCATGCGATGGGTGAGCCCGCTGCCAGGCGACGAGGACGCAGATGGGTCGGTAGGGCGCCCCTTCAACCCGGTGAGCGCTGCGGCCGCCAGGTCGGCTGGCCTCATTGCCTCCGACGAGGCCCAGATCCAGGAGGCGCTCAACGACATCGGGCCGCCGGCTGACACCGCCGAAGCCGGAGTGCCCATGCGCGTGCTCTGCGCCGGCGGTGAGTACGACGCGCAGAAGGTCCGTCCCGTAGGTCACGGCATCACGTCGTTGGTCACCCTGGGCCAGGTCCGCATGGGCAACGTCCCAGCCTTCGATGCCGGCATCGAGTGGACGCTCGACGGCACCACCTTCCCCGGGCTGTCCTTCATCCCGACACTGCACGTCTACGGCGTGGCCAGCCAACCCAACACAGGCTGGCTCGTCTTCGGGGACATCCTCATCGAGGACGGCGGGCTCAACGTCGATCACGGCCTCCACCTCGGAGACGTCGGCATGCGCAACCTCGCCGTCAAAGGCGGAGGCAGCCTCGCAGGACGAACCCGCCTCCACCTCATCCGATGCTCTACCCTCGGTGGAGCCGTCAACCTCCCCGACGCCGACTGCTACACCTTCCGCGACTGCCAGTTCGGAGCCACCACCCTCGACAGCGTCGAGGCCGCCGCGAGGTACAACGACCTCGCCTCCGTCACCCTGTCGTCAGCTCCCATAGGAGGAGATCCCTCCGGCTTCTACGCCTGCGCCATAGCAGGCACCTTCACCGGACCCGCAGGCACCGCGCGCTTCGACAAGGTTACCCAGAACATGCACGGAGCAGGCTTCGCGGGAGGCGCCGGAGCCGGCGACTACCTCGAGTGACGCAACGCCGCTGCACCTATCTCGTCGACGTCTGTTGCTGTTCCGTTTCGGCGTATAGGGGCCGCATGTGCCCGTGCGACGGGACCGCGAGCCGTGACGACGGCAACGCCTGCGAGGACTGCCAGGACGACCGTGGATGCTGGACGAGCGAAGGGCACCCGAGGCAACTCAGAGCGCCCAGGCCACGACCGTCCATCAGCCGGCGCACACAGGCTCGCGACGAACTCGAAGGCCGGAGCTAGCGACAAGGCCGGAGGAGGCTACACGGCTCAAGCTCGATGTCGCCTTGACGACGCCTGCGCAGCGGGCTACCTCGTAGGCGGCGCCTCGGTTTCCTGGGCGTCCGCGCCCGGTTCATCCACCCTCCCCGGAAGGCCGGGCGCGTTACCGTCGGAGGGTGTCTCAAAAATGTGTCTCAAAAATGTGTCTCACTACAATTCCGGATGTCTCATGCCGATTCAGACACTTGACGTCAGTCCTGCCGGTTTTCTCATTTTGAGGCACAGTTCAGACGCTTGCGGACTGCAGAACGCGATCGGGCCGCATGCAATGCGGGTGACCCCCTTAATCGGAGTAGACAGGTCCTATTTTTCGCTTACGGTCAACAGAACAAAATCACCCTACAGCCATGCGGGTTTGATGCGATTTCGTGCAGACGGTCCTTCTCAAAAAAAACGACGACAGAACAGTCTTCGTTTCCAAAACGCCCGACCGAGCGCTCGTTTTGTTTGACCGAGCGGCCGACTGTTCTGTTTTTGGCCGATTTGTTCTGTCTTTCGCTTACGGTCAACAGAACGCCTCGCAGCCTTAGGTGACGCGGAACAGCGCTTCACGAGTCGTTCCTGTTCTGCTGACGCTTACAGTCTACAGAACACGCAAGTCCGCGCAGTGACTGGGGAATCGGCGCTTGTTCCATTATTTTCGCGATTTTCCGGACATATAAGCTGCTCAGCGCCATCTGGCCGCTATCCTCGCGAGTTATGCACGCCTCGAGGCCTCGCGCGTACGCGTATTTCCCCCCTGAAAAGGGCCCTTTGTCTACCATAGGGCAGGGAAAGGGCAGCAATACCAGCATGTTGCGTGTTCTGTTGACTGTAAGCGTAAGTAGAACATGAATGACGGAATCCGAGAAAGCGCAGTTATTCCGCCGGCGTAGGGTGTTCTGCAGACCGTACGGAAACGCAGAACAACCGATCGGTTTGACCGATCGGTCAAACCGGGAGAAATGCTTACAAAGTGTCTCAGTTTGTTGCACCCCAAGTGAGACACTTGCTACCCTCCATCCGTGGTGGCAGAAGCGCCGAGGTCGGGGAAGCCGTGGACGGACGAGGAACTCCGCCTCGTCTCGTTCCATTGGGGCGCGGAACCTATCGACCAAACGGCGGCGCGCGTCGGCCGCACCGTCGGCGCTACCCGCGATCGACTCCGACGGTGCGGCGTGGGAGGCGCCGGCCGCGGCCGGCTCACCGTGCAGCAGGTCGCTCAGGCCACCGGCTACACCTGGCGGCAGGTCGCCCGAGGTATCCGCCTCGCAGGCGTCCGCCCGCTCGTGCTGAGAGCCTCCGGCCGCCGCCGGCGACGTCTGCTGACCGAGTCGCAGGTCGAGCGCGTGGTGGCCGCGCTCGGCAGGGACACGGCCGACGCGGCATCGAGGCCAACGACCGCCGGGCTCGCCGAGGAGCTGGGGGTCACTCGCCGGACGGTCGAGCGCTGGGTGGTTCGGCTGGGCCTGGAGAGAGATCGGGGTGCGCTCCGTTCCGGAGAGGATGCCGACCGACTGCGATGGGCGATCCTCGGGGAGCACATGGAGCACATGGAGCATGAGGCACCCATGGACACCAGACCCGCATAGAGGCTAGGCCTGAGCGATCGTTCGATGGAGAAGGGTCCACTATTCTCCATTATGGAAACTTTCTGCACAAAGCTCACAGGCAGCTCGAGCCCGCTGGTGCTGCGGCCCTGCGCTGCTCACAAGGCGGCAACTGTTGCGACCGCGCGCCCGATTCCGTACCTTCTGCCGTGCACAGAGAACGAGGCGGAGGTGGAGCATGGCAGCGGCAGACGACCTAGTGACCGAGCTCGCCACCCTCGCAGAGGAGCTTGGACTCGGCGATCGGGTGGACCACCTGGTCAGCGAGGCTGGAGACACGGTGGCTCGCGTCTCGATGCTGACGGTCGCCAGGTCGGGAGTGGGGAGCGGTCAGGTGGCAGACGCTCCGGACACAGGAGCCGACTACTTGCCACCGCCGTACAATCCCAACCAGCTCGCAAAGCTCCCGGAGCGCAGCTCGATCCTCCCTCAATGTGTGGCCGCGCTGGTCGCTGGCATCGAGGGGCACGGCTACTCGCTGGACTCGGTGCCAGGCGCGTTGATGCCGAAGCCGGACGCCGCGCGGAAGGAGGAGATGCTAGAGGAGCAGCAGAGGATCCGGCGCTGGTTCGACCACGCCGCCGGCGACCTCAGCTGGCAGGACTCCAGGGAGGCACGCCGGACCGACGAGGAGACGATCGGGTGGGGCGCGTGGGAGTTCCTCGAAGACGACGACGGCGAGCTCGTCGGGCTCGAAACGATCAAGGCCAGGACGCTGCGCCTCATGCCTCGCGAGAAGGACCCGATCACCGTCAAGCGCTACCGCATGTCGACCGACGGATCCGAGTGGGAGGAGACCGAGGTGGAGCGGCGCGTCCGGCTATACCTGCAGCTAGGGTCCAACGGCGAGCGGGCATACTTCAAGGAGCCAGGCGACCCGCGGGCGATCGACCGGGCGACCGGCAAGGTGCTGAGCGAGAACCAGGCGGCGCCAGCTGCCGGACTGGCTCGCGAGCTCCTGTTCATGGGCAGGTACAACCCGGCCGGCGACTACCCGGTGCCTCGCTGGATCGGAGCCACAGGTGCCATCGGAGGATCGTTCGCGGCCGAGCAGCGCAACCTCTCGTGGTTCGAGAACCCGATCCCGATCATGATGCTCCTTGTTTCGGGTGGACAGCTCCCGCGTGAGGCTCACGAGTACCTAGCGCAGAAGCTCGAGGAGGCGCGCAAGAACGACAAGCACCCCTCGATCGTCATCGTCGAGGCACTGAAGCGGGGTGGAGGCAGCCCGTCTCTCGGAGACCTCATGTCGCCAGGCGCGAACACCACCCCGTCGCTCGATACGGTGAAGCTCAACGACCTCAGCCCGCACGACGGACAGTTCCAGAGGTTCGACCTGAACAGCCGCGGCAAGGTCAGGTCGAGCTGTGGCATACCTCCCCTGTTCACAGCCGAGACCGAGGAGTACACGCGGGCCACCGCCCAGGCGGCGCTACAGGTGGCAGAGCAGGGCACGTTCGCGCCGGCGAGGCGCAGGCTCGACACCGCGATCAACCGGCACATCATGCCGCGCATCGGAGCTCGCTGGTTCGTCTACCGTGGCAACGGCCCGAAGATCACGAGCATGGAGGACGTGGGCACCGCGGCCGAGGCGCTGGCCAAGCTGGGTGCCGGAACACCCAACGTCGGCGCCGACCTCGTTGGCAGAGCTCTAGGTGTTGAGGTGCCACAGTTCGATCAGAGCTGGGCCGACCTACCCTTCGCCCTCGTGCAGACTCTGGCCAACCAAGGACTGCTCGACGTCATGCAAGAGGAGAGGCTGGAGCGCGCAGTGACTCGAGTGGTCGAGCGTGTCCTGGCGAAGGCTGCCGCAGGATGGGAGCCAGGGGCAGGGGGCGGCGACGGTGGCTGAGCCCGCTCGACTTCGCTTGCTACCACCCCTGCTGTGGGGTGCGTGCAGAAATCAGAGGCACTGCGCAAGGTACCCCCCTACCCCCCGGGTGGCATCCTCGGTGGTCAGGCAGGGTGGAGGGCCCCCGGGGTCACCAAAAAGCGAGGGGCTCCGTCCGGAGGTGGGGCTGTCAGGTGCCCCTTGTGTCACTCTGGCTGAAATCCGCACCGTGCTCTGTGGGCACTGAGATGCGCTGCGTTTGCCCTGTCTGTCTGTCACGCATGGAGTATCTTGCGGACCGTTGTGGTCCTGGTGGCTCTGAGGCCTGGCGTTGTCCTGTCTGTCGGTCGTTGAGGTTGTGGCAGTCGCGCGATGAGGCTGTTCGTCAGTTGGAGTTGCGGTGGCGTAGAAAGAGGGTGGTTCGTCAAAAGCGGGGAGGGTGGTGATGGTGGCGTTCGTCCGCGAGCTGGAAGAGTCGACTACCACCCTGGCGTTGGGTTTGCGGTTGCTTGCTTCGATGGTGGACAGGGCTGTTCCGGGTTCGGCGCGGAGGTTGGAGCTGGCGGTAGCTGAGACCGCGCAGGGGCGGTGGGAGCAGTCTGACCGGTGGCCGAAGGCAAAGCGCAGGATATTGCAGGTAGCTGCGGCGTCGGAGCCAAAAGCTGCGTTGCCTGCGGCGCTTGCTGACGCGGGTAAGGTCATGGCGGAGCTGAACGAGGGAGCGGAAAGGGAGCTGACGCGGTTGACGGCGCAGGGGTTTGGTCGGGGGTATGAGTTTGGAATGGCGACTGCTGGGGAGGTGCAGCGCGGGGTGGTCGAGCGGCAGGCTGGCGTCGGAGACGATGCCGCGTCGGGGAGGCTGCCGGCCCCGGATGAGATGCTGGAAGGCACGCCGCTGCTGGAGTACGTCGACCCGGTCGAGCCGTTTACGGTTGCGGACGTGAAGGCGTTTGAGTGGCTGGCGGCTGACACGAACTTCTGGATTCGCGACGCCTGGACGAACGAGCTGGGAGGGAGGATCGCGAAGGCGGCGCAGGGGGCGCTGGTCGAGGGCGTCGGTCGGAAGGAGCTGGCAAGGCGGCTGGAGGCGTCGCTGTCGCAGTACGACGAGCCGCGGTCGTATTGGAACGTCGTGGCGTCGGCGAGCATGGTGCGGGCTCGCAGCTATGGGGCTGTGTCGGGGATGGGCGGCGCTGGCGTGACGAGGTTTCGGTTTCGGGCGATCATGGACGAGCGGACGTCGCCGATCTGCCGGAGCATGAACGGCCAGATCTTCACGATCGAGCAGGGGCAGCAGCACATCGCATCTGTGTCTCAGACGCAGGGGCAGCAGCTGAAGGACGCCGCGCCCTGGGTGCCTCCGTCGGAGGTGGCCGGAAAGAGCTCTGCGGACCTCGCGGCTATGGGCGTGATGCTGCCTCCGGTTCATGGGAACTGCCGGTCGACGGTGGTCGCGGAGTCGTTCGCGCCGATCGCTGCGCCTGTCACCCCGGAGCCGGAGCCGGAGCTGCCGCCTGAGGAGCAGCCGATGCCGGACACGTTGCAGCTGGGGGCGGAGGATGTGCGGGCGAAGGCCAGGGTGGCAAAGCTAGACCCGGACCGCCACAACGCGACGGGCAGCTACGACGCGGCGGCGTTTGCAGACAGCGCCGAGGGCCTCGCGAACGAGGCGGAGCTGCTGCACGAAGGCGGGATGGTGAACTTGGACAGGTTTGGCGCAAGTCGGCTGTCCAGGGCAGAAAGCAACCGTGCGCGCCGGGAGGTCGACACTTTGCTTGGCCAGTACGGTATGAGCCCGGAGGACGGTGGCAACATGGGGCGCGGTCTGGCTGGCAGAGGCAAAGGCCGCGAAGTCATGGTGATCGGCAATCGCAACAAGGTGTCCGGTCAGTACGACTACGTGGACGACACCGTGAAAATCCGTCGCGACCAGCTCGACAGCATGGTGCGCAGCCTGAGCACCGGTGAGCGACCGGTCGACGGCGTGCATACCTTCGTGCATGAGGCGATCCACGGCTACAGCCGGTATGTTCCTGGCGTCTACCGCGGCGCTGGTAGGGTGGTAGAGGAGGTCAGCGTCGATAGCGTCGCGCGCCGCGTCATGGCCGATCAGTTCGCGGCCAGCGCTTCCGACGCAGACGTCGCGGCCATCATGGGGCGCGGTGGCTACGGCAAGACGTTCATACGGACGATGGACGAGTTCAACGGGTCCGCCAAGAAGATCGCCGGCGGCCGCTGGGATCCCGATCGGCTGGAGTCACTCAACCTGATGGCAGACGCAGGAATCCGCATGCGGCGTCCTGGCGTCAAGGTTGCTGAGACTCCGGCTGAGCATGCGCGGAACTTCGTGGACGCTATCCATCCGCCGGCGTCGGCAAAGATGAGCAAGGCTGAGGTCAGGCAGTTTCGCGACGATCTGCACGGCCGCCTGATGGACATGACGATCGTGCGCTAGGCCGGCCCGTCCGTGAGCCGTTCGATCTGCTGCTCTGTGAGGTCTCCTGGCAGCAGCTCTAGCAGGATCCCTAGCTCGTCTCCGCCGAGCCTCCCTGCGTCGCGCAGCCGGTCTGCAAGGTCGACTGCCTGCTCGAACGTGATCCGTTCCGGCATGCTCCACAGCTCGCGGTCGAGGTCGTCAATCGGAGGCGCAGCCGTCGGCAGATCTTGGATCTCCATGCTGCAAGCGTAGCGACCCCGCGCCGGCATGTCGAGGCCGTCCCGCCTTGGCCGCATAGTGCAAGGCCTGCGAGACTTTCTGAAAAAAATTGCAGAAACCGCTTGCAATCCGCAAAGCCTAGCGCTATAGTTCTCTCATGGTCGCAACAACAACAGCGAAGGGGCAGACGATGACGATCGAAACCGCACTCGAAGAAATCGCCGAAGCACTCAACAACAGCAGCAACGACGACCGCTGGAGCACTTGGGACCACCTCACCGCGATCGCTGGCATTCTGTCAGACGACGAGCGGCAGGACGACGAGGATCCGGAGTGCGCGTATGAGCTGTTCGCTGAGGACGGCTGGTCGTTGGTCTTGTCCTGCGACCGCTGGTGCGTCAGCCCCCCCGGCTGCTAGCGCACAGCGCACACAGCGCGAGCCCCGTAGCCAGCTCCGGCACGGGGCTGAGGCGGTGGAACCGCAACCCACGGAGGGAACGATGTTCGGCACCAAGACCACCAGCACCAGCAAGACCAACGAGAAGCTCTACCTCGC
>Ga0180437_10009611_pt1 | contig 11939 bp, 22 predicted proteins | sample SS_ome_4_FD_132410 | JGI IMG/M metagenome (GOLD analysis project Ga0180437, IMG submission 132410) | Hypersaline lake sediment archaeal communities from the Salton Sea, California, USA - SS_3_D_1 metaG | ecosystem: Environmental > Aquatic > Non-marine Saline and Alkaline > Hypersaline >... | reverse complement strand
TCCTTTTCATCTTCTGTTTCCTTTTTATCTTGTTCCTTTTCTTTGTTTTCTTTTTCACTATTTTCTTCTGACAGGTTTATCACCCTCTAGTTTTAAATTTCCTTCTTTTCGCATATCTCCTTGCATATGTCCTGCTAGATCTGCAGGAAAATTAAATTCAACATCGAGCTTCAGTTGTGCTTTTATCTGTTCTTCCAGGAACCTTTGGTTATGCTCAATGTTTTGCTGGAAAGCTAAATATAGTATTTTTGAACTCGCTTCCGTCGTGTCTTTACCCAGACCCAGGATTACTTCTGGTACACCCTCAGCGAGTATAAAGAACTTCTGCAGCAATTCTATCCAAGGCAATGGATCTAGTGTTGAATATTGTGGAATACTCATCCTCTCCATTTCCAGCGAGTCCTTTGGGATTATCATATTCTCCATTTTTTCAACTGCGTTATCAAGCTTTGCTTTTAGGTTTGTTATCTCGGTTTCATCATCTGTATCAGCCCTTACCAGTATCAGCGGCTTTACATATCTATGAAAAACGATCCTCATGTCTATCATTGCTTCGTTCTTCATCTCTATTATATCTTCCAGCTTTTCGATTGTAGATCTTCCGTGTGGTTCATCACCCAGCCTGTTCCATGATAAATGAAAGATATCTTCTGGATTAAACTCTATCTTCTTTGTAAAATTCCCTGATCTTATTGTCTGTAGGTATTTTGTGATTATCCCTTTCTCGTTTGTTACTATTCCAATTGATCCTGGATTCATCGGCTTTAGATTTCTTAGAACTCCTCTCTTGTTTCTTATGATCTCAGCGAATGAGTCGCCTCCTACCGTATAAACAACAACCTGGTTGTTCATTATTGAATTGAACGTGTCTTTACCATTTCCCTTAATTCCCTGTAGTAGTTTTGTTGTCTTGCTGTCTGCCCTGAACCCTCTTCCTAATGTCCATATTGCTTTCTTATTCACTACAGCCTGTAATTCTGGAACCTTCTTGTAGAAACCGAACCACTTTGACCAATTCGGATAAAAAGTAGATCCTGGAAGATCCTGTTCAGCCGTTTCTATCACTCTCCTGAAATCTGTTCTTGTTTCAGAAGTTTGATCTTTATTGTTCAAATTCGTATAATCTACAGCCGAGATGCGTGTATCTGCCATAATAATGTAATAAAAATGAAGGTTTATAAAGTTTCCATTTTTCTTAGGATTCTTTTACCGAAAACTTTTCCTTTTTCCAGATCTTCCCTGAAATCTATAAGACCCAGTTTTATCTGTATTATGGAATCCCTAATTTCCTGCAGCACGCTCAAAATAGTGTCTTCTGTCATACATCCACCACGAATGGAACTGGGAACATTAAGATCGTCGGAACGTCATTTGATGAATCGAACAGGCTTGTCACTTCCCTGTTCTTGGGATCATGACCAACACTTACCTTACAAGTTCCTCCTGCCTGTTTGCCCCAACCTTCTATTGTCAATCTCAGATATTCTCCTCCCTTTATTTTTGTTCGTGGGATGGTTGCTTTAAGTGCCATCATCTGTGAAGAGTCCCCTGTTGATGTTCTTGTTAATTCAGTTGAATATGATGTAGTTACCAGATTTTCCTCTGTTGAATCCAGATTTACCCTTTTTATTACAGCCCGGCATTTTCCCCATACCTGGTTGTTTGCGTCGCAGTATATGTTGAACGGCACGTTCACTACAGTTGTTCCCTCTATAATTTTCGGGAACTTGAAATAAATATCAAAATCAATATCTATTAGCTTTGTATAATTTCCACTTGTTATATCTGCCCTTGTGTATTTATTCTCACTGTATACCTGATCTATCAACATTAAGTACGTTCCATCTGAGCAATCAGATCCGTAATACACAACAAATGCCTGACCTGTTGATACATCGATAAAATCATAGCTCTGAATTGAAAGATCCCTGGTTCTTCCGAATCTGTTTAACAGAACCATTTATTCACCGACCATAAAAGTTTCTACTTTCTTGTCCTGCAGCGTTGCGATTATCTCGTCAAGCCTTGCTTTCAGGACAGAGATCATAATTTCGGCTTCTGATCTTGAGGAATAACCACTCATGTCATAGTTTATCATATAGATTGCTGCCAAGTTAGAAACTGCCTCTTTCAATACCTCTTTTATATCATCATTCAGAGAAGAATAACTATCCGACCAGTTTTCCCTGGTTGCTGTGTTTATCCACGATTCTGCCTGTTTTATGAACTCGTTTGTATATGAGGCTCCTGAGATCTCGTTTTTTACCCCTGCTCCTGCTTTTCTCAGAACATCGGCTCCTGAAGCCATGATGACATCTGTCATATGAATTTATTGGATCTAGCGTATATAAGCTTTTAATCCACGATCCTTAATACACCATAATGCTCGAACCATACCCTCTGTTGCATGGGAATATATGCCGTGTATCTTCAGATTCTTCTCTGAAGTGTACTCGAATACTATCGATTTCAAAGACTTTAGTAACACAAGGTCTGATATTAATTCTAGCTTCCCAGCTTCCATCAGAACCAGGGCATTTGAATATAGGTCTTCTTTTAGTATTCCTCTTTTTGTTCCGTCTTTATCTACACTTCGTTTGGCATTATTCAAACCGACAACCTTCCTTCCCAGCTTCTCGATCAGCAAATCAGTAACTCCTCCTCCTACTCCTCCATCATCTATGAAAATCCTCTTCAGTTTAAATTCATCATTGAATTTCAGGATCCTGCCTACAGTATCCATTGTTGAAACCCTGCTTGTTGTTACTACTCTCACGACCTTTATGTTGTTATGCATGTCCATCTCTGACAGCACAAATGCGTTTTCATCGCCTCCATACCTGGCAATATCCACTCCCATGTAATATGAATTTCTTGGGTTGTAGTCCCTTTCTTTCGACCATGTAATAAATGTCATGCACTTTTTTATCAACTCTGTTGGGAAAAATTGGTTCCATTCGTCTATAAATTCTCCCAGGTATTCTTGTGCATATTCCGCTTTTGTCATTCTTCTTTTCTCTTTCTGCAGGAACGACCTTGGGATCCTCGGACACCTTTCTGAAGATATATGAAACTTCCTGAACTCCTGGTCATGGTGTGTTTCGTAGAAATAGCCGCCCTTTCCGAAGGGTGTTGATAAAAGGATTATCCAGCCCAGCTTTCTTAGCTGTTTTGAAACTGCGATCATTGGAATTACTGATTTCCATACCTCTTCTGGGATGAAAGCAGCCTCATCTGCTATCAGAAGATCTACAGTAAATCCTCTTATGAACCAACCAGTTCTGCCAGCAGGTAATGAATAAATCTGGGTTTTATCTCCTTTCCCTGGTCTTGAAACTTTCATTCTTGTCAATGTTGGCTTCTCTGTGTACTCCAGCTGTCCTTTTCTCACTTTCTCATCAATTTCATACTTGATCTTCTCAAAAAGCAGCGAACTCTGTCTTTGTGCCGCCGCAATCACCAATGTCGTGGTTCCTGGCTTCGATTCTGCGAAATTTGCAGCCTTTTTTGCAATAACTGTCGATTTTCCTACTTGTCTTCCGGCTCTTATTGTTAGGTTCCCTTCATGATTCATAACTTCCTGCTGCCATTTGTCCAGTTTCAATATATCCATTTCAAATTCCTCGATTTTTCCAGATGTGCTTCTGTTGTCAATGCTTCACAGTTGTCTATAGTTGTCCTTCCTCCCACTGCCCAGGGAATTATGTGATCAAATTCTATTTCACCCTCTTTTAATGGTTTCCCTGTTGCGGCACATCGGAATCCCTGACGCTGTAAAACAATGTCCTGCTGCACTTTTGTAAAAACCCTGCGTGGATCCCTGTCTTCTATTGGAACTGGCTTCATTTTGCGTTTTTCTGCCTTCTCCGTTCCTTTTGCCTTCGTAGCCTGCCTTTTGTATTTAGCCTGGCGTTTCCTTGCTCTCCTTTTCTGTGCAGCTGATCTTTTTTTCTTCTTCCTGGTAATTTTCGGCGTTATGAACATTTCTGGATAAATTGATTCATCCCAGAAGCCTGCAAATATGTAGGACAGTATTATTCTCCTTTCCTGTTTTCCTGCTGTCCTGGGAAACTGGTATTTCAGCCTGTATCTCAGCATATTCAGGCTCTTTCTGTGCAGGTTCCTGTAGTATTCCGGTGAATTAACAAAAAATGCATATGGGCTTCTTTCCATTGGTACCAAAGGATGATCCAGCAGCCACTTCTGAAACCTCTCTTTTTCATATTGCAGGTATTCTTCTCTTGTTCTTTTCTTTATTACCCAGGGTCTCTCCTGTACAATCTGCTTTCTTGGCGGCTTTACTATCGTTCTTGGCAAGTATACTGAAAACTCAGGTCTTACTGTTGGGATCCTGCAGTAGTCATAGATCTCCCAATATTCTCCAGCCAGTTCTGAGCAGCCATGCCCGAACAGATCCGACCCTGACCCATCATTCCATGTTACTGTCCCTTTCACTCCTGCTCTTGGATCCTTTATCTCTACCTCTTTGTATCTCAATCCCCATAGCGGATTCCAGACAGGTGTGATTCCAAACGTTTTCTCGAAAAAAGCAACTATTCCCCAGGTATCTGTTTCCACGTTGTCCAGTTTCTGTAGCTGTGCCATAATTAAAATTTAAAACGGAAGTTTATAAAAAAATCTGTTTGGGTATCCCCTATAGCCCATTGAACAGCAAACAGAACTCGCATAATACAATCTACTTCTTACTTCCCTCTTCCACCGATCGCCCAGCTAACCAATATCCCAGCTAACCCAGCGTATGCGTCTGATGCCCCGCTAACCAATTGGACAGTTAACCGAACCGCCGAGCGAGAGCGAGGCGGAAAAAAAAGCGTTTCGTCGGCGCCGTTCTCTTTTTCACGCGGCGTGCGTGAAAACGTGAACTGCGGCGGAAAAAACAGGCGTGAGCCGGGTTTTTTTCAATCGGCGAGCGAGCGTGAGCGAGCGAGCCTGGGGTGTATAAACATAAATTGGAGTTGAGTCCCTCAATAATTAATAGTCCTCTTGCTTTCGTTATAACGGCGTTATAGTTTCCCCTTTTCTATCTCTATTCATAAACAACTCAGCCCCGAAATATGATCCTGCGATTCCTATAAGAATCATGTCTACAATCCCATCGTAGCCACACATTTTCATTACTGTTCCACAGCCTATCATAAATAGAGCGATAAAATCCCTGGGCATGAACTTCAGTGCTGTTTTTGTCTCTTTTTCTACCATACATAACTAGATAACCATCTTCTTTAAATTAGTTTGATTGACAATCCGAATAATTCAACTATTTCGATACCTATATTGATTCTTACAGTTGGTGAGTATACCTACCCACGAACAGGACTATAGTAGGTTAAACTGTCCATTCTGTTAGTTTCCGCTTGTCTATAATCAAGAATAAAAGAAGCCTGTGGGTTATGACACCCACAAGCCTCTAAGAACTTTTCTCTGCCAAACGGATCCTAAAGGAAAGGGATAAAAGTATTGTATAAACGTAACATATGTATTTATAACTATGCGTGTTAATTTATTAACATGAAGGAAAAACAGTTGCCTCGGATGATTGCTATTTGCAGGAATTGTGGATATTCCCAGGCTGTTACAGTATGGCAAGGCAGATCCAGGTGGCAATGCACTCAGTGCGGCAAGCGCAATGAGATCCTTCTATTATAAGGAGATGAAAACTATGACAGAATTTATTGTACACATTGAAGACTATGACGTATCAAAAGACAAAAAGGGCAGACAATTCGAGTGGATTGAAGGTATTGAGAGTAAAACAAAAAGGAAAATGAGATTCCTGAGTTACAGGAACCTTCCATCTGAGCGCGGCATTACCCGGGGAGATACTGTCCTGATAAAACCATGGGAAAAGAACGATGCATTTATCGACGACCTTACGATCTTACCTAAAAACGTACAAACACAACTAGACGTAAAAAATGATGCCTTAGAGGCAATATCTTCTTCTGCGAGTGTTAACACCTACAAAACGAGCAATTCCGCTAAAATCGAATATTTGGCGTGTCTGAAAGTAGCTGGAAGTATTCTTATACCTGAGCCTGCAGAAGCCATGAACAACACCGTCTATAAAGAAGAGCAGATCAAACGAATGACTGACAATCTCATTGCTCTCACAGACGAAATAGTAAGGAAACTAAAGGAAAAAGGTGTTACTGAATGAGCCTCATAGATAAAATATTCGATCCCAGGGATAACAGGGACTTCCAGGAAGACATGGCAAGAATATCTTATAAATGTCCCCTCTGCGGGGTTTCCTTTCATAAAGTTGCCAGGGTAATAAATACCGATTTATGCATATACTGCTATAATATAGACAAATTCAACAGGCTCTAGGGATAGGTGGTTTTAATGTTATATGTTTTACTGAAAAAACCTTTATTGAAATATTTGATAAAAAGAGATAAGGAAGGCAGACCTCTGTGTAGAAAATGCGGCAATTGGATTATGAGTTCTTCAAGAGGTTGGTGTCAATGGTGTGAAAACGAAAATTGGGGAAATATAGTCAAAATTGAAAAAAGAAAAAATAAAACAATAACTATAGAAAAAACAATTTCAGATAAAGGAATGGTAGCATATTATCCCATTTGCCAGATATGTAAAGTATCCCCTTGTAAACATATGACAAGAAATGGAGTATTTGATGCTGATAAACTCTGGGAGGAAATGAAAGATGACAGATAATGTTTCATGCATCAAATCAATAGCGGATCTTATTAAATATTCCAACACCGATCTTGTAATAGGAGGATACTTTGATGTCCTTGTTATTATAAACAAGGAGATACGCAGGCTTGAGAAACTTCTCAGTGAAACTTCCATGGAACGCCAGGATTGGCTTAAAACACATGAATATCATATGAGAATCAAGGCACTCAAGAAACTTATTGGACATCCGATTCTTTTAAACGATTTGGTAATACACAAATACGGCTTATTACACAAAGCCACCAGGCACTAAAAATAGTCAAACTCTTCTGTGAGATCCTTTCCCGTTAACTTCCACTTGCCTCTTGACCACTTGATCCATCCCATTAACTTTAATGCGTTAACATTGTTGTAATAAGTCTGCGGGCTTGTGCCACACTCTATCATTACTGCCCTCCTGAGCAGGATCCTCCCAATTCTCTGGTCATGCTTCATCTCATATGGGTACATCTGCCTGATCCTAATCAATACCCGTTTCAGTTTTTCTATTGTCATACTCCAGAGCCTTCTCCATCGCCTTTATGTCTGCCTTGACAGTTTCCAGGTTCTTCTCTAGGCTTTCCTTTAGCATCAATGCCTGCTTCAATGTCGTAGATCCCTGATTCTCTATAGTTTCTATTACCTGGATCACCCTGTTCTCCTTCTCTTTCTTCAGCTGCCCAGGCTCCACAGCAAACTTTACATTGCTCCTTACCATATTACCACGTTCCCATACTCATCACATTCATAATGTGATCCCTTTAATGTCCAATCAACAAGACCATGATATCCCATCTTACTGACCTGATAACCAAATACCAGGTCATGTCCCCACAACCCATTCATCCTTGCCCTGAACGGAAACTTCTGGATGAACTCGCTCCTTATCAGCGTGCAGTTGCAATGTGCTGCATCCACTTTCTCATGCCCTGCCCTGATATTTCTTCCCATACTTCTTATGCTTATACATTCCTCATTGCTTGAATCCCCAGCAGGAAATGTTTTCCTTGTTTCCAGACTCCAGATCATCGGCATCCCTGTATGATCAGGATAATATCCCCTGTGATTGAAATGTATTGTTGAAAAGGCTGCCTTATTATACATCCTCAGAAGCTCAAAAATGCGATCTAACGCATTTTTAGGAAAAGTGGCATCATCCTCTAACTGCAACAAGAACTCCGTTCTATTATGCAAGAATTTGCGTCTGTAGCGATTATAGTTATCAGCTATCAATTCACCCTTTTCAATATTTGTCCTGGCTTTCTTCCTATTTCCCTCTACTTCTATAAGGTTCCCTATCTTATCCTTCCAGGCGCTGTATATCTTATCAAATGAAGACCCTTTCTTCCAGTTCTTTACTACTATCAAGCTCTTCACTCTTGATGCAATGTCAATCAACGATTCCGATACTTCCTTCCAGCAGTATTCCCTGCCTGAAAGTATTATAGCAGCAGTAATATTGTCATAATATATTGCCATTATGAACTCCTCATTGCTATACATTGTATTGTCTGATCGTATGCGTTTGTTGATCCTACATTGAACGTAAATCCTGTCTTTGTCAAGCCCGTTATCCAGAATGATGTCTGCCATCCCGGTGTACAGACTACGCATACAGGCGTGTCATTGAAAGCTTTTGGAAAAGTTACCGCTACAGAGGAATCATTTCCTGGTAAAGTGAATGTAAAAGCATTTTTATACGCCATTGTGTCATCCACATCCAACATCTCAATTGGTGTACTTGTATGAATACCTACAGCTCCAGATGTGCCTTTTATATGCACCCTTGAGTTCTTCGTTTCATAGTCGTATACCATGAAATCCAATGATCCTGGAACACCAGGCACTCCAAGTACCCAGGCATGATTCTCAGTATTGTTTGAATTGCTAAATCCTATTTGAGGTCCGTAGTCCTTATTACTCTTCATTCTTATCATTTGAGTAGTTGCTCCGCTAACCGTTATTGTACCGCTTGTAACCACAAGCTCTGCTCCTGACGGCGAGGCTGATAATTCCAGCACTTTTGTTGTATCATTATATTTCAGAGTTCCAGATCCTGCTACAATATCACCTGCCAGGTGAAGGTTCCTCCATCTTGATCCTTCCTTTCCCAGATCTGCAGCATTGTCTGAGTTTGGAAATACTCCATCGCATAGCAGCCCATCCGTTCCTGTTATAATCAGTGTTGTGCCTACTCCCTGGATCGTCTGTGTCCCTGAGGAGTTTACCAGCTCTATTGGAACGGACATTGATGCTATCGGTGATTGCTTCATTCTCAAATAACCATCAAGCTCTATATCATCACCTGATGTCTTTGGTGATAATACTGTTAGTGTCCTGTCCCAATATCCTGCAGAGTCTACATATTCCTTGTTAACTATATCCTTTGCATTTATTGGCGTTCCCTGTATCGTTCCTTCCTGTGTAGAAATTGCTTTTGTCCTGATGTGCGGATCTATATTTTCCCTTGGGTTATCATATGATTCCACACCCATTGCTTTAAAAACGTTCTTTTTAGGCTTGAAAATATTCTGCGAGAGTCTTACCATGTTAATATTTAGATCTCGCCTTTAAGAAGTTAATTGTTGCCAGCCAGACGAATTGGCGAAGTATAAATGTCCTCCTGAAACCATTACCGTTCCTGAAGTTTGCTTAGTGGCTGCAGGTAAGTCTGAAGTATGATCTGCTAATCTTAATTCCTGGGCTTCTATTACTTTTCCTGTGAACATTACTTTCTCCTCTTCTTGTCCTTTTCAGAAACATATACTTCAGGTTCCGCTTTTTTAGCCAGACCAAATTCCTTTACATATGGATGGTCTGTCTCTCCCATTGCAAAGAAATGTTTTGCTAACCGCTTTCTTGTTTCCACTGTCATAAATATTATTCCTGTGTGTTTGTAATCAGGCACACCGCCTGTGGATTTGTTAGCTGCGTAACTCCGACTTCCCAGGCTCTTATTGTATACCCTATTCCAGGATCTTCGATTGTTGTTATCTGTAATGGTGAAGCTGCCTTCCATGTTCCACACTCTTTAGCCAGGCATACCATCGCATAATCTGCTGTTACTGTATTTGAAACAATCACGTTTAATCCCAGGATCCTTCCGACTCGCCCATTCCTGGTTACGTCATCTGTGTAGAATTGCCCTGCATTCCTCACATTGGCATTTCCCAGGAGATTGGCGTAGTCTTTAGGGGATAAAACTAGATAGCCGTTACCATTGTCTATGTTGTAGTTGTCTTCAGCAATTTCCTTTTTTGCATCCAGAATATCCTGTATTGGATCTCTATTAGCTACGGTAGCTGAATCCCACTCGTATCCAGCTCCGATTGTTACGGAGTTTATCCTGCTTGGTGATCTGGACTCGCTTAGAGTGTCCCAGATCTCGCTGTCTACAGATTTTGCTACAGCACGTGCAATTCTTAGAAGCGTTCTTGCAATTACGTCAACATTATCGGTTGTTGCGTCTTCCCAGGATATTACTCCTTCCATACCATGCTTTACCTGGTATGCTTTCTTTTCTGTGAAAGACACTTCACCATACGGGAATGCAGCCAATCTTGGAACACCTTTTACTGTTGATCCTGTTCCTCCTGTTAGATCTGCTGCAGTTTCTTCAAAATAAGTTTCTGTCCATGACGATGAATTTTGAACCATTACAAGTTGTTTCATTACATATTCCTGAAGAGCGAATCCTTTTACTATTCTCTCAACATTCTCCTTTCTCAGTACAACCTGTCCTGTAGCACTAGCCATATACACCTACCGCCACTGCTATGGTTTCTGGTTCAGTTGATGTTTCCAGGGCTTTTCCTACGATCTTTCCCTGCTCAACATCGGTTGCGACAGCTGTCTTAATCAAGTTTGCTCCTGAAAGAGAAACCAATTGACCTGCTGTTACCGCATTTGCTGTTCTCAGATCGAAAATTCCCTTAGTATATAGGGATATTGATGTTGATTCATCACTTGATGATTTTTCCATTGCTGCTATTCCTGCGAATATATCTGTTGAAGATGAAGCAGAAGCAGTTCTTGGATCAGTTAATTTCATTAAAGTACCCTTTGCGATTGCTGTGCCTGATGCACAAGTCATTCTTATAGGATCTCCCTTGTTTCCCAGAAGTTCAATTATTACAGCTTCATTCGCCATGAAAATAAAATACACTCTGGGTTTATAAAGTTTTCCCGTTTATTTTTTTAGAATAATTGATCTCATTTCCTTCTGGAAATTATTGAACTGGTTAGCGATTTCATTTTCCAGATTTACTACTCCCTTCTTGAACCACACTCTGCCAATAATATAACCAACAATTCCGAATATTGTTGTAAATAATAAACCTGTGTTAATTCCTGAAAGGAAGGATCCTGCCACAGCATATCTCAAATATGACATCTTGCTTGTACCCAACTCAACATACTTGACCTGCAACAGTAGCCTGTATAGCTTTGTTCTTGTCAATTCGCTTGAAGTCATGTCTTTATAATTTTTCAATCCCGTTCTCGAAGCGATCTTCCTTGATACCCACACCGATAACGCCAACATAGTCCGATAAAATTCCACCCTGATACACTTCCTTTCTTCCTAAACCAGCTTTTCTTATATCCGGTATCTTTTTCAATCCCAACATTTTTCTTAATCCGAACGCATACTTGTTCATTATCTCGTTCTGATACGGAAAGATTGTCTGCAGAACATTTGTAGTGGCTGCCTTTGGGAACACTATTTCATAAAGCTGAACTGGTCTTACTGCTAACTGTACCATACCAGGAGATTCGTTTTTTGTATACTTGTATGGGTAATACCTGGCTGCCAGGTCATTCTCCCATCTTCTCAGCCGATCTATATGTCCCCTTGCTATTACATACAGGTGCATTAAATCGACAACCCTGTTCCTTTGAAAAATTCATTTATTTCTTTCTTTTGCTTTTCTTCTTCAGACATCTCTGGAACAGTGAATGACTTTCCCTGAACTTCTGTCTCTGAAACAAAATTCTTGAAGTCTTTCATCTTTTTGTCCATTCTTTCCTCTATTTCAAGCATCTCTTTCTTTTTCCTTTCAAGACGCTCAAGCTCAATCTGGTTTATGCTCCTGTTTAAATCTTCTGAAGTTTTTTCCTTTTCATCTTCTGTTTCCTTTTTATCTTGTTCCTTTTCTTTGTTTTCTTTTTCACTATTTTCTTCTGACAGGTTTATCACCCTCTAGTTTTAAATTTCCTTCTTTTCGCATATCTCCTTG
>Ga0180437_10009610_pt1 | contig 11940 bp, 9 predicted proteins | sample SS_ome_4_FD_132410 | JGI IMG/M metagenome (GOLD analysis project Ga0180437, IMG submission 132410) | Hypersaline lake sediment archaeal communities from the Salton Sea, California, USA - SS_3_D_1 metaG | ecosystem: Environmental > Aquatic > Non-marine Saline and Alkaline > Hypersaline > Sediment... | reverse complement strand
TTGTAAACCTCTCCCCCCAGAAACTGGATGGCGCGATTCATCGGGTCATTCGTTTCCAGGATCCAGGACATTTCGGCATTCTTGTAGCCCTTGGGCAGTGCTGCCTTGGCTGTCTCATAGTAGAGCAGTGCGTCCACCCCCCGGCCACGGTAGGGTTCCAGTACCCCCAGGATGAGCACGCGGATGCCGTCAACGCAGGGCCTGACTTTGAGGTGCCACATGAACTTGAGCAGCGTCCAGGGCTCCCAGGTCGTAGGACGCGGGTAAGCCCGCAACAGAGCCTGGCTCACGTCCGGAAGCGTAATCGATACGCCCACCACCTCGCCATCTTTTTCCACCAGAAACACCAGGTCAGGGTCCATGATCTGTTTCAGACCGTCGGCCAGGTGATGGATCTCGTGGTCAGTCATCGCCACCGCGCCCCAGTTCTTTTCCCAGGCCGAGTTGTAAACCTTTTTAAAGCGCTCGACTTCGGCGTCCCAATCCTTGACGTTGAAGGGGCGCACGACATAGTTGTATCGCTCCCGGGCCAACTCTGCCACCCTTACCAGTTTCGCCGGCAATTTGTCCACCTTCTGTCCGCCAAGGATGGAGGTGTCGAGATAGTGGGCCCACAAGTTCATCGCCTTGACAAAGCCGTATTGCTCGATGAAATCAACATAGTAGGGCGGGTTGTACGGCATCATCACCACCGGCGGGCTGTCAAAGCCGTCCACCAGCAAGCCATACTCGTCATTGACCGAGGGATGCACTGGCCCCCGGATGGCGGTCATCTCCTTAGCCCGCAGCCATTCACTCGCCGCATCGAACAGCGCCTCGGCCGCCTCATAGTCTTCCAGCACCTCAAAGAAGCCAAAGAAGCCAACCTTGTCATTGTGGGTCTGGTTGTGATTGTCGTTGACGATGGCGCTGATTCGACCCACCACTTTCCCATCGCGTCGAGCAAGAAAATTCTGAACCGCCGAGTGCTCCCAAAAGGGGTTCTTTTGGGGATCGAACATCTCTTTCATCATGGACACCAGCGGCGGGACCCAGTTCGGGTCGTCCTCGTAGACATCCCAGGCAAAAGAGATGAACTCCATGAGCTCTTGCTGTGTATTGACCGGCGTGATTTCTAGCTGTGACATGATTACCCCCACGAGTCTGCACATCAAAAAGGATGATGTCGCCCCAAGGCGACCCTACCACACAGCCTATTATACACTAAGAAGGCCCAAACGTGAAACCAGCTGTAGGGGCAAGATGCCATCTTGCCTTACGGCTCACGATCGTGCGCCTCGTCGTCTGCCGCCGCGTAGGGGCAAGATGCCATCTTACCCTACGGCCCACAATCGTGCGCCGGGTCTGCCGCCGCGTAGGGGCAAGATGCCATCTTACCCTACGGCCCGCGATCGTGCGCCTCGTCGCCTGTCGCCAGACGATAGACCTCTCGCGTCCGCCAGCCAGCCACCTGCGCCACCTGGCGCGCGGCCGCTTTGCGACTCAGTCCCTTGGCCAGCAGCCGGGCCAACTCTGACCGCACCCGCGCTTCCGGCCAACGCCTAACCTCGTCCACCGCTCCGCCGATGACCAGCACGCACTGACCGTGCGGCAGGTTTGCCTCGACATGGGACAGCGCCTCTTGCACCGTGCCCCGCCACACCCCCTTGTCAAACCCCATCTCCACCTGGACCATCGCCAGGGGACGGTCGCCCAGCACCTGCGCCACATCGCGCAAGGCGGCGGGCAAGCGGCCGGACATCGCAAACGCAACCATCGTCCGGAACTCGGCAGCCAGTGAAGCCAACAACGTCCGTCGTTCGGCAGTGCGCTGAGGCAGAAAACCAAGGTAGACAAACGCATCCGTCGGCAGCCCCGACAAGACCAGCGCCGTCACTGCCGCCGAAGGCCCCGGCACCGACAGGACGGGCACGCCGTGTGCCACGGCACGGCGCACCAACCGGTGAATGGGTGTGGCGAATGCCGGGCTCTTGATGTCGGACAGAAGCGCCACGTCTCCCCCGTCCAACGCCTCCAACACAGACTCAATCCCGAGGCCCTCCTCTGCGTCCCTGCTCTCGCTTTCGTCTACCGTGCAGCGGGCGAGCGGCGTATGGATGCCATAGCCATTCAGAAATTCCCGCGCGCGAGAGATGTCTTGGGCAACGATGAGACTCGCTTCACGCAACACTCGCCAGGCACGCAACGTCACGTCTTCCGGGTTGTCCAGCGGCACGTCAACGACGTACAAAGCGCCCATTTATCGCCCCTCCACCCGCCCAGTATACCCCGCCCCACGAGCAAATGACAAACCTGTGACCCACGTCATAGCAAACCGGCCAAGAATGAGGTACAATAATGGCACGATCATCAATTTATCTGACCCATCTTTTCATATAGATTTTCACAGGGAGGCACCATCATGATCCGAGCTGCGTTTCTGGCACATCTCCTGGGGGACTATGTGTTCCAGACCGACGATCTGGCCCGCTGGAAGAGCCGCAGCGTGTGTGGAGGGCTCGTCCATGGTGCGGTGGTCACTTTCAGCCTGTGGCTCTGCTGTCTGCCGTTCGCGCCGGACTGGTGGCCCTACGCGCTGGGCATCGGCGCCACACACACGTTGATTGACCTGGCGCGTGTGAAAGTCGATCCCGGGGAACCGACCGCCAGCCTGATGCTTTTCCTGACCGATCAGGCCACGCACGCTCTGTCTATCGTCGCCGGCCTGGCCTGGTCTGGCTGGCTCGAACCACGTCCCGCCGAGACAGCTCTCGGCACGTGGCTGCAGACCGGGCATCGCCTGACCTTTGTCATCGGCTACGTGTTGCTGACCGTGCCGGCCTCGGTGTCGGTGCACTTTTTGGTGCGCGGCATGGGCGCACAGAGCAGCAGTCTGCCCGGACGCCCTGGCGAGAAATGGGTGACCATGATCGAGCGTGGCATCATCGCCACGCTCGTTCTCGCCGGACAGTTTCTCCTCATCCCTGTGGTGGTCTTTCCGCGGCTGGCCCTGGAAGAGCGGAACGGCCGCCTGGAGGCGGAGCAGGTCGGTTACGTGGGCGAACTGCTCATCAGCGTTGGTCTGGCCATCGCCGCCGGCCTGTTTCTGAAAGGGCTGTTGTGAGTCCCCACTGCCCTCGCCAAAGGACGGCGAGGTTTCAACGGGATAGCGTAGGAAGGAGTTGAAAGATGATCTCTGCAGGGACGTTGGCCACCCACCTTGTCCAAACAGGAGGGCTGGTGTACAATAGGAAACGCCAACGGAAGACGGCATTCGCATCCGGGGCCGCCTGACACAACAGGCGCTGGCCAGCCTCGTCAGCACCAGCCGGGAGAGCACCCATCGCGCGTTGCGCGCCCTGAGGTGCAAGGGGCTCGTTGATGTGCGTCACGGGCGCATCTTGATCCTCAAGCCCCAGGAACTGGAACGCCTGATAGCCGCCGAGGGATAATCATTCCGGGACGTCGTGGCTGGTCGCGTTTTCCCGCCGCGACGGGGCGTCACTTGCCAGTTTTGAGGAGACACCATGGCACACAAAGCCGACCTGCTGATTCACAGCGCAGCGCAACTACTGACCCTGCCCTCACCCGGCGGTCCTCAACGAGGAGCGGCGACCGGCGACCTGGGACTGATCGAGAACGGCGCTATCGCCCTACGCGACGGCCGCGTACTGATGACCGGGCCGTCGGCCAGCGTCCGCGCCCGGGTAGAGGCCGCGCAAGAGATGGACGCCAGCGGCCAGGTCGTCATGCCCGGCTTTGTGGACCCCCACACGCACGTCGTTTTTGCTGGCCAGCGAGCGGACGAATTCGAGCAACGCATCGCCGGGGCAACCTACATGGAGATCATGGCTGCCGGTGGAGGCATCATGAGCACCGTGCGCGCCACCCGCCAGGCGACGGTGGATGACCTGGTGGCCCAAACGCTCCGCCGGCTGGACACCATGCTGGCCCACGGCACGACCACCGTCGAAGCCAAGACGGGTTACGGCCTCAACGTGGCCGACGAACTCAAAATGCTGGAAGCGATCCGCCGCCTGAATGCCGCGCATCCGGTGGACCTGGTGCCCACTTTTCTGGGCGCTCACGCCATCCCAACCGAGTACCAGCACCGTGCCGACGCCTTTGTCGACCTGGTGGTGGAGGAGATGCTACCCGCCGTGGCGCTCTCCAACGAGGCGACGCGGCCCTGCTTCTGCGATGTCTTTTGCGAACAGGGCGCTTTCTCGCTGGCCCAGTCACGGCGCATCCTGGAGCGGGCCAGGGAACTGGGCTTTGGCCTCAAAATTCACGCCGACGAGTTCAAACCGTTGGGCGGCACGGCGTTGGCCGTCGAATTGGGCGCTGTCTCGGCCGACCATCTGGTCTGCACACCACCACAGGAGATCGAAGCGCTGGGACGTTCTGCCACCATCGCCGTCGCACTGCCGGGGACGCCTTTTGGCCTGGGACACCACGCCTACACGCCAGCGCGGGCTATCATCGAGGCGGGCGGCGCGCTCGCTCTGGCCACCGACCTCAACCCCGGCACCTGTTACTGCGAATCGATGCAATTCATGATCGCCCTGGCCTGCCGCACCATGCGCCTCACCCCAGCGGAGGCGATCGCTGCCGCCACGGTCAACAGCGCCCACGCCGTGGGGATGGGTCAAGTCATCGGCAGCCTGGAACCTGGGGCGCAGGCCGACGTGCTCATCCTGGGCGTGCCCACCTGCCAGCACCTGGGCTATCGCTTCGGCAGCAATGTGGTGAACAAGGTGATCAAGAGAGGCCAGGTCGTCGTGGCGTGAGGCCGCAGGATCGCCGCAGCGACCTGGCACGGTATCAGCCGCCAGTGCCGGTAGGGCGGGGCGTCGCCGTCAAAGTGGGGCGGGCCGTTGGCCTCCGCGTCGGCGTGACAGACGGCATCGGCGTGGCGGTCGGCGTCGGCGTGACCGTTGGCGTCGGCGTGGCGGTCGGCGTCGGCGTGAACGTTGGGGTCGGCGTCGGGGTGGGCAGGACAACGACCTGCACCTCGACAACGCCAGGCAAAACGTTCTCCACCGTGATCTCGTCGAGGGGCAACACGGCCGGTGTGAGGCTGTGGGTGCCCACTGCCAGGCCGGTCAGATCCAGTACGGCGTGGATCTCCTGGATGCGCCGGCTCACCGTCTCCAGGCGTGGCACAGGGCCGCAGAGAATCACGTCTACCAGATCGGGAGCGGCCGTCGCGCCCAGTCCCTCTCCGAGTCCCTGGAACTCGAGTGATTTCTGCTGTACGGTGATACAACTCTGGGTTGACTGAACGCTGACCGTGACCTCGACGAACGCTTCACGCCCAACGACTGACACACCCTCTGGCAACTTGAGAGCAACCTTCTTCACCACATCACGGTCGGCTCCGTTGATGTCAGCCGCTTCTGTTTCAAGGTAAGAGATGCCATCAATGACACGTGGCGGGCCGAGGACCAGCACCGTCGCCGGATCGACCGAAACACCGCTCTTGTGATAGCCCGCGGCTGGCCGCCCCAACAGATCGCCCGGAATAACGACCACTTCCTTATAGCCCCTCTTTTGCGAGATGGGCACGCGAACGTTCACCTTGGACGGTGTAACGTTCACAAAGCCAGCCACCTTGTCGTCCTCATCTCTCAGCGAGACGGCGACCTCCCGCTCGACATTCTCCTTGTTGTCTCTCAAAAAGACGTCCACTCTGGCGCGGCTGACCGCGGACACCCAACGCGCAGCACCGGTCACCGTCACAAGGCGGGGCGTAACCACCGCCTCACCTTCTTCAAAGCCTTCGGCCACGCTCCCCAAAAGATTGACCTCCACCTCCAGCGTACGGGTGAGGGATGCATCCAGCTTTACAGCCAGGCTATTCGACTTCCATCCGAGGACCTCTACGGCCTCGTCAATGCAGGTCACCTCGATGGGCACATTGTGCGTACCGACGCCCAGCGCCCGCAGGTCGAGCACCGCCTGGAACTTGTCCACGGTTAGACTCTCCCAACTGGAGCGGGGTGCGCGGATGCTCACTTCCACGCGCTCAGCGGCAATGTCCATGTCGTTGACGATGATGGTGCCCTCCGGTGGGTTGATGACTTGAATGCCCAGTGTTTCAGGATATACACCCGTCAGAAAAGGATCTTCCTCGTTGACGGCCACGATCCAGATGGTCATCGCCAAAACGACAGCCAGAAACAGTGTACTACCTTCAGACAACAATCTTCTCAAGAGGGCACTCCTACCCACAGGACGACATGCTAATCTCGTACACAACGAGGCCGCCCGAGCGACTGGGCGACCTCGCTCCAAACTCCCGGTGCCCGAACACGGTGCGTCTACCGGGGTCAGCCTTCATCTCACCCCCTGCCACATCCTTCGCAGGCGGATGTACAGTTTGCTCAGTCCTAGCTTCCGCCCGGCCAGCACCAGCCAGCGAGGCCAATTGGACCGAAGCAGCGGCTCGTAGAAGGCGCTCAAAATCTTTTCCAGCCGTTTGGCATCCAGCCGGCGAATCATGCGCCCATTGTGTGCAATGGAGATGATCCCACTTTCCTCGGAGACGACAATAGCCACCGCGTCGGCGCCCACCGTGGCACCCAACGCCGCCCGGTGTCGCGTGCCAAGGTATCGCTCGCCGGCGAGGTCTTCTGCCAGCGGCAGCACGCAGGCCGCGGCGACGATCCGCTCACCGCGAATGATCACCGCCCCGTCGTGCAGGGACGTGTTGGGATAAAAGATCGTCTCCAGCAATTCTGGCGTGACGGCCGCGTCCATGCCGATGCCCGTATCAACATACTCTCCCAGGCCAGTCTCCCGCTCCAGTACAATGAGCGCCCCATGACGGCGCTCAGAAAGCGCCTGGCAGGCCACGGCGATGCCCTGGATGACCTGTCCCATGTCCCGCTCGCGAGTGGAAGCGGTCAGCAAAGTGCCCGTGCGCCCCAGCCGCTCGAGGGCCCGCCGGAGTTCCGGCTGAAAGATGACCGGAATAGAGACGAGGAGAGCCGGAATGGCGCTTCGCATCAGCCAGTTGAAGGCCCGCAACTCGCGGACGGCGCTCAACAGACCGATCAGCAGCACCAGGATGACGATGCCGCGCAGCAACTGCACGGCCTGCGTCTGGCGCAGCAGGAACAGAAGCAGGTAGAAAACCAGCGCCACCAGAGACACGTCCAGCAAGGCTATCAAGTCAAATCGGCCAAAAACCCTCAGAATATCGGGCACTCGTTACCTCCGGCTACTGAGTTGCTGCAAAAGCTGGCGATAGGATGTCACATTGGAGGGGTTGAGTTCAATGATCGATTCGATCGTTTTGATCGCTTGGTCGATACGTCCAGCACCTAGCTGCAGATCCCCCAGGGTGTCCAGTTCAGCCACGGCCTCCTCACGCCGGCCTTGCGACAGATAGGCTTTTGCCAGACGCAGGCGCAGGGCCTCCTCCTCTGGCCGCATCTGGACGGCATCCTGCAAGATGGCAAACGCTTTCTGAAACTTTTGCCCCCTGAAAAAGTGACCGACCAGCTTGTCAAGCTCGACCAGTCCGTCTCGGGGGCGACCCATTTTGTAATACAGGTCAATCAAGCCCAGACAGGCACGCTCGTCGTAGGGGGAGACCTGTTTGATGCGCCGGTAGGTCTCGAGGGCCTGGCGCCAATCCGCTCGCTGCAGGTATACGTCGGCGATGCAATGCAACAACCTGGCCGCCCACGCCTTCTCGTCGGATCCTCGGGGCGCCAGGCGCAGCGCTTCGTTGTATTTTTCCAGCGCCCGGTTGATCTGGGCCAACTGAAAATACGCCTCGCCCAACGCCACGTATTCCGCCAACGCCTCGTCTATGGCTCTCTGGCCGACGAGCAAGTTGATGAGCCCCGTTCGAACGTTCACGTCCATGGGAGAAGCGCGCAGCAGACGACGATAGACACCAATGGCCGCTCGCGCGTCGCCTCGCACCTGGTATAGCTGAGCGACGGTCAGGAACTTGGTCGTCGCTTCCTCAAACAGGCCCTGGTTCAGAAACACCTCGCCCAGCCGGAGGTGCAATGGCAGATAAAAGGGCCAAACCTGGATGGCATCGTAGGCCTGTTCAATGGCCGTAAAGCCCTTCCCGTGCTGGACCAGTTGCTGAATCATCGTCATGGACGCCAGGATCGCTTCAGAGCCGGGCACACTGACCATCTCGGCCAGGCTCATCACGACGCCCTCGACCGCCACGCTGTCGAGGCGTTCACGGGCCTCCTTGGCTTTGTCCTCCCAGCCCCTGCTGCTGAGAAAGCGAACGATCGAATCGCTGAAACTGCGCGCCTGTTCTGGATCGCCTTTCCTGGCGTAGCTATCCGCCAATCCCTGGTAAAGCTGGATCAAGTCATCCGCCTGGTCACGGCGCACCGTGGCCAGGTCTACCAGTTTCAGCACTTCCACGAGGTAAGACAGCGCCTGGTCGACCTTTCCCTGGGCACGATAGCACTCACCGATGGCAAAGAGCGCCCCCAGTTGGTAATGTGGGTCGTCCCGTGCCATCGCCAGGTGACGGACAGCACCCTCCCACTGCCGTTTCTCCTGATAGAGCAAGCCCAGATTAAAGTGCACCTCTGACCGATCCACGCCGGCGTTCAGCAGTTGCTCGTAGGCCGCCACAGCATCGTCCACCTGGCCCAGACGTTGAAGATCCAGCGCCTGTCCGATGAGGGTGTCTATCTGATGCTTGGTCAGAGCTGGCGCCGACGCAGAACGGCCGGTGACCCCAGCCCAGTCCTCGTCGAACACCGCCTCGGCCAGGGCACTGAGCGCGCGCTGCCGGGCCATGTCCACCGGACTGCCCTCATCCCGCTCTGACGGAGGAAGCTCATCCTCAAAAGAAAGGTTGTCCAGGTCTGCCGCGCGGGCTGGTCCGCTGGCCGGCACCGCTGCCTCGGCCGGCTCCACCAGGTCTCGCAGGGCGCTCATCAGGTTCAGCACCTGAGTGTTGCGCGGATCAAGCATGAGGGCCTGCTGGCAGATGTTCATCGCCTGATCCGGTCGCCCCTGGCGTTGAAAGGCTTCTGCCAGGGCGAGGTACTCCCTGATCGCAGCCCGCGTGTTGCCCTGGGACGCGTAGGCTTTGGCCAGGTTCAATCGGGCAATTGGGTGGCCCGGTGTCAACTGGACGGCCCGCTTCCAGGAGTGAATGGCGCGCTCTATGTCTCGCGCCCGCAAGGCAACCTGAGCCAGGCCGACGTAGGTATCGGCGGCCTCGTCAAGGCGTCTCAGTCGCTCCTGCACATCGGCCAACCGCTCCAGCACGGCAGGATCGTCCGCCGCCTCCTGCCGCGCCTGCTGATAGGCGGCCAGCGCGCGCTCCAGTTGCTGGACCTTGACATAAGCCAACCCCACACCAGTGAGCGCCGCGACGTCGTCGGGAAACTCGGCCAGCGCCTCCCGGTACTGGGCGATCGCCTTGTCCCATTCTCCTTTCGCAGCATGGCCGTCTGCCCGTTTCCGGGCCCGCTCAAACTGTCTCCGGTTTCCGGCCACTCTTCCCTCCTCGCTGTCCCCCTCGGAAGCTTGCCGATTTTCAGGGTACGATTTACACTTGGCCAGCCATACAGGTCGCCAGGATCGCCTTCTGGCCGTGCAGCCGGTTTTCCGCCTGGGGAAAGAGGACAGAGTGAGGCCCATCGGCCACGGCGTCGGTGATCTCTTGGCCACGGTGGGCCGGCAAACAGTGCATAACCAGCACGTCAGAGCCGGCCTGCGCCACCAGTTCCTCGTTGACCTGGAAGCCGACGAAACGCTGCTTGCGCTCCTCGGCCTCGGCTTCCTGGCCCATACTGGCCCATACGTCGGTATAGATGGCGTCCGCCCCCTGCACGGCGGCAAACGGATCGTTGCTCACGGCGATGTGGCAACCGTGTTCGGCGGCGAACTCGCGCGCCAAGCGCACCACGCCCGGATGCGGCTCATAGCCACGCGGCGACGCCACCGTCACGTCCATGCCCACCCGGCTCCCGGCCAGGAGCAGCGAGTTGGCCACGTTGTTGCCATCGCCGATATAGACCAGCTTCAAGCCCTTGAGCGCCTCCCGCTGCTCATAGATCGTCAGCAGGTCGCCCACCGCCTGGCAGGGATGATTGTAATCCGACAGGCCGTTGACGACCGGCACGCGGGCGTAGGCGGCCAGTTCCTCGATGTCCTGATGGGCAAAGACGCGGGCCATGATGCCGTCCACGTAGCCGGACAGCACGCGGGCCGCGTCGGCCACGCTCTCCCGCTTGCCCAACTGGATCTCGTCCGGCGAGAGGTACAGCGCCTGCCCGCCCAGGTGGATCATGGCCACCTCGAAAGAGACGCGGGTGCGCAGACTGGGCTTCTGAAAGATCATGCCCAGCGTCTTGCCCTTGAGTAGCGGCTCATTGCCTCCCTGCTGCCACTCTGCTTTCAACCTGCGAGCCAGGTCCAATAGCTGCCACAGTTCCTCGGTCGTCAGATCGGCGACGCTGATAAAATGCTTCATGGTGACTTGATCCTCCGTGATCATTCTTCGATGTCCTTGGCTCCTCTCCCCCAAGTATACCACAAGAACGGCCAGAAAAAAAGTTTTGTCCGCGTTTTTACACTCCTTTTACATCCAGGCAAAACTTTCTTAACGGGTCCGCGCGATAATGGGATCAGGACGGCAGGGAGGCCTGCCGACATCCATTCACCTACACCAAGAAGGAGGGTCAACGTGAAACGCAAAATGCTGATCGCACTGTCTATCGTTCTCATTGCCTCGGGGGCCTTAACGGCCACTGCCAGCGCCGAGAGCCTCACCGGCAAAGGCACGCTGGAAGCGTGGGGCGACGGCGTTGCCGGCGTCCACGGCCGGGGCAGGGTGCACGTCACCGGCCAGGGCATCCTGTGGATCAAGGACGTGGCAGGCGACGCCGAGTGGACCGCCTCCGGCAGGGGGGAAAAGCGGGTTTTTGAGAACGGCTGGATCGAATACGTCGGCTTCCACGGCGAGTTTGACATGACCGGCCGCAACATCGTCGTCATCCTCAGCGGCAACAACATCCACCTCACGGCGACCGGCCGGGGCAGGGTCGTCCTGTGGGGACAGGGCCACTACCGCGTCGGGCGGCGCACCGGCGAGTGGAGCCCGGACATGCAGGCCCTCAGCGTGAGCGAGACGAACTAGACCCACGGGGCGAGCCGTCTGCTGCCAGGCGGCTCGCCCCTCCCCTTACGCCGCCGCTCTCTGAAACCATGGTATGGGGACCAGGGCAGCCATCCACGAATCAACACACGAATACACGAATGTGAAGCTGTCTATTCGTGTATTCGTAAAGAATTCGTGGACGGCAAAAGTATGCGATCAATTGTCTGACCCGTTGGCTGCGCCAACGCACTTGATCCACTCAGCATCAGAAAAGGGAGATCAGCGCCACCTAGTGAAGGATGCCGAGCTATGGTATAATTGGCCCCACAATCCCCCAACCCACGCTCGACCGGCAGAGGAGAAAAAAGTATGGTCGTCACGCAAACGATCCAACTTCACACGCGGGGCAACGGCGAGATCCACGACGTCACCGCCGAGGTGGCCCGGGCCGTGCAGGCCTCGGACCTCGAGGACGGCATCGTCACCCTCTTTGTCCAGGGCTCGACCGGTGCGCTGAGCACCGTCGAATACGAGCCCGGTCTGGTGGCTGACCTGGGCACCTATTTCGACCGCGCCGTGCCACGCGACATCCCCTACCAGCACGACCGCCGCTGGCACGACGGCAACGGCCACAGCCACGTGCGGGCGACGTTGCTCGGCCCCTCGCTGACGGTGCCCTTTGTCGACGGCCGCCTGACGCTGGGCACGTGGCAGCAGATCATCTTTGTCGACTTTGACGTCCGGCCCCGAAACCGGACGCTCATTGCTCAGATCATGGGCGAGTAGGGGCGAGGCAAGCGCACAGAATCCCTTGACTTCAGACCCTAAGGGTTTTCAGGAGAACCGGTCACAACAGG
>Ga0180437_10009609_pt1 | contig 11941 bp, 19 predicted proteins | sample SS_ome_4_FD_132410 | JGI IMG/M metagenome (GOLD analysis project Ga0180437, IMG submission 132410) | Hypersaline lake sediment archaeal communities from the Salton Sea, California, USA - SS_3_D_1 metaG | ecosystem: Environmental > Aquatic > Non-marine Saline and Alkaline > Hypersaline >... | reverse complement strand
TGGGAAACTCATTCCAGTTTTTACAGTAGATTATAGAAAAGATCCAGTTTATAGAAAGATGAGACACCATCCTCAAGAATTTCTAGACTATTTTATTAGATTCTTCACAGAGCCCTTCCCTAACATAAAACATAGGAGTTGGGATATTGAGGTCGGTAATAGAGCAAATATTATGCCAGATCCTCTAAAATCATCAGAACCAATCATATCATCTTCATTCACCGATTCTGACACTGCTCATACAACAATACTCTATCTGTCTAGATATGTTCGTAAGGAGCTTGCTGGTGTCACTCCAGAACGTGAGATATTGACAAGTTTTATCAAAGCTAAAAGAAGTGGAACAGTAGAGATGATTCCTTTTGATACTGAAGAAGAATTATTATTAAAGATGAAAGATATGTTAGAAGATCCTAAACATCCTATGATTGTCACATATAATGGTGATAAATTCGATTTTCCATATTCAATAGGCAGGTTTGACTTATATGGTATACAACATAGTTTTAGTTTTAAGAAGATGAAAACTGAAGGTGGAAAAAAGACGCTTAGGGCTACTATTGGTGGTAGTAAAGCTGTAGGGGAAAAGTATATATTAAAAGCTCATATGGACTTATATCAATATTTTGTTAGAAAGTATATCAAAGCATATGCTTATAAAAATGCTTATCCAAATGTAAAACTTGATACGGTAAGTGAGGTGTTACTAGGGGAGAAAAAATTAGGTCATGAGGGTAGGAGTGTTGCAGAACTTCCAATACCAGAATTAATATTATATAATGTTCAAGATACTAGACTAACTACCAAATTAATGAAAAGAGAGGGTAAAAAGAAAAAGAAAAAGGGAGAAAAAGGTGGGGAAGGAGAGATACTACCAACAATCATATTGTTGATGAGGATAGGGCTACAATCTTTTGATGATTGTCATAGAACTGAAGTATCACCAAAAATAGCTAACTTATTCTTTAGTTTGCTTCATAATAGAAACTGGTTGGTTCCTCAAAAACTAGAGTTGAGAAAAACAGGTAAATTCTCAACAAAAGCCACAATCAAAGGAAAAAAGTATCAAGGGGCTTATGTTCCTGATCCTGTGTTTGGAATACATTTTAATATACGCCTATTGGATTTTGCATCATTATATCCCACAATCATTAAAGAAAAGAATATCTCATTTGAAACTGTTAATTGTCCTCATTCAGAATGTAGATCTAATATTGTTCCTAGCACTGCTAATGAAGAGACTGGTTATACTGGTCATTGGATTTGTACCAAAGAGAAGGGTATATTAGCACAGTTCTTAGGCTTTATCAGAGATATACGAGTAAATCATTATAAACGTGAAGGTAAGACCAACCCTGTAGCTGCTATTATAGAACAGGTATTAAAGGTGTTCATGAATGCAACATATGGAGTATTTGCAGCCATATTCTTTGCTCTGTTCAGTCCAGCTCTTGCTGAATGTGTAGCAGCTTATTCAAGGCATTCATTCTTAAGACTTTATCATTATGCTATTGACGAATTAGAGTTAGAAGTAGTATTAGGGGATACCGATAGTATCTATGTTAAGGATTTAACAGATGAAAAAATGGAATTATTGTTCAAGTTTGCATTAGAAGAGTTAGATCTGGAGCTTGAATTAGAAGATGAGTTTAGATTAGTCCTTGCATCATCAAGAAAGAAGAATTATTGGTGTGTAGATGAAGAAGGTAAAGAAAAGATCAAAGGATTGATGATTAAGAAATCTAATACTCCTAAAATAGTAAAAGATTGTTCTCAAGAGGTCAGAACTGTATTAATCAATGAGTTGCTTTCAATGGAAGATCTAGAAGGGGTTAGAAAGAAAATTAGTCAAATAATTGTCAAATATATGACCAGAATATGGTTAAAAAAGGGTGATCTTGGGGATTATGCCTTTTGGGTTAGAATAAAGAGTCCTCTCTCATCATATACAAAAACTACTCCTCAACATGTTAAAGCTGCCAAAAAAGAGGCAAGACAAATTATCAGTGAAATGCCTAAAGGTATTGGTATTACAGCAGAACAGATTATCGAACCGGGTTGGATTCAGGGGTATATTAAAGGGTTAGATTCTCAGAATAAAGAAACTGTTATTCCTCTCACTATGGCAACCAATAAGCAGATCAATCCAGAGAAATATCACCAAGCCCTCAATACTGCTCTAATTCAATTGGTAGATCCACTTGGGATAAATCCAGCAGATCTAATCCCTGACGACCCTAGACAAAAAGGATTAATGGATTATTTTGGATGATTAAAAATGGAGTAGATAGAATGGTTAAATGTATGAGTTGTATTCATTATATACTGATAAAGAATGTTAGTGAAACCTGTAAACTACTTGACAAATCTGTATTAGCTGGAAGGGATATAATTTGTGAACATTACAGAGAAAAGGATTATTGTTCGATATGCAAAAAGGAAATTCCCAAAGATATGATGGAGAAATGTAGTAATTGTGGGGAGTTTTATTGTAAAGGCAAGTGTTTTGAAGATCACTATGGTAAAGAATGGTGTTATTGAGAATGTCTAAAGATAAAGTCTTCCTCATGGTGCATAACCAAACCACTGTTGTATATGCAGAGGATCAACACACTGCTAAAATGGTTGACACACTTATAGAAGAGGTCACTGCTTATCCCATAGTTAAATCTGAATATGTTATCAATATGAAGAAATACGAACTAACCAAAAAAGCAGAAAGGGGAGAAATAAACCAAGAAGAGTATGATAGGGGTATCTGGTATTGGGAGAATTGGGATGGTTGGGCTACCATGTATTCTAATAGACAATTCCCAACAGGATTGCTTCAGAGGGTAGTAGATACTCTTACAGGTCATAAAATAGAGATTGTGTTTAGTGATGAGAGGACAAGACCAAAAAGATTGCCAGAAAAGGAACAACGTAAGTTTAAAGGAAAATTAAGACATTACCAAAAAGAAGGAGAAATATTATTCTTTGAAAGTGGAAGAGGGATATTATTCTTCTCTGTAGGAACTGGTAAAACCATTACTGCATATTCTATCATTGCTCGTAGTAGAACCTATGTTGTAGTGTTAGTTCCCAAGACAGTTGTTCTTAATGATTGGATTGAAGAAAGTAAATGGTTAGACAAGCCTGTTGGATATATCTCTGGTAAACAATTTGTGGAGGCTCCAATCATGATTATGACCTATTCTACCCTCATGAATGCTCTCTGGAGCAAGGCGACCAATCCTAAGACAATTAAGAGACATGAGAGAATTAGAGAGATATATAAGAGGGCTGGAATGCTCGTAGTAGATGAAGTCCATCATTTTGCCTCTGATAAATACTCAAAAATGTTAGAAATGTCAGATGCTTATTATAGACTTGGGCTATCTGGAACTGTCGGTATGAGAACTGATGAGAAGGATATTATCTATTATGCTCATGTAGGCGAAGTGGTTCATTCAATCACCCAAGAAGAAGCTCATGAATTAGAATATATCGTCAGAACTGATGTTAAATTCTTGCCGATACCATTCATGTATCTTCCACCTAGAATGAAGTATCAAGGTAAAACGGAAGATACCAGAACAGTAGAATATCAATATATTATCAATAATAGAGATAGAAATATGGCATTTGTCAAAGAGGCGTATGATATGGCTATGAAAGAGGATAGAAAAGTCATTATGTTTGTTTCAAAAATCATACATGGCAACAAATTACTCGCCTTGATTGACCAGTATCACAAAATGGGTCCCTATTCTGACCTCTTACATCCTGACGAATTCAGATATACTTTTATTCATGGTCAATTAAAAAACAAAGATCTATTGGAAAAGGAATATCGAGAAGGTAAATATAATATTGCTGTATTCCAATCCCAATTAGTAGGTGAGGGGTTTAATGTCCCTTCGATAGCTGGAATTTGTATTGTAGATGGTGGTAAGTCAATCATAAGACTGACACAGGGGATAGGTAGAGGTGTAAGAAAACATGGTGATAAAGCCAATGTCAAGGTTTTTGATGCAGCAGATCAAGTAGGTCATACAATGGCTCATACTAGAGAACGCTATCTCATCTATAAAAATAATCCAGCCTATAATGTGGATGTTACTGGCACTTTTTTAGCCAAATTTAGTGAAGAGGTGGGGATCTAATGAATAGAATGAAAGAAAAATTAGAAAAATTATTAGTAGAAGGAATGGAATCTAATAGAATCGTATTAAGAAGAAATAAAGGAATATATGAAGAAATAATGATTCTTCTCTTTGGTATTCTTACTATGCTTCCTCTATTGATTCTACTAATGGTGATATAGAATGCCTCACTGGAAACATGACCTATTAGAGATATGGGAAATAATCATGTTAGTTCCCTGTTTTCTGGGCTATCATGACTGGTTATTGGTTAGTAGGAACAGTCTTGTAGATGTAGGTCGTAAATGTTATTTAGTATGCAATAGGTGTGGCAAAATAAGAAAAACAAGAGTAATGTAAGAAAAATGGTGGCACAAATGGATAAAGAAATATTGGAAAAAAGATATGCAATAACAGAAAAAGAATTAAATAGATTGTTGAACTATTTAAATGATTTGCTTAAAGGAAGAGTAGTTACATCAGCAATGGCTAATAAAGGAGGTGGTTTAGACATAAATATTACCTCAAAGGGAACTTCAACTATTTGGAATAATGTAGGAATTTTCAAAATAGAACCATTGTTCAAGAATGTCATAGTTACAGAGGTCAAGCAATATGAATATGATTTTGTATCTTCTATAGAAGACCTGAAATTTAAAAATGAGAATGTTCTTTTGACTGTAACTGATATGAGAACAATAATAACAGAGAAAGGTGATGAGGGGTGGGAATATATTGATTCTATATCTCAACCACTAGGACAAACACTCATTTTCAGAAGATGGACTGGAATGTTCGTTAAAGTAGCAGAGAAGGTAGATTATTAAATGGATACCAAATTTGTTGTAATTGGTTATAGTAGAACAGATATAGAAATAAAAGTATTTAATTCAGAGGAATTAAGTGAAGCAATGACCTATTATTCTCATTTTACCAGATTTGAGAATATAGAACTTCATGAATTGAACATAGCAACCAACAAAACAACTCAATTAGGCTGGTATGATAGGCAAGATGAACAATGGCTCTCTACCAAGACTGTAACCAAGACATTAAAGATAACAAAACATGTTCCATTAGGTAAGGAAGAATGGGATGTAACATTCCCAGTAGGTGAAGAAATAAAATGAAAACATATCACATATATTCCAAGAAAATCATAGATTATGTCAAAGAGAAGAATTTGTATAAAGATGGAATGTTTAATTCCTATCTAATCTGTATGTATCGGTTTATATTCACGTTTGATGAAGAGAAGCCTAAATGTTGTAATCCTAGCTGGTATCTACTCCAAAAACCTGAATGTTTCTTCTCTATGCACAGTAAGGGAGATCATCTAATAGTCACTACCAGTAAGGATGAGGATGGAATAATTACACATACAGTTAAGCAATTGGATGTAGATTATTCCCTCTCTCTTGAAAAACTCAATGATGAGGAACTATTATTCAGATTGAAGTTTGCTGAACTATTACTATCAGAGATCAATAAAAAAAGGGTTGCAGTCAACGAAGCAATGAATTTGTTAAAGAAGGTATAGAGATGACAATTATATCTGTAGATGAAGACATAGAGGGATCGTTTTTAGCCATTAAGAAGTATAAGATGAAATATGGTGATAAGAAATTAATAGTCAGGCTCATAAGAGATGTAGCCAGTCATCAAGGATTGGTAGCATTAGTAGAAATGATTGATAATTATTTATTTGAATTAGAAGAAAAGGTAATAGAAATAATGCAAGAGATAGAAGTAGAAGGTGAAACTGAATAATGACTGCTATCATAATTCGTATTCCACAGAAAGATGTTACTAGAATTAGTAAACCAATCCGTATTGACATGAAAGGACAATGGGCTTGGAGATATGTAAGAGAGGATGAGAAACTCTGACTGGACTTAGGAAGTGTAACCGTAAAGCTCAACAAAGGCTTAAGAACCGTCAAGCTGAATTAGACAAGGTAACTAAACCTAGAGTTAAGAATTTGAAGAGTCCAACACTTCCTAAAGGTCAAACACAACTAGTTAAAGGAGTAAGGAAAATGACTGATGTTCAAATATGTCCAGTATGTAAGAGAGATGAAGTAGTAGAGGTTATGAGTGCCTGTAATAAGTGTGGGAAGAGGGTTTGTCCCGATTGTAGAACTAAAGAGAAATATCCCAAATGTAAGGACTGTAACAAGAAGAAACACAAGCCTCCCTCATTAGACAAGTTTTTCAAGTGAGGATAAGCGTTAAATATTATCATTCCTCTCTTCTTATTCAATGGAGAATTAACTTATGAGTGCTATTATTTCTACTGAGATTGCTTACGCCATAGATATGCAATATGAGGGCATAGCATTGATGTTTGACATACGAAATGAGAAGAAATTTTTCTGTTGTAGAAACAGTGGTAAAAGAAGGGTGATTGAGTTAGACAATTGTAGTTTGAGATTGATGTTTAGATTTATCTTCTTTAAAGACCCCCGTTTTAAGGAGTTTCCTAGTATTTGTAATGCCATTTGTTATAACAGAATATGTGAGAACAGCCACCATTTAACTATCGAGGATGATGATGTATTAAGAAGTTTTATCACCCAACTTGTTAATTATCAATTTCATAAGCCTCTATAATTGCTGCTGCCCAACCTCTATCATTAACCATGTGTTGAGCTGGATTGGTCTTGAGATCAATGAATCTCTGACAAACCTTATGATTATCACAATCACATAAGGCAAAAACAATATCATTTTTACCAACCTTTTCACTCACTAGGCTACATCTTAACCTTAGTTTATTATAAACAACAATCATTTGTTTTCCTATTCCTTGCTTCAAATTGTCGGGCTTCTTCTTGATAACATGTGGACATGAACTATCTGACATAATAACCATCACTAAAACAGGCACGTTACATCTACAAAAAATAAGGAAAAAAGAAATAAAAAGGTTTGGTCACAACTGTTTTTCATTTGGTCACTTACGCTTCAAAGGGAGTCAAAACAAGGTTGGCTTTATTGTAATTTTTAATTTTGCAGAGCAAGTCTAGTTGGTCATTGGCTGTTTCGATAGTAGAACCTTGCACTGCATCTATTTGTTCGCCAGTTACCTTATCATTGACACTAAACCAGTTGTGCATTTCAATTTACCTCAATATAATATAATCGTTGAACTACCTCATAAAGCTTCCTCATAGGAAGCCCTCATCCTTACTGTTTTCACATTCAAAACTTATGGCGACTTTTTTCTTAGAAGTGTCTAAAGGAGTCTTATTGTCTTGTGGAGTATTATATTCATGTTTGGGAATGAGATGTTCCAGATCATAGAAAATATTTCTCAGTCTTCTAACCATTTTATAATCACTAACCCTACTGAATCTCTCATCCTTTAGTCTATCTTGTATGAGGGTTAATTCAGCATGTAGACTATAATTTGGAAGCATACGTTTAATCCCTCTATTAAACATTACAACATCATCATAACTGAACAATCCATAGAAGTTAAAGACATTAAGCATTGTCTCATCATATCTTCCTCTTTTCATATCCTTGAGGTCTTCATCAAGGAATCTGAGAGCTTCTAGAACTTTCTTTCTAAAAACCTCTCTTGCTTCAGCCATAGATTCAGTAACACTCATCACTTTTCACCAATCAGCATCATCAATACATTTTTCAGGATATTTTTTCTGATACATCTCTCTAGCCATTCTTGATGCTTCAATGAAATCTACACCATATCTCTCCATTAGAACACTAGTCATAGAACCTTCCCATCTGATGCGATCTTTCCATAATTTGCTCCCTTCCGTATAGGTGGATGGTTTGAGAGTTAACAATCTTAAGAAGTTTTTTAATCTCATATTTTTCCTCTCTGTCAGTGGTCAGTGGTCTTATCTCTGATAGTAATAATTACTTTTAGCCCATTTGTATTTCTCAGCAAACTTCTCTAAATGAGGGACAAAGTGCAGTTGTAGGTTGAAAATGTTTTGATTTGACCAGATCTCTCTTAATTTATTTAACAACTCTTGTATTTCATCTCTCATTTTAATATAGTAATCATTATCTATCTTTTCCCATTCCTCAAAGGTAAACTTGAAGTCTCCTTCTAAGAAATGAGACCATGCCTGAGAACTGCCCTTCTTAATATATTCTACACATAAATCCCTAGCTTTGGCTAAGAAGTCATACTGAGGATGGTCTTTATTCTCTGGTCTATATGTAACCAGTCCTAAACTCCAACCCAATTTGAGAGTATGTCCTTCAGGATAGTCAATACCAGCATTCTCACAATGGAGTTGATATATTTTCTTCATGAATTCAAAGTCTACACAGTCCTCATAATGAGGATCATTTTCTCCCTCACCTACAGGAGTTCTACAAAATCTACAAACCCAATTTGACATGATAATCACCTACACATGTCCAAAGATCAGTTTTCTAAGGACTTCCCATCGAGCATCATCTAAATAGTCTTCAAAATGGATATGATGTTCATAGGCTAGAGTGCTAAGGGTGTTAGATAGATTATTAGAAAGTATATTCTCTTCATTCTTCTCTTTAACAATAAACTCAGCCATTTCTTTGAGAAGTGTTGGAAAATCTTTGATGATTTGAGCCAACATTGATTCTCTGAGAATCATAAATTGAGTCCTGACCCTACAAGCAACTCCGGTCCGATCTGTTCCCTGTTGGACTGGTTTACCATAATCTTCGATATATTCTTTTAAGGTGGTCTTAGAGAGGACTTGGAATTGGATACTTCTAGTTCCACCAAAACCAATACTACTATCATATAGAAAATCATACCATTCTACGATAGCCCACAACTGAGGAATACAGTTCCAGCAGAGAGCAGTTGATTCTTCATAATTATACTTGGCTAGACAATCATCACAGTAGAATTCTCCACACTCATTACAACCATATCCACAATTGAGGCAAATAGTAGCTCCACACTTAGGACACACATAATAGGCTTCTTCATCTGTATTGGCTTCACTATTACATCTACTACATTTTTGTTTTACCATTTTTTATTCTCTCATTTCATTTTTGGTCAAACGTCAGTGGTCTTATAGCACTATCTCAGTCATCCCTGCCTGAGCTGCTTCATGGATCTTGGCTTTAACACAATAAGGACAATTAGCCGATCCTTGCTTATCACAACTCTCACAGGGATTGATTCTAGCCCATTTAGACCGATTAGGGTTGATCTTCAAGGGTATCGAAAGAGACATGAGCTTACCACTATTAAAGGATATATAATATTAGGCTTATAAGGCTTCCTAATAATCAGTGACCTTCCCTCCTCAAATGAATAGTTCTGCTGAGAGATGAATAGTTAATCCCTCAGATGAATAACCTTATATACATATAATACATCTATAGAATCAACCAAAATAAATTATTTGGTGGCAAAAAACATGGCTAAAAGACAAAATCAAGAACTGGTGGTTCCCTACCAGTTATACGAACAAACTAGGGAAGTTAAAGAACGTGAACAAGATGCTGAGAAGCAATTTTTCTATACTGTAGACTATCTACAGCAGATCGATGAGAGTATGAAGGAAATACAGGTGAAGGTGAGAAATCTAGTGCCTGTTAGCGTGAAAGATCCAATCACTCTCAATTATTTGGATGTTTCTGTTGGTGGAGAACCTACTACTTTAGTCCTCTCAACTCTAGCCAAGACGCAACTTATAAGCACTATTGGGAATATGTCTATGTCAATGTGGAATAGACATGCTTATAATGATGTTTATATTAAGCTAAATGGCACTGAGGTTCCTGTTTCTGTAGGCAATGTTCTCCTGAGAAGTATTTTCAAACGAAAGGCTAGGACTATCCGTATGGCAAGAGAATACACCGATAATGAAGGGAGGAGAATAATCGGTGGACTGGTTTCTGCTAACGCTCCCAAGTTCAAATTTGGGCAGTTCATGGAAATAGGGCTTAGAGTGATAAAAGATGTGTTCAATATGGAACCAGAGTATCAAGCTCCCTATATATCCGATTATGGCACTGTTAAAATGAAAATGTTCCTTCAAGACATTTCTACAGCTAGATCTGGTGTCAAATTAGGTGTCTCTGTTCAGGAGAACTCTTTCAGCTATGGTCTCTTTAAATTTGGAATAGAAGCCTATGTAGCCAAATGCCTCAACGGTGTTGTGATTGGTTATGAAGGTGGAGTTAATTTTGAAGCCAAGCATCAGAATCATACTAGTTTTTATGGTGCTTTCATTAATGTCCTCAATCCAAGAAAAGATGCCAATGGTGAATTCCTCAATGAGACTGAAGCCAATATACCTATTCCTCTACCCTCTACTGAATATGAGGACTATGCTATCAAGATTGATGGAACTCCTGACAATCCTAACTATGAAAAACTCTTTTCTGATTTGTGGAGAGTTCAATTAGCTCGTTTTCAAGGTGCTGTAGGAACCCTCAAGGAAGAATTTGCTCTAGCTATTAAGAATAATATCAGAGATCTCAGTGCTGAAATTAAAGCATGGCAAAAACGAGACAATAGTTTTACCATTGATGTAGCTCAATGGGTCGAGAAAACTATAAAGAATGGCATCGAAGCTGGCGAATTGGATGCCAAAGATGTTACCTATGTTGATCTTGCTAATGCGGTCTCTCATGCTGCTAATAGCTCAAAGATCACCAATAAGAGTGCTGACAAGATCATTGACCTACAAGAGTTAGCTGGTAAAGTCCTTCGTCAGAGAAAGCCCTTAGCTCGCATTAACCAGTAAGGTTAATCTCTTATTTTTTCCTTTTCTTTTTTAATTAATTTTAGGTGATTATTATGGGTAATAAACGTAAGAAAACTGGTTATATCATTAGAAATTGTCCTGAGTGTGGTAAGAAGAGAATTACCTATTCTGAATATTTAGAATTAATGAATGCAAGAAAAGATCATCCTCTCTCTTGTGTAATGTGTTCTAAATGTAATACCAGTGTTGGATTTTTTGAAGAACGTGAAGGTGATAAACTTGAATAATGAAGATCTACATGAATCTATCAAGGCTACCAATGTGATACTCTCTGACATCTTTCAAGAGTTAAAGAAACAGAATGAGGTATTAGCAGAGATGAACACTAATATTAAAATTCTCACAGAGAAGTTTGGAGATATTCCTACTGGCGAAGATGGAGAACCTTATGTTTCTATCAACAATACTGATAGATTAGGTCAGAAAATTGCTAGGAATATGGTTTACTAATACCTGAAAAGAAAACAAAAACTCCCTTTTTTTCCCTTCTTTTTTAATTTTATTTTTATGATCTAGATAAAAATTATAAAAAAATATAAAACTATTGAATTAGTAAAAATAAGATCTATTCTAATCCTAAAAAATATAAATTAGTTAAAGCAGGCATCCGAATGAAGCTTGACCAGGACACGGTTGATGAAATAGTAAGACAAAAATTAAATTAACAAAAAGCATTCAGTGTCGCATCCAGAATTAAACCCCTGCTCTTGTCAATTGTCTAGAATTCAATAAAATAAAATTTAGTAAAAACCCTCATGTTATAATAGTAAATAAAAAATAACTTAGGAGAAAAAATGACATTCGTATTTAGACACCCAAACTATTACAAAGAGCTTAGAAAGCTCCATGAGAACGAAACCAATCAGGAGTCGGACAACAAGAAGGACAAGGAATTAGATGAGTCTTCGGAACAAGATTCGAAGAAGGATTAATAGTTCTTTTATTATTACAGGCCTTACAATTATTCTTTCGCTTCGCCCCATGATCGTCCAAGTGCGATGTCAACTTTGAACGGTACTTTAAGATTTTCGATGGCATTTTCCATTAGCTCCTTTACCCC
>Ga0180437_10009608_pt1 | contig 11942 bp, 7 predicted proteins | sample SS_ome_4_FD_132410 | JGI IMG/M metagenome (GOLD analysis project Ga0180437, IMG submission 132410) | Hypersaline lake sediment archaeal communities from the Salton Sea, California, USA - SS_3_D_1 metaG | ecosystem: Environmental > Aquatic > Non-marine Saline and Alkaline > Hypersaline > Sediment... | reverse complement strand
GGCTATTTAATACAAAGATTACTCCAATGTCAAATGCGGAGACACAATCTCTTATTTTATTGATTTGACTAAGGGCAAGACGATGATTTGACTAAGGGCAAGACGATAATCAAAAAAGCTCCTGAAAAATATTTAATGCTTTTTTTCTTTAAAGTATACATTATTTTTTATAGAATGTTTTTGCAAAAAACTTTAAATCTCACAAATAGTATGTCCCTTGTTGGCTGGATATTTCTCCTTTGGAAATCCCTTTATATTTAATAAGATTTAATATAAAGTTATTCCTCTTCGGGATTCGGCACAGAATTCCGGATCGTTATAAATGGATGTCTCGCAGAAAAGAGACTCTTTAATATCCTGAAGAAAGGAGGGAATGCTTGATGCAAATCAAAACTTTTAGGCTTTATGGCCTGCCAATCATCGCCTTGATGTTTTTTCTGCTGTCAACATCACCTGGCACTCTCTCGGCTGCTCAGAAAGTTCCCATAAGCTTCAATGATTACCACAGCTACACCCAAACAGTCGCATACATCAAAGATGTTGCCAAAGCTTATCCCAACATCACTGAACTTCTCGAGATAGGCCAGAGCACGATGGGGAGGCCTATTTACGTGCTTGTCATCACCAACATGAAAACAGGAACCACGATCGATGCCCATGTGGGATTACGCAACATGAGGAAGGAAGGAGTGAAGAACGTCCAGCCGATGAAATCTTACCAGGGGAAACCTGGATTCTGGATCTGCGGCAGCACACACGGGAATGAATACACAGGGACTGAAGTCTGTCTTTATACCATAGACAAGCTGGTCTCTGGCTATGGTTCGGATGAGGAAGTCACGCAGATAGTGAACAATCAGACTTTCTATATCTGTCCTGTCGTCAATCCTGACGGACTGTACAACAGCCTCGAGAAGGGAATCTCGCAGCGGCAGAACAGCATGAAAAAGGACGACGACAATGATGGCAACGTCAATGAGGACGGATATGACGACCTCAACAGAGATGGATACATCACCCGGTTCCGGTATAAAGATCCCCAAGGTCAGTATGTGATTGACGACGAAGACCCTCGCTTGATGATCCGTCTGAGGAGAGGAGAAAAAAGCGATAAGCCGTTGTATTCGGTCATCAGGGAGGATAAGGACAATGATGAAGATGGCGAGCGCGGAGAAGACGGGGAAAGAGGGATTGACCTGAACCGCAATTTTCCGGAAGGCTGGTTCAGAACAGACGGCATGGTGGGAGGCCAGGGTGATTATCCCACATCCGCACCGGAAACTCATGCTATCGCCGAATTTTTCACCAACCACACCAACATCCTGATGGCGCAGAACTATCACACGTCTGGTGGATTCACCTACAGACCGATGGGGACAGCGCCTCCGACAGAACTCCATCCTAAAGATGTGGCCGTGTTCGATATGATCATGGGAAAAAAGTACCTGGAGATTATCGGTGAGGATGTCCCTGAGGCATGGCAGAGGCCTGAAACTTTGAATACACTCAAAGAAGAACTCAGGAAGACATCCAAGAATAAATATGCCATATCCCGCGGCTACGAGCTGCCGCGAGGCTGGAGAGCCAGCTACAACGAGGAAAGAGACCAGCGGTACAATTATGGGATGGCCAGTGATTGGATGTACATGCAGTTGGGCATTTACGCCCTCACAACCGAACTCTGGAATCCTCAGAGAGATATAAAGGATTTTCCCCAGTTTGAAGGGGAGGAGGCACGGATCCAGTCTCAACGGGCACTCTTGAAATACCAGGACGAAAAATACGGTGGGAAGTTGTTTATACCCTGGAAGAAGTTCAACCACCCGGAACTGGGAGAGGGAGAGATCGGTGGCTGGATCCCCAAATACCTCAGTAACGCCCTTCCTGGAGAACCGTTGATCGAGGTCTGTGAAAAGCACTGGCAGTTCGAGAAGTTCAGGGCCGGACTCCAGCCAGAGATAGTCATTACAGAGGCTGAAGCGCGCGTCCTCTACACAGCCAGTAGTGCCAGTGATGCTGTCGCCTCCCAGAAGGGTGACCAGGTCACGATCAAGAAAGGTAAATCCAGAGATAAATACAAAATTATTGAAGTTAGGGCAACAATCGAAAACAAAGGAAAATTAGCGACGCATCTTGCCCGGGGCGATCAACTGCCGGGAAACCGTGAAGACATTGTCTGGTTGATCGGCAACCGCGACCGAATTACTTATCTTCAAGGCTCACCTTTCCAGAGGCTCGGAGTTATCGAGGGGACGATGAGAATTCCCGGTTATACAGCAAGAGGCGCTCCGCGTCCTCAACAGGCACAGATGCAGCGGAGGATGATGTTCTTTCCTCCAGGATTCCCGATGTTCCAGAGACAGCCGAGGTACAGCCCCACCCAGGTGGAACAGACAGGCCCGAAGCGAACGATCAAATGGCTGATCGCTGTCAAAGGAGACTCTCCGCTCAAAATTGTGGCGACTTCCCAAAAAGGCGGGACCCAAGTCAAAAGCCTTTCTATTCGATAACGGAGGAAAACGATGAAAAGACAAAAACACTTAAAATACATCACGGTTTCAGTCTTGAGTGTTTTCCTGCTGACAGCTTCAGTGGGCTCGGCCTTAGCCCAGAAGAAGCTTCAGAAGAGTCCGGGCGGCTACCACGGTGAACTCGATTTTCCGATAAACTGGAAGCAGTATTACTCCTACACAGAATGGACTAAAATCATGCACGACATCCAGAAAAAATACCCCCAATTGGCTGACATTCAGAGCATCGGAAAGAGCCGGATGGGCCGGGACCAGTATCTGATAACCATCACGGCCAAGTCGACAGGAAATCATCAGGATAAGCCTGCCATGTGGGTGGACGGAGCGATTCATGGAAACGAGATTAACGGCATCTCCTGCTCCCTTTACCTGATGTGGTATCTCCTCACCCGTTATGATTACGACACATACGTCTACGACCTGGTCAACAACTGCACGTTCTACATCCTTCCTGGGCTCAACGTGGACGCCAACGATTCATTCGCCCGGTTTCCCAACACACCGAACAATCCCCGTGAACCGTTCAGACCCGAGGACAATGACGGGGACGGGCTCTATGACGAGGACCGGACCGAGGATGTGGACGGCGACGGCGAACTTTCTACCATGTACATCGAAGACCCGAAAGGAGAATTCAAACTATCACCTGATAAGCGACAGTTTCTCCGCATCAACGATGAGAAGGAAGAAGTTCAACGCTTCCGCAGGGTAGGCTCCGAAGGATACGACAATGACGGCGACGGAATGATCAACGAGGATGACATCGGTGGCCCTGACCCGAACCGAAACTTTGCCTATGGCTGGAATCTTCAGGCAGGAAATCCCTACCCCATGTCTGAACCTGAGTGCCGCAACGTGTATGAATTCCAGCTAGCCCATCCCAATATTTTTGCCAGCTTCCATTACCACAACACAGGACGGCTGATCATGTTTCAGGCCCCACCGGCTGTGCCTAGCCGGGCTCAGACACCCGAACAAAGGCAACGCATGCAGGAAATGTTCCAGCAGCGACTGGAAGAGATGAGAAAGACGAACAAGTACGCTCAGCTTTTCGACCGGCAGGTTTCACCAGATTACCAGCACGACATGGATGTCCAGACTGAGATTGTGACCATGGGAGCCAGAATCATGAAGAATTACCGCCCGACCATCGGTGGTTTGAGCGGCCAGGCCCACGCCGCCACTTACTACATGCTCGGCGCTTACAGCTATCTCATCGAGCTTTGGGGTTCACCCGATTTTGAAGCAGATGAGGATGGTGACGGTCGAGTGACCGACGATGAATATTTAAAGTGGATCGATACTGAGCTAACCGGAGAAGGATGGGTCATGCCGCATAAAGTCAACCATCCGGATTTAGGAGAGATCTGGATCGGAGGCACGCGTAAAAAACACACGGTGAGAACGCCTCCAGCCCGTTATATTGAGATGGAAGCGCTGAAGAATGCCCAGTTCGTGATGTATTGTGCCAGCCAGTTTCCCAAGGTGGAAATTGAGGAAGTTTCTGTCATTCCGGCCAATGATGAATTGTACTGGATCGAGGTCGCAGTCAAGAACGGCCGTGTCTTCCCCACCTCATCTGACCGAGCTGTCCAGCTCCAAAGAGCGGTGAACGATACCATAACAGTCAACACATCCAATAATATTTCAGTTGTGGATATGCCCGAGGGCCCGACTATTATCGACCCGTTGAACAATACAGCTTCCTCTGAATCAATCCCCGGAAAATCTGCTGAATTCAGGCTCAAAGGAAAAGAAACCAAGCGGTTCTGCGCTCTGGTCAAGATGAGTGGAACCCAGGGATGGGTGGAATTTAAAGTCAAATCCAAGCATGGCGGGACGGCCGCAAAAAGAGTCAAACTCCAGGTGAGCCGATAATGGCTTCTGACCCTTTAAGGAGGGAAATGAAGGAATAGCGGTAACTGCTCCATCGTACGACACTTGCGAATTGTGACAATGTGTCATTGCGAGTGCAGCGTGGCAATCTCATTTGATGAAATTGTCATTGCGACTAGTGTAACGAAGGTGCAATTTTATAAAAATTGATCATTCATTATCTTCTTATGAGATGCTCCATCACATCGTTCCCCGCAATGACATTTTAAGGGAGTGCCGAATTATTGAGCTGGCATGAACACTGCCGGTACATATCCTATAATTAATGGCATCGCTCAACTCCTGTAACCTTTGTAGACATTTCTCAAAACAGGACCGGACTTATAAACCTGAAATTTGACAAGTCCGGTTATTCAGGATATTAAAAAGGGAAACAGGTCTCTTCTGTGAGGAGAAATCAAATGGATTTTAAGAGACTTTCCTTCCCTGAGGCACCCGTAATAAAGATCCAACCTCCCGGTCCTCGATCAAAGGAGCATCTCGATTTTCAGTCAGCCCATGAGGGCTCGGCTGTGTCTTATCCCCGAGGGATGCCCATGGCACTGAGTCGAGCTCAAGGAGCGACCGTCGAGGATATGGACGGAAATGTCTATATCGACTTTTTTGGCGGCGCCGGGGTGATGAATGTGGGACATTCCAATCCTTTGGTGTTGGAGAACGTTTCAGAGCAGCTTTCCCGTCTCACTCATTCCCTCGACATCCCGAGCGAGCCACGGAAAGCGCTCATAGAGACCTTGCTCTCATTTTTGCCTGATCCTTTACAGAGAATATTTTTCGGAGGGCCCACAGGATCAGATGCCGTTGAAGCAGCTATGAAGCTTGCCAAGTATAACACACGCCGTCAGACGATGATTTCTTTCGAAGGCGCCTACCACGGGATGAGTTCGGGAGCCCTTTCTCTCTCCAGCGGCCTGTCTTTCAAAGAAGATTTTCTGCCGCTTATTCCTGAAGTTCATTTTGTCCCTTATGCGTACTGTTACCGCTGCGCATTCGGGAAAGAATCTGATACGTGCGATATGGATTGTGCGAAGTATGTAGAGCATGTTCTTGAAGACCCCCATTCAGGGGTGGGGAAACCGGCTGCACTCATCGTTGAGGCCATTCAAGGCGAAGGCGGTTCCATCGTGCCTCCAGAGTCATTCCTCACAGAAATTCGAGAAATTTGTGACAAATACCAGATTATCATGATTGTTGATGAAATCCAGGCCGGTCTCTGCCGAACAGGAAAAATGTTTGCCTTTGAGCACAGCGGGATTGAACCTGACATCGTTACATTGAGTAAAGGGCTGGGAGGCCTTGGCTTTCCCATATCTTGCATCGTGTACAAAGAGGAGCTGGATAAATGGCCTCCGGGAAAACATATCGGCACGTTCCGGGGGAATGTTATTGCCTATGCAGCCGGAGCCGCAGCTCTTCGCTTCATGAGTGAAAATAATCTTGCCGACCACTCATCTAACCTTGGCGAGAAGATGCTCTCCTGGCTTAAAGACATAGAGAAAGATTCACGCATCGTGGGAGAGGCCCGGGGAAGAGGCCTTATGCTCGGCATAGAGCTTGTCAAGGATAAGGCATCCAAAGAGCCATCTCCTGATTTGGCTCAGAAAGTGAGGACCATCTGCCACCAGCACGGGCTGCTCGTCGAGATCGGCGGCCATTATTCAAACGTCGTCCGCTTCCTCCCTCCTCTGGTTCTGACCGAAGAACTGGCTAAAAAGGGGATAGAGATTTTCGCCGATTCAATCAGGGAAGTGGAGAAAACACTGTAAGGATTGATATAACAGAAAATCCTCTGGCATACTAAATCAACATTTCGGCCTTATTAAATATTCAGGAGAACTCAACCATTTTTTCAGTCTCACTTTTGCTATGTCATTGTGGGCACAGCGTGAAAATCTCTTTAAAATAAATTAGATGAATTAAAGGTGTCATTGCGAGCGCAGCGTGGCAATCTCATTTGATGAAATTGTCATTGCAATGAGCATAGCGAAGAAGCAATCTCATAAAAATGAATTTTTCATTATCTTCTTATGAGATTGCCACGCAAGCTCGCAATGACATGAAAGGATGAGATTGCCACGCAAGCTCGCAATGACAAGTGAGTGAGATTGCTACGTCATTTGGTTCCTCGCAATGACAAGTGAGAGAGATTGTCACCCCTGGCTCGCAATGACACTCACTTCTTAGGTCACTGAGTATAAAGTGTCGGACGATATCAGCCCTCTGGGTTGTACCTTCTGATCTTACTTGTTGAAACACCGTACTGGACTAAGCCGGAAGCGATAATCAGAGCGCAGACAACGCCATCCAGGACCGGGACTCCCAGTTTTTTCTGGAGAGGCTTATCCAAGCCTGTCATCGCCGCACAGCCCAGCACGACTACTTCTGCCCTATCTTCTTCTATCGCTAATCGGGCAGTCCGGAGATATTTCTCCTCATCACTCAATCCCCTCCATTCAGCCTGAGGGGCTCTCACCGAAGCCAGCGCATCCTGGAGATGGTACTGCCTTACCAGGAATTCTTTATTGGGGATGGAATGAGTATTATCCGAGACTATCGAGAAACTATGCCCGAGCATCGAAGCCATCCTCATGGACGCCTCTCCGATGCCGACCACAGGTTTCTTTGTTATTTCTTTTATCGTATCCAGATGGGGATCGCTGTGGCAGGCCACGATAAAGGCCTCATAACTGTCCTCATTCTCTCGCACGAGCTGGATCATCCCCGGAGCCGCTTTTACGGCATCCTCGTAGGTTTCGATGAACGCCGGCGCTCCGGGTGTGGGCTGACACACAGCTTCGAATGCACCCTGGGCAAATTCATCCGCGGTTTTCTGGATGGCTTTGGTTATATCTAGATTGCTGTTTGGATTTATGATCAGAATTTTCATTTTATCCTCACTCATAGATGAGCTCTTTAAATGTCATTGTGCCACTTTTACGTATTTATTAGAAGAATCGACGGTCCGGCAGGCGAATTCATTCCTTTTGGACAGTAAATCTCTCATCAAAATGAAGAAGACTCCATTCAACGCCAGGACAGCTATCAGATTCGGGAGAGAACAGACTCCGACGGATATATTGGCAAACACCCACAGTCTGTCGACATCTGCAACACCTGCAAATATGATCCCCGGCATCAGGTAGAACCATTTCAAGAATTTCATGGATTTTTGACCAAAAAGGTCAGTGGCCGCCGTTCGATAATAGATAAAGAAACCTATAAGTGTTGACAGGCAGAAGGTCAAGGTCACAAGAGAAACGAATGCATTCGATAGCAGGGGCGGGAATACCGAGGAAAAGGCTTCGATGACCAACTCAATTCCAGATTCACCCCCTGATAAAACACCTGTCGAGAGAATGGCAAAAGAAGTGATCGTACAGATGATGATCGTATCAACAAAGACTTCGAAGGCCCCCCAGATTCCCTGCTGAAAAGGATGAGGCGTGTCGGCCGTCGCATGAGCCATGGGAGCTGTTCCCAAGCCGGCTTCATTGGAAAGCATGCCTCTGGCCATCGCCATCTTGAAGGCGGAAACCACGGAGGCTCCGGCAAATCCGCCGATGGCTGGCGCAGGCGCGAATGCGTACTTGAATATGGTCCCTAAGACTTCAGGGATTTTATCATAATTGATGAAGAGTATAACGACTCCGCCAACAATGTAGAGGATAGACATGGAAGGAACGAGCCTTTCACAGAACCGGCCGATGCGCCGAATGCCGCCTATGATCACAAAGGCAGCGATAATAGCCATGATCGCGGTGGTGACATAAGGATTGAAGTTATAACTCCTCAAGAATGTCCGTCCGACTGTGTGGGATTGGAGAAGAGAAGCGCTCAGAACAGCATTGATGAATATCCCCAGGCTGAACAGCTTAGCGAGAAAATTCCATCCCAGCCCTTTTTTGATGTAGTGCATCGGCCCGCCGCTGAGGTTGCCCTCTTTGTCCGTCTCCCGGTAGTGGACGGCCAGGGTTATCTCCACAGTTTTGGTCATCATTCCCAGCAGAGACAGCACCCACATCCAGAAAATCGCCCCAGGCCCTCCGATGGAAAGACCGGTGGCGATGCCGACAATATTCCCCATGCCCACCGTACTTGCCAGTGCAGTCGTGGTGGACTGAAAAGGAGTCATCCTGCCCTTGTCCTTGCTCTCAGTCTGGGCGAACATCTTCCCGAATGTATTGCTCAGGATAAAATTGAATTTTCTGAACTGAAAAAATCCGGATTTGACAGACAAAAAGACAGCGACTAACGCGATGAAGACCATCGTCCATGGTCCCCACAGCACACCGTCAATCTTGGTTGCGATGTCTAGAATTCTTTCGAGCAGCACCGGAATGACTCCTTATATTTTTATCTCATCAGAAGGGCGGGTGAACCATTTTTCTACCTCCATTAATAATCCCGGACCAGAGCGCGAGCCTCTAAGATAGTTTCCATCAGGGCCTGGCTTGTCACAGATGGTGAGACTGCAACGAGTCTCAAAACCGTCTTTTCCTCGAGTTTTGTAATGGACAGGGTACGTTCTCCGCCCGACATGATTCTCTCATATATGTGTTCCTGAAGGCTGTTCAGCTCTTCTTCAGGATACCCTTCGGGAATTAGACGAAAACAGAGGATTCCTGTATCGGGCTGATGGGCGATTTCGATATCCGTTTCGTTTTCCAGCTTCTCAGCTAATTCCCGAATGGCCATGATCGGAGTCTCGAGCCTGTGGACAACTCTTTTCATCCCTTGATAGCGGAGTGAAGCCACAAGAGGAAGTGCCGCAAAGGGTCGGGTCGAAGGAGGTGATTTTAGGCCTGGATTCGGTCGAGGGTCACATCTCCGGTTGAAGTACTCACTGTAAATGGCCATACGGCTAAAATCTTCTTTCCTTTTCACAAAAAGAATAGAGTTCGGGATAGGGACCCCGAATTGTTTATGCGGGTCCCAAGAGACCGAATCAGCGTGTTCTATTCCTGAAAAGAGGCTCTTCAACCCAGGAACAAGGCTGTAAGCCAGGCCATAGGCTCCGTCCACATGAAGCCATGCGTCGAGGTCCCGGCAAATCTCAACCAAAGGAAAGACCGGGTCAACAGACCCTGTTGAGGTCGTGCCTGTAGTGGCGACCACACAAAGGATGTCCTTTGTCTGTCTCATTTGTTCGACCGTCTCCTTCATGCGGCTCACATCCAGACGCCGATTCTCATCAACATCAAGAGGAACAAGGCTCTCTTCCCCAAGTCCGAGTATCCGGATAGCGTGCTTCAGGGAAAAATGGGCGTCACGGGAAGCGAGGACACGAAGCCGCGTGGAATCATTAAAACCGTTCAGCCCTTTTTGCGCAAAATCAAAACCACACTTTTCCGCCTTCCAATGGAGTGCCAGGTAGAGCGCTTCCTGGTTGGCGTAGGTTCCTGAGTACATGAATGTCGCGTCTGCCTCTGGACCCATTCCAAAGAGTCGGCAGAGAGCCTGGCAGCAGAGCTCCTCCAGTACAGCTCCCCCTGGCGAGACCTGCCAGTTTGTCACTCCCTGATTATGAGCAAGGGCTATTTTGGCGCCCATTTCTGCTCCTTCTTCGAGGAAAAAATTAAACATCGAATGAAAACCCGGATGGTCATACCGCATCAGGTGCGGAACGAGTCGGTCGTTGATGAGTTCCTGAATCGCCTGCAGGGAAAGGCCTTCTTCCTGAAAATCAACGAGAGGCTGCAAATCATCAGCGACCTTTTCCGGACCGTCTCCTGAGAATATGAGGTTTTGATTTTTTTTAGCCATGGTCTATTCCTTCTCAATGGTGAAAAAATATCTATTGAATTTCATGATCACGGATGAGCGGAAAAATCGAGTTTTCGATGGAGATAGCGCCCTCTCCCCTTCCGGGCCATACACTTTTCTCCGTCAATGATGAGTTCTCCCCTGGAGAAGACCTTTTCGATCTTCCCGGTGACGCGGATGTCTTCATAGGCAGACCAGTCAGAAGCCATGTGGAGAGTTGCCCGGCCCATAATCCATTTCGCTTTGGGATCAAAAAGGACAACATCCGCATCTGCACCAGGAGTCAGGCTTCCTTTTTGAGGAGCCAGGCCAAAGAGCCTGGCCGGGGCAGTCGAGACCAGGTCCACAAATTGCGGAAGGGATAATCCCCTCTTGATGACTCCTTCTGAATAAAGGAGGGAGAGACGTGGTTCGATTCCGGGGATCCCGTTGGGGCATTTGTCAAAACGTTCGGCTCCGAAGAGTTTGGCTTCCCAGGAATAGGCCGCGTCATCTGAGGTGACCATCGAGATGCGGCCATCTTTGATCCCGTCCCAGAGGCGTTCCAGGATAGTCTGATTTCTCAAAGGAGGAGAGCAAATCCACTTTATGCCGTCATCCCGCTCGAGCATTTTCTCTGTGAATATCAAATAATGCGTACATGTCTCTGCAAAAACGTCATATCCTTCACGCTGTGCCCTGCTGACAAGCTCAATCCCTTCATCGGTGGCCATGTGAACGATGAAGAGGCGGCCTTCGGTTTCCCGCGCCAACTGAATGCAGCGGCGGATGGCCTTGTTTTCAGCCTCCGGGGGTCTGCTCCGGGCATGATAGATGGATCGAGTCTGGCCTTTGCCGATCATCCGGGGGATGTTTTTTTCGATCGTATCGTTGTCTTCGGCATGCACCATCAGCATTCCGCCAGCCTTCTTGAGGCTTTCCAGTATCCGCTTTAAATCCGCATCCTCAACCATGAGCCCCTCTTCCCGATAAGTCATGTAACACTTTATCGTCGGCGCTCCCTGTTCAACAATTCGAGGAATCTCCTCAAGAATTTCTGGAGTCAGGTGGGTGATGACTGGATGAATCCCCCAGTCGATGAGCGCCTTCCCCTTCGCTTCTTCCCTTTTACTCTCGAAAGCATCTTGCAAAGACCCGCCCGGAGCTTGATTGGCGAAGTCGACGATGCTGGTTACGCCTCCATGAGCGGCAGCAAGAGTGCCTCTATGGAAATCGTGCACGCTCACGGTGTTCATGAAATAGTCATTGAAGTGGACATGCGTGTCAACAGCGCCAGGAAGGACAAGACGCCCTTTGGCCTCGACCACGGTATCCGCCTTGACATCAGACAGGTCTCCCACAGAGGCAATCCGCTCGCCCTGAATCAGAATATCCTGCTGGAAGGCCTCTTGATTGGAGACAACTGTCCCCCCTCGAATAAGTGTTGTATGCAGTCGCTTCACCCTTTCTTATTCCGGTAATTGAGAAAAATCATAGCATCCAGAATAACCGAAGTCAAAAAATCAAATTGGGGAACGTCCCTGTATTGTTTATTTGACTTTTCTTCTGGAGCTTATTAATCTTATGCTGCATTTTTCAACAAAAAGGAGGAGTTATGAGAAAAAATACTTTGACGATTTTCGGGATTTTATTGTGCCTTGCCTTTGTTCTCGCGGATACGAATGACGCCGTAGGGCAGTCCGGACAAAAAGCCATAACAACGAACAAAGACAAATTGCTTACCATGGCAGTCCAAGGTGAGATCGCACCTGC
>Ga0180437_10009607_pt1 | contig 11942 bp, 10 predicted proteins | sample SS_ome_4_FD_132410 | JGI IMG/M metagenome (GOLD analysis project Ga0180437, IMG submission 132410) | Hypersaline lake sediment archaeal communities from the Salton Sea, California, USA - SS_3_D_1 metaG | ecosystem: Environmental > Aquatic > Non-marine Saline and Alkaline > Hypersaline >... | reverse complement strand
TGGTTAGAATACCGGCCTGTCACGCCGGGGGTCGCGGGTTCGAATCCCGTCCACTCCGCCATTATATTTTAATTGAAGCTTATTTAGGAATGGGCATATGCTTCAGAGTATCAAAGAACATACGCAAGGTTGGATTGCAGGAGTCATAGTTTCACTTTTAATACTTTCATTTGCACTTTGGGGTATTAGCAGCTACTTTACTGGCGGATCAGCCAATCAAGCCGTTGTTGAAGTTGACGGCGTTAAAATCACATCAATGCAGTTGTCAGCAGCATACGAGCGCATGAGAAGACAAGCTGAGATGCAAACTGGCACAAATAGCTTTGGCAGAAATACTGATATAAACCTCAAGCAAGAAGCTCTTCAGGGTTTGATTGATACTCAAGTGTTAAAGCAAGCTTCGATTAACCAGGGTTTTTATATATCAACTAGTCAAGTTGATCGATTTGTAGAAAGCATGCCTGAATTTCAAGTAGACGGTAAATTTTCAGTAGCAAGACTACAACAGATATTGGCCGCTGTTTTATATACGCCATCTGAATTTTTAGATTTAATTAAAGTATCGCTTTTAATAGATCAGCCTAAGATCGGAACTCTTTTAAGTTCTTTTTCACTTCCAGTTGAAGTTAGTGAATCAATATCACTGATTAATCAAGAACGTGAAATTGAGTATGTGGTTTTGCCATTCAGCCAACTAAAAAATCAAGCTACTAAAGTTTCAGATCAAGAGTCTCAGTCATATTATGATGAGCACAAAAATGATTTTAAAAACCCAGATACTGTAACAGTGTCGTACCTTAAATTATCTATGGATGATTTAGCAAAAAAAATTAAAGCTAGTGATAAAGAACTAGAATTATTTTTTAATGATAATAAAAGTGTTTTCGGCGCTTCATCTGAGGCTGCACTAACCTTTGATTCTGTTAAAGACAAAGTTAGAGAATCGTATGCAGCTCAAAAAGCTCAAGAGTTATTTGCAGAAGCTAGAGAAAAACTTGCTAGTGTAACTTATGAAAACCCAGAATCATTGAAAATACCTGCCGAAAAACTTGGCTTAACTGTCATAGATTCTAAGCAATTTACGAAAGACAAAGGCGTAGAAGGGGATGTATCCTCGCACCAGGCTTTACGTGAGGTCGCTTTCAGTGAAGATGTCCTAGAACTTAGAAACAATAGTGATGTGATTCAGTTAGATCCAAACACAGCTGTAGTTATAAGAGTAAAAGATTATAAAGAATCTTCTTTTGTTCCTATTGAAACTGTAAGAAGCACCATAATTGATAAAATAAATAAAAAAGAAATCGAAGAAAAAACTCTTAGTGTCGCTAAAGATATAAAACAAGAATTAATAAAAGGCACAAATTCTTCTGAAGTAGTAAAACCATTCGGTATTACATGGAAAGATGTAGGTTTTATTAGCAGACACGATAAAGAGGTTGCTTCGTCAATAATAGAATCAGCTTTTGCAATGCCGATACCAACAACTGGTGGGCAAACTAATTACGCAGTTACCAGAATGCCTGATGGTTATGCAATTGTTGCTTTGAAAGCTGTTAAAGATGGTATAAACCAAGATATAAAAGAATATGATGCTTATGTTGAGCAAGTGCAAAGCTCACAAGGTATTTTGGAATATGAGCTATATAAAAATAGCTTAAAATCTAATGCCAAAATAGTTAGAAGGTGATTATGAAAAAATTCTTTATGTTTATTGCGGCTGTTTCTTTTAGTATTAATGTATATGCTATAGATTTGGATTCACTTAGTGATTCCTTTGAAGCATTACATCAAACCCAAAATACCTTAGAAAGTGCTCCTATGTTGCAAGATAGTGTGATAGAAAACTATGCGGGCAGGGATTACAATGATCTCACTTTAGATATTAACCCAGATAAATTAATGGTGGCATGAGTATAACTGCTTTTCAGCACGCACTGTTATTCATGTATAGTTAGGTAATTCGTTGACAAAATTTGGCATCTTCATGCCATCTACTATTTATATGTCACCCTGAGACTAACTACTATTTACATGTCATCCTGAGGCCAACGTAAGTTGGCCGAAGGATCTTTGTATAAATCAACCATCACAATGCTTAATTGTAGCGTTAAACTCCTAATCCCAAGATTAGCCAAAGATGGAATTTTCCATGGAAGGACTGATCTATTACGCAATTAAAAACTCCCAAGCTTATTCAAGATCTCTTTTTTAATTACCTCGCCTTGTTTGTCATCAATCTCACTATTTTTAATATATTTATCTAATCTTGCCGTAAGCTTTGAGAAAAGAGCAACTTTAGTGCTATTATTTACACCACTTTTAATAGGTTTTTCATCAATTTCTTGACTAGCCTCTTCAGCACCATGAAAAAGCTTTAGCATTTTTCTTTTATGTTTAGGTGTAAGGTTTGTTTTGTCTAATTTTAACTTTTGAGAAGGTATTATGGCAGGGTCTCTGCTAATTGGTGGGGTCCATTCAGTTTCATAATCATCATCAAAATTTCTTCTAGATAGGCCGAAATGGTTTTCTAGGTTGTCCCCTATAAAAAGTTTTTCTATAGATGTAAAAAATAATTTTTGAAGTCCTGTATATTCTGTGGGTCTGGTTGGTCTTATAATGGGGTTAGTGAGTTCTGGTTCCTGGTTTACAAAGTCATTAAAGTCAAGTATGTAATTGAAGATTAATTGGTAACATTGTTTTAGCCAGTATTCACATTGCTTTTTATTTGTGAAAGTCTCTTCTTCTATTTTTGTTGCAAGAATAGTTAATAGGTTGTGAGCGCATGATCCGGTAGTGTAAATCCTACCGCTGATGCACTGAGGGTCATCCATAATTTTTATTAACCCCATTTTTATTCTGCTTGTGGCATCTTTATTTGCTCCTTTGATCTCGTTATCATTTTTTTGTAGATAATGAACAATTCCACCAGATGCTCCTTCGATGCCACCGTTTCCTTCGTTTAATTTTTGAATATATTTTATAGAGGATGTTATAAGTTCTAGTTTTTGTTTGTAATTCATTTTTAGCCTACTTATTTTTTTGTTATTATTTTACGTGCGTAATATGAGATGTATGCAAGATATGTAACCGGGCATTTTTTACGAAACATACCCGGGTTTTAGAATTGATAAATATCAGTCTTCGATATTCATACCAGAAACAGCATGATATCCAGCATCAACATGTAAAACTTCACCAGTGATACCTGATGCTAGATCAGAACATAAAAATGCCACAGCGTTGCCAACTTCTTCTGTTGTAACATTTTTTCTAAGTGGCGCCACTTTTTCGTTGTATGAAAGCATTTTACGAAAGTTTTTAATACCAGCGGCTGCAAGTGTTCTGATTGGGCCTGCTGAAACTGCGTTTACTCTGATGCCTTTTGGTCCAAGGCTTTGAGCAAGATAGCGCATGTTTGCTTCGAGGCTGGCTTTTGCAACCCCCATGACATTGTAAGATGGCACAGCAAGTTCAGCTCCAAGGTATGTTAGAGTGACTATTGAGCCGTTTCGACCTTCCATCATTTTCATGCCGGCTTGAGCGATAGCGCCAAAGCTGTATGAGCTGATATCATGAGCAATTTTGAAACCTTCACGGTTTAATACTTCAGCATAGTCTCCTTCAAGCTGGTCAGCTGGAGCGAAAGCAACTGAGTGAATTATTACATCAACGCTGTCCCAGGTTTTAGAAAGCTCTGCAAATAAGTTTGTAATTTCGTCGTCGCTTGAAACATCGCAGGGTAGGGTAGCAACTGTATTCCACTTAGAGCCTAGTTTTTCAACTCTTTCTTTAAATCTTTCATTTGGATAAGTTAAAGCAATTTCAGCTCCTTCTCTATGCATTGCATCAGCAATACCGTGAGCTATGGATCTGTCGCTTGCAAGACCTAAAATTAATGCACGCTTGCCTTTTAGAAAACTCATAAATTTTATCCTATATGTATCTTACTTCAGGGTCTTAGATTTTAGCTATAAATGCGGACAATGTAAGCATTTTTTTATATATATTTCTTAAAAAAACACAATAATGTATACTTTTTAGTCAGATGGGGTTTCACTTAAAAGCATTTCTTTTTCTGTGTCAAGATTGCTTAATTCTACTTTTTCTATCTGGGTAAACCTTTCGGTTATTTTTTTAGCAGAAGTTTGCACCTGGTCTACATCAGAATGTGCTTGAGCTATATGTCTTGATAAGTTATCCATGCGTTTTTGAAAGCGTGAAAAATCACCAGCTAACATATTTAAATGTTTTTGAATGATGTGTAATTGCTCGCGAGTAGCTGCGTCTTTTAAAACAGCTCTTGCGGTTGTTAGTACTGCCATCATGGTGGTAGGTGAAACTAACCAAACTTTTGCTTTGTGTGAGGCTTCTATTAGTTCAGGATATTTGTTATGAATTTCAGCAAATATAGCTTCAGCTGGGATAAACATAATAGCGCCATCAGATGTTTCTTCGGGTATTATATATTTGCTTGATATGTCTTGAATATGGCGTTTGATATCAATTTTGAAATTTGTTTCAGCTTGTTTTCTTTCGGCTTCACTAAATTGTGTATCATTTAAAATTTTATAATTTTCAAGAGGGAACTTTGCATCAATTGCGATGTTACCTGTAGGATCAGGCAGAAATAGCATACAGTCAGCGCGCTTTCCATTGCTTAGAGTGTATTGCATTTCAAAGTGCTTCTCAGGTATTACATTGCGGATCAGGCCAGATAGTTGAACCTCACCAAATGCACCTCTTGATCTTTTATCATTTAATATGTCGTTTAAGGTTACAACATTAGATGAAAGTTCTGTTATAGTTTTTTGTGCCGCATCTATCATAGCTAAGCGTTTAATTATGTCGCTAAAGGTTTGATTAGTTTTTTCAAACCCTTCTGCTAGACGCTTTTCAACAGCGCTATTGATTTCTTTTAGTCTAGCTTCTGTAACTTGTGTTAGTGCATCTATGCGTTTACCAAGTTCATCAGAATAGTTTGATAGTGATTCTTTAACATTTAGCCTGGTTTCTTGAATCCCTTTATAAATTGTGTCTTGCAGCATTTTGATTGCAAAAAGTAAAATGCCAACTAGGCTTATAAATGTAAAAATTAAAAAAATAGTAGTTTGCATGAATTATTCCTTTGATAGATCAATCGCATATTTGTCTACAGATTGTTTTTCTTTTATAAGTTTGTTTGTATACATGAAATCGATAAACTGTTCCCATTCATATTTATTAAATGTTGCAGGGTTGTTAGCAAACAAATTAATTGATGCAAACCACGCTTTCTTGTTTAATTTGTTGTTAAGGTTTGGTCTTATATCTGCAAATTTTTGCCATGATTTTTCTGGGTTTTTTTTCAGGTAGGTCACACCTTGCTGTAATGCCAATAGGAATTTTTTTAAAGTTTTTTTATCAAGATTATTTGGGTTCGATACAAAAACTAATTCGCTATATTTTGGCACACCGCTTTCTTCGGGTAGGAAAATTCTAGCTGGCTTATTTAAAAGTTCCATTTGTATAATTTCAAAGTTTCGCATCATGCCAGTTGCAGCATCAATTTTTTTTGCAAGTAATCCTTGGGTTAAGTCAAAGTTTACATTGACAGACTTTATATCTTTTAGAGATAAGCCGTGATGCTCTAACATAGTTTTGATTACAAGTTGGTGCATGCTGCCAGCGCTGTAACCAATACGTTTATTTTTAAGATCTTTGATGCTGTTAATATCACTGCTTGCCAAGACTGTAATGCAATCTAAAGGCTTATCAATTAGTGTTCCGATTCTTATTAATGGTAAGCCGTTATTGATTTGCTCTATAAGTTGAGGTTGATAGGTTATTGCTATTTCAGCTTTATTTGCTGCAACTAATTTTGGCGGGTCTGAAGGGTTTGCAGGTCCCACTAATTTAACACTAAGCCCTTGCTCTTTAAAATAGCCATTATCTTTTGCGACAAATAGTGGAGCATGATTAGGGTTTTCGAACCAGTCTAAGATTACTACAATGTTTTTTTCAGCAAATGCTACATTAATAGATAGTATAAGTATCAGAATGGTTTTAATGATTTTCATCATTTGATTCTTCGTTAGTGGGAATTTTGTGTCTTTCATCAGCCCAATCACCTAGATCTATAAGCTTGCAGCGTTCGCCACAAAATGGTTTGAATGGATTTTCTTTTGCCCAAGTTTTTGGTTTTTTGCAAGTTGGACAAGTTATTTTTTCTATAGTCATTGTTCTTTATACGCTGCAGTGTGAAATCCAGAAATCCAGATTATTAGAAAATTGTACAGGTCTGTTATTTATAGATGGGGTGAAGTATCGCACGCTTAGATAGTGTCGTCCAACACTAATTTCAGGGTATACTGAGCTTTTGCTTTGAATTGCAACTCTTACCATTGGTAGGTTGGCTTGCGGGTCGAGAGGTTCTTGGTAAAAACCATTTTCTGCGGTTTTTTTAATGAATTTGGAGCTTTCTCTGATCAGTTTAAGCATTATGCTGATTGAGTTGCGAATTTGGTTAAATTCGCTTAACCATGAATTGATTGTGTTATTTCTTTCTTCTAGAGATAGGTTTAACCAGTAGTGGTATATAGGTATATCAAAACTTAGGCCGCCGCCTGGGCTTGCTAGATGTAGTCGTAAACTATTTAGCAGCTCAACCTGTCTTAAATTTTGAGCAATTTTTTGGTTGTTGTCTATTAGGCTGCTTGCAAGTTTGTTGAGCTCTCTTATGGTCGCCTGTAGTTTTTCATGGTCGATTTCTGGGGTGGACTCAAGCCTTGAAAGTGTTACGGTTTGGTTAATTAATTCTTTCGCAAGTTTCGCTTTTAAGTCTGGTCTTTCGACTAGTTGTAATAAATTAATTATGACGGCAATTATATTTCGTGTGCCAAAGTAAGTATTGTCATTCATTAAATGATCAGCTTGCAGGAATAGCTGCTCAATACGCAGACAGGCGCGAATGATTTCGTTTAAAGGCTGTTCGTATATTATCGTATCTTCAGTCATAAACAAACTACAATATGTTGCTATTACAGGTGATTATATCATGTGATACGATAATTTACAGTTAGTTTATTAACATTCTGGAATGTTAGCTGCAAGCCCGCCAAGAGATGTTTCTTTGTAAATGGATAGCATGTCTTTACCTGTTTGTTTCATAGTAGCTATAACTTTGTCTAGTGATACAAAGTGTTGACCATCACCAAGCAAAGCTAAGCGTGCTGCATTAACAGCTTTTACAGCGCCCATAGCATTTCTTTCAATGCAGGGAATTTGTACTAACCCATTAATAGGGTCGCAAGTCATTCCTAAGTGGTGTTCCATAGCAATTTCTGCAGCGTTTTCAACTTGGTAAATTGTTCCTTTAAGTATTGCAGTAAGGGCGCCAGCTGCCATTGAGCAAGCAGTGCCTACCTCGCCCTGACATCCAACTTCAGCTCCTGAGATAGATGCGCCTTTTTTGTATAGTATGCCAATTGCACCAGCAGTTAGTAAAAAGTTTATTGTGTCTTCGCTTGTAGATTCTGGGTAAAAGTCTAGATAATAATTTAATACAGCAGGAATAATTCCAGCGGCACCATTTGTTGGAGCTGTTACTATCCTATTGCCAGCTGCATTTTCTTCGTTGACTGCAATTGCATAAATATTTAACCAAGCCATACTATCTGTTAGTTCGAAGGTTTTAGGCATGCCTTTTTGACTGAGTTTTGAGAAAAGTTCTGGTGCTCTGCGTTTTACATTTAAGCCCCCTGGTAGTGTTCCCTGGTTTTTACAGCCGTTGTCTATAGATTCGCGCATTATTTTAGCAATATGCAGAAGTTGCTCTTTTACTTCTGCTTCGCTGCGAATGCTGCATTCATTTGCCATCATAATTTCAGCAATAGTGATATTATTTTCTTCTGCGTGTTCTATTAATTCACGTGTAGATTCGAAATAGTATGGTAATGGGTGAGTTAACTGTGTATTGCCAGAAGTTTGGCCTTCAGTGATTATAAAGCCACCTCCAATGGAGTAATAGATCTCGCTGGCGATTTTTTTGCCATCAACATTGAAAGCAGTAAAGCGCATGCCGTTGGTGTGTGATGGCAGCAAGTCTTTGTAATTAAATATAAAATCTTTGCTTATATCAAAAGGAATTTTAACTTTGTGATATAAGTTAATGGATTTGTTATCAATGATTTCTTTAAATCCAGATTTAATTTTATCTGGACATACAGTATCTGGTTTTTCTCCCTCAAGCCCTGATAAAATAGCTGAATCAGTTCCATGGCCTTTGCCTGTGAAAGCGAGAGAGCCAAAGAGTTCAATTTTTATTCTTTTAGTGCTTTCTAGTCTGCTGTATGAGTCAAGCGTATTAATAAATGTATTTGCAGCTTTCATCGGCCCTACAGTGTGCGAACTAGAAGGCCCAATCCCAACTGAAAATAAATCGAAAATACTTATGGTCATTTTTGCCCCTTATGATTTAATTTTTATTCTGAAAGCTTGTTAATTGTATCAAAAAAATGATAAAATGGTTTTGTTTTTTGACAGATAAGTCTCAAAGCATTATGATAAATAAAAATCTCGCTCAATACATTAAAAATCCAAGAATTTTAACTATACTAGTTTTAGGCTTTTCTTCAGGCTTGCCACTAGCTTTAACTGGCTCAACATTACAAGCTTGGTTCACTTCAGCAGGTGTTGATCTTGTTACAATTGGGGCTCTTACGCTCCTTGGTGTACCTTATCTTTGCAAATTCCTGTGGGCACCTATCTTAGATAAAGTTATTCCTCCAGTTTTAGGTAGGCGACGCGGTTGGGTTTTACTAACTCAGCTTGGTCTTTGTGCCGCTATTTTCTTGATGGCGCACTTAAATCCTAAAGATAGCCCTTCTTTAATAGGGATGATTGCACTAGCTATTGCATTTATATCAGCATCACAAGATATTGCTACAGATGCTTATAGAACAGATGTTTTACTCCCCGAAGAAAGAGGCTTAGGGGCAGCAGCTGTTACTCTTGGCTTTAGAGTCGCCATGTTAGCTTCTGGAGGTTTAGCTTTAGTATTAGCTGATAAAATTGGTTGGCAATTAACATATGAGTTAATGGCATTACTAACCGGGCTTTGCATAATAGCCACATTATTTGGTCCTTCTGAGCCAAAATGGGTTGAGCCACCTAAAACTTTAATTTCATCTATTGTTGATCCTTTTAAAGACTTATATAAAAAAGATCGCATCTTTTTAATTTTATTATTTATTTTAGTTTACAAGTTGGGGGATGCAATTGCTTTAGCCTTGATGAGCAATTTTCTTTTAGGTGTGTTGCACTTTAGCTTAACTGATGTGGGCGTTGCTTTTAAGACATTTGGTCTTGTTGCAACTCTAGCAGGGGCATTTGTAGGTGGTGTTCTTTTAGTTAGGGTTTCACTATTCCAAGCTTTGCTTTGGTTTGGGGCATTACAAGCTTTTTCAAATGGTATGTTTATTCTTCTAGCTCTGGCTGGACACAATTATATATTAATGGTTTCATCAATTTTTATTGAATCATTCTGTAGTGGGATGAGTACTGCGGCATTTGTGGCGTTTTTGATGTCTCTTTGTAATGCAAAATATAGTGCTACTCAGTATGCTTGCTTGTCTGCAGTTATGGCATTTGGCCGAGTCTTAGGTGGGCCAATTGCAGCCTATGTTGTGAATCATATCGGTTGGGTAAACTTATATTGGTTGGCTTTTTTATTGTCATTCCCTGGCTTAATTTTATTAACTTTTTTGCGTGATAATGTGAGAACTAGTGATGCAGAAGCAATTGCATAAAACTTGTATTTTTATATTTTTAATATTGGCACTATTTAGTGCTAATCTTTTCGCGTACCCACAAAGTTTAGATAATAAATTCTATATTGATAAAGCAAAAGTTTTGGCAGAGCAAATCGATATCTTAAAAAACAGAAAATCTCAAGCAGAAAAAGATTATTCCAATTTGATAGAGCAGCAGAATTTTGAGCTGGGGAATATGTCTTATGATAAAGTAAATAAAGAATGGCTAAACCAAGTAAGATCAGATATTGCTGTAGCAAAAACTAATCTTTCTGGTATTGGTATTGAGATTTCAGAGTCACAACAAACTATATCCCTTTTAGAAAAAGATGTGCAAGAAATTGAAAACCAAATAAATGTAGCAAACATATTTGGAATTAATGTTGTTAGGGGTAATCCCAGCAACTCTGATAAATTAAAAGGCCATTTAACTTATCAAAAAGCCGCATTAAATCTTGAGAAGTCTCGCTTAAAGTATCTCGCTGGTTTGCAAGATTTATCTGAAAAAGTTTTACAACTGTATGATGTTAGATACTCAAAAATTGATAATATATTAAAATCTCAAACAATATTACAATTAAAAGAAAAAAAAGCTAGATCAAAAATAAATTATGCTAAACAACAGAAAATTTGGTCAGGTAAATTAGATACTTTATATGCAAGCTTAATAGACTTAGAAAAGCAAAAACCTTTAAACAGGGCTGAGCATGCTAATGTATTAAATGAAATTTTTTATGCAAATGAAAAAATTAGTTATATGTATTTGCAGTTGCTGGTTTCAAGATACAAAGATCAAATAAAACAATTAAAGTTGACGATTTCTAGAAGCAGCTCTATTACTTTGCTAAACAAAGTTAGTGATCAAACTTTAGTTTTATCTAAACAATTTTCTAGAGTTAAAAGTCTGCTGCACGATAGAGTAGATATGATAAATGAGCGTCAAGCTTTGCTTGCGTCACAAAAAATTAGTTCACAGCATTTTTCAGCAGAGTTGAAAGAGTTAGAGGGGCAGTACAACAAATCCATAAAAGTAGTGAAGGATTTGCAGGAAGAAGTTGTAACTTTTAAAACTACAGTTGAAAAGTCACTACAACAAGAGTTATCAGCAAGACAAGGTTTATTGGCTTTCACCACCAAAGCTTGGCTTGATCTTGGGGATGAGCTTTTGCTGTTGCCTAACTTGATTTACCAAGCCTTTATTAATTTAACTCAAGTAGTTGCAAAATCAATTTATCATGCTGATATGTATTTATGGCTAGTTTTTGCTGTTCTTGAAACTCTTTGGGTTACTTCGGTATTTTTTACTAGGGGTTATATTTCAAGAATGCTAATGAGCATACCTGATCATGAGCTTGGCCATATAAGTATAAAATGGGTTTCTTCAAATCTCTTGCACAGAGTGATTTTAGATATTGCTTTTGTGTTAAACGCTTACGGCTTTTTATGGTTTTTTGGTATACCAATCCATATATTTACCTTTTTATTAGACTTAGGCTGGGTTTGGGTGCTGTTTAAATCTGTTTTAACTTTAGCGCGGTTAATTTTAGTTGAAACTGTACATGATAAAGATGGTCATGATGTTAGGTTGTTTCATCGCTTAAAAATAACTATTTTGGTTGGTGGGATGATTACAGCTTGCACTGTATTTTTGCATCACTTGCCTTTAGTTTATGAAATAAAAGATTTATTTTATAGATTATTCTTAGTTTTCTTGGCAATGGTATCTGTGCTTTTACTAAGATCCTGGGATGTATTGCCAGCTTTAATTTTGCATCACATTGATGATCATAAAACCTATCTTAGAACAAGTATAAGAATGTTAGGTTTCTTATTGCCCCTAACATGCTTGATAAATTCAGTTATCGGAGTTTTTGGTTTTTTAAACTTAGTTCTAACCGTTTCTTGGTACCAGGGAATCTTCTTGATGGTTCTTGTGGGATACTTAATAACTCGTGGTGTTCTTAGTGATTTAATGGAGTATTTCTCAAGGGTCTTTATAAAGCATGTTAGCAATGGCTGGTTGTGGACTGAAGCATTTTTGAAGCCATTTGATAAGGTTGTGAAGATAACATTATTTTTTGGATCTTGGGCATTTTTGTTTTATCTTTACGGCTGGGATACAAGTTCTCCTGTTGTGCAAAACATTATAACAAT
>Ga0180437_10009606_pt1 | contig 11943 bp, 8 predicted proteins | sample SS_ome_4_FD_132410 | JGI IMG/M metagenome (GOLD analysis project Ga0180437, IMG submission 132410) | Hypersaline lake sediment archaeal communities from the Salton Sea, California, USA - SS_3_D_1 metaG | ecosystem: Environmental > Aquatic > Non-marine Saline and Alkaline > Hypersaline > Sediment... | reverse complement strand
TGTTCGCCTCGTCGCAGGTCATCGCACCGATACCGGTGTGACGGTGCTGTTGATTTCGGCCATCGGCAGGCAGCCTGGGTGGTAGCTTTGGCGGTGGACTTGTGCTATAATGTGATTCATCCCGGTAGGTTGGCTTTTGTAGATCACCTTGGTGACAGACGTCACCCCGTCAAGGAGTAGGATGATGGAACAGGACAAAGGGCGGAAAATTCGGGTACACGGCGACTACGTCGGTGAGGACGAAATCACCACTGAAAACGACATCGTCGGCGGCAGTGTCATTGTCATCGGCCGCGGTAAGAAGGCCCCGGTGGCGAAGCAGGCCGTCGTGTCCCTGATCGAAGCGGCTCAGGAGATGCCGGAGTTGACTTTTGAGGATCTGACTGAGCAGGTCGACGAGAGCGACCTCACTCCAGAGGTGAAACAGGTCGCGCACGTGAAGCTGGAGAGCATCCGATCCGAGGTCGAGCGAGGCGAGGCGGGCGATGTGCAGATCTTCCGGCAGGCGCTGAGGGATATCGGAGAGGACGTGCCTGAGCTGCGCGAGCCGCTGTGGCAGTGGCTGGAGGGAGCCGATAACGTGTCTACCCCCATCCGGATCGTCGCTCGCAAGCTGCTCACCTGAGTTTCCCCAGAAAGGCGAATAGATGGCCGAACACGAGATAGAGCTTCCATCGGCTGCCGAACCAGAGCACCAGGAGCAGGGCCGTTGGCTCAACAACCTCCTGTTGCTCTTTTTATTTGTGGGGGCGCTGGCACTCATGTACCTCATCCTGCCAGTGCTCGAGGCCTCGGCATTGACGAATGCACTGCGCATTCTGCTGATCCTGATCGGTGGACTGCTGCCGGCTATGATCTACGCTTCCTTTATCCAGGGCCGGCTGCCCACGCTCTTCGCCGAGTACAAGCAGAGTCTGCGCCGGTTGGGGTACCCTGCAAACGCGCCACAGTACAGGGATAAGTTCGACGTCATCTACGGCCAGAAGCCTGAACTGGGCCGATCTTCGGGCGCCAGTTCGCCGCTTGTGATGGCCACCCTCCTGTCGTTCGTAGGCTGGCTTCTGGTTTTCTTTCCCCCGGTCGGCGGTTCGGAAGGATTGATTCCCAACACGACGCCGTTGGCCTATGGCTTCCTGGGAGCCTACATCTTTGGTCTCGGGTCGCTGGTGCGGCAATACGTGACGGACGATCTGCAGCTCCGTTACTACGCCAGTCTGACCAGCCGCTACCTGACCGTGTTTGTCCTTTCGTCGTTGGTCGCGCTGCTCGTGCAGCCCGGAAGCGACGGCAGTTCGCCCTCGGCCGATAGCTACCTGCTGGCGGCCTTCGTCATCGGTTTGTTTCCGTCGACCGGCCTGCGCGTCGCACAGCGGCTGGGCACAGCGGCTCTGGGTCTCGTCCTCAAAGGCTTCCAGGAGCCCCAGCCCCTCAGCAAGCTCGACGGGCTGAACGCCTACCACGAGGATCGGCTGCTGCTGGAGGGAATCGAGAGCCTGCAGAATCTGAGCTGTGCCAATATCGTGGATTTGATGCTGAAGACGCGCTACCCGGTCGAACAGATCGTGGACTGGATCGACCAGGCGCTGCTTCATCTCCACGCGCGCGACCGGGTCGAGGACTTTCAGGCGAGCGGGCTGCGCACGGCGACCGACTTCCTCGACGCCTACGACGTGCCAGGGGTCCCGGAGACGGAAAAGGCCAGACGGCGCGAGGGTCTGGCGCGCTTGCTCGATAGCCAACGCTCTGGTGGCGCTTCTGGGGCCCAGTTGGCCGACACGCTGGCCTTGCTCGATACGATAGACTCGGCGCTACATCTCGATCCCAACCTGTTTCACGTGCACTACTGGCGCGGGCACGAGTACGAGGCTCTCCCGGAGGACGTCGAGCGCGACCGCACGATGGCTGACCTGAAGCTGATGCAGGGTCTGCCTGATGAGGCCATCGTGGTGTACGACGAGCTGCTGCGGACCTTTCCGAATTATCACACTGCACTGCTCTATCGCGGCCTGGCGTACTTTGCGCTGGGGGATTACAGCCGGGCGATTGACGACTACACGGCGGCGATTGACTTCGGCGGCCCCGCCTGGGAAGGCGCCCGCCACGCCTACGTGGAGCGCGGCCGCGCACTGGTCGAGCTGGAAGAGTACGACGAAGCTGTTCAGAACTACCAGGATGCACTCAAGGTGTACGATGCCTTCCCCGAGGCACATCTCGAACTGGCCTACGTCCAGATGACCTACCTGGGCGCGTACGACCAGGCAATCGGTCATCTTCAGGCTGTCATCGACAAAGGATTCAAGGAGGCAGAAGCGCGGGCCAACCTCGGCCTGGCGCGCTACATGCGTTGGCAACAGGAAGGTGGGCAGGCCGATGTGCGCACCCCCGACCTTGGGCAGGCTCGGGCCGATCTGGAACGGGCCTTGCGCCTGAAGCCGGATCTCGTGGATGCCTATCTCAACCTGGCCCGGGTCCTCGACGAGCTCGAACGCGAGACGGACGCCATCCAGACACTGACCGAGGCGCTGCTGAGGCTGGAGACGGTCCCCGATGCCGAGAGTGCCTATCGCGCGCGCCTGCATCGCGGCAACCTGTATCTGCAGCAGAACGACTACCAGTCGGCGGCTGACGATTACCGCGCGGCCACGCGGCTGGCGCCCGATGACGCGGCTGCCTTTTTCAACCTGGGGGTCGCGCTGCGGCAACTCGGCCAGCTCGATGCGGCTGCCCAGGCTTTCCGAGACACCGTGCGGCTGAATCCCCGTCACGCACCTGCCTACCAGGAACTTGGAGACGTGGCTGTGGCCCAGGATCTGCTCGACGAAGCGGAGGAGGCGTACAGCACGGCGCTCCAACTGACGCGCGCGGCGGGTGATTCGAGCGGCCAGGCGCTGGCGCACCTGAATCTGGGAAGGATCTACCGGCGGTTGGACGGCCGCCAGCCGGATGCCCGACGTGAGTTGCAGCAGGCGCTCGATCCGGCCGAGGATATGGTCTACACGCGGGCCTTGTACGAGCTGGGACTGCTGGACATGGATGCCGGCGAGTTCGAGGCGGCGGTTGCGCGGTTCAAGCCGAGTGTGGAGCTGTTCGACGTGTTGGGCGACGTGCGGGCCAGCGCTGAGGCCAACCTGCAACTGGGTCGCGCTTACCTGGTGCAGCAGGACGAGGCCGCCGCCGCCGGACCATTGGAGAAAGCCCACGAGCAACTGGCGCGCGTGTTCGATCCGCAGAACCCGGGCGATGCGGAGCTCCAGCGAGACATTGAGGCGGAACTTGCGCGGCTGGGACCGCGATAGGTACCTCCGTGAAGACAGAAGAAAGGAGCCCCGGAAGACGATCTCCGGGGCTCCTGTAACTGCCTAGCAGTCAGCTCAGCTTATGCGACTGCCTCCACCGGGATCCCTGCACGGCCGTTGTTGCCCACCATCTCCCCCACGCCCAGTTCGAATTCCACGTCCGGCGTGAGTGCCGTCCTCAGTACCTCATCCAGGTGCTCGACCAGGACAAAGGATAATTCGTCCCGGATCTCCTGCGGCACGTCGTCCAGATCCACCTCGTTGGCCTTCGGAAGGATTATCGTCTTGAGCCCGTGCCGGTGGGCGGCCAGTACCTTTTGTTTCAAGCCACCGATGGGCAGTACTTGTCCTTGCAGCGTTACCTCGCCGGTCATACCCACGTCGCCCTGCACAGGCCGCTGGGCCAGTTCGGAGACAAGCGCTGTAACCAGCGTCACTCCTGCCGAGGGCCCATCCTTTGGAATCGCGCCGGCTGGCACGTGCATGTGGACCAACTTGTCCTCCAGCGCCTCCTTGGGTATGCTCAGCCGCTCTCGCTCGCCCTGCACGAAGCTGAGCGCGATGCGAGCCGACTCTTTCATCACGTCACCCAACTGGCCAGTAAGGATGAACCCATCCTTGCCCTCCATCGCGCGGGCCTCGATGAAAAGCACCTCGCCGCCGGTGGGCGTCCAGGCCAAGCCGGTCGCCACGCCGGGAAGCTCGGTGCGCAACTGCGCTTCGTCGCGGAACCGGGGCTTGCCCAGAAACTCCCGCACGCGTTCTGCGTCCAGCGTGGTGGAGCATTCGGTCTTGCAGCCAGCGATCTGTGTGGCGACCTTGCGCAGCGCCCGCCCAACCTCTCGCTCCAGGTTACGGACGCCTGCCTCGCGGGTGTAGTCCCGGATGGTGGTTTTCAGCCCGCTTTCGGTGAACTCCACCTCGTCTGTCTGCAGCCCGTTGGCCTTGATCTGACGGGGCACCAGGTATCCCTGGGCGATCTGCACTTTGTCATATTCGGTATAACCGTCGATCTCGATGACTTCCATGCGGTCCCGGAGCGCCGGCGGGATCGTGCTCAACGTGTTGGCCGTGGTGATGAAGAACACCTGGCTCAGGTCAAAGTCCACGTCCAGGTAGTGATCGCGAAAGGCGTGGTTCTGCTGCGGGTCGAGCACCTCCAGCAGCGCGCTCGCCGGGTCGCCGCGCCAGTCTGTGCCGATCTTGTCCACCTCATCGAGCATGAAGACCGGATTCCGGGTACCTACACGCTTGAGCGCCTGGATGAAACGGCCGGGCATGGCGCCGATGTAGGTGCGCCGGTGGCCGCGAATCTCCGCCTCGTCCCGCACGCCGCCCAGGCTCATGCGGGTGAACTCCCGTTCCAGCGCCCGCGCAATCGAACGTCCCAGGCTGGTCTTGCCCACGCCCGGAGGCCCAACGAAGCATAAGATGGCGGCTGTGCGTTCATAGTCGTCATCTATTCCCCGTTCCATTCGCAACTTACGCACGGCCAGGAATTCCAGAATGCGTTCCTTGACTTTGTCCAGCCCATAGTGATCCTCGTTCAGCACCTGCTCGGCGTGGTCCAGTTCGAGGTTGTCGTCCGAGAGTGTGTTCCATGGCAAGTCAGTCAGCCAGTCCAGGTAGGTTTTGATCACGCCTGCCTCGGCCGATTGAGGGTTCATTTGTGACAGGCGGTCCAACTCTCGCTCCGCCTCTTCGAGCGCCTCCTCCCGCAGGTTGGCTTCCTCGATCTTGCGCCGGTACGTTTCGGACTCCGACGACTCGTTATCCTCACCCAGTTCCTTTTGAATGGCCCTGAGTTGCTGACGCAGGAAGTACTCGCGCTGGGTCTTCTCCATCTCCGACTGGGCTTCCTGGCGGATCTGCTGGCCGAGCTCGAGCACCTCAAGCTCGCGCTGCAGTAGGGCCAGGAGCGTGCGCATCTGCGTCGCCACGTCCTCGCCGGCCAGGATCTCCTGCGCCTGGTCGACCTCCATGCGGATGTTGGAGGCGATCATATAGAGCAACATGCCCGGCTCGGTGAGTCGTTCCAGCATATCCACGATACCGTCGGGCACTTGGGGGAGGAAGGTCACCATGCGCCGGGAGGCGGACATCAACTCGCGCCGGAGTGCTTCAACCTCCGTCTCGTCCCGGACTTCTTCAGGGGACAGCGTCACCAATGCCTTCAGGTACGGCTCCTCGGCCAGCCAATTGGAGATGCGCACCCGCGCCACCCCGCGCACGACGATCTGGTATTCGTCGTTTTCGACGCGCAATGCACGCTCAACCTCGGCCAGCGTCCCCACCTGGTATACCCCATCTGCGCCAGGCTCTTCGACCGAAGGGTCGGTCATCGCTGTCAAAACCAGCATCCGGTCACCGTCGAGCACGTCCTCCAGCAACTGAACGGAGCGGGGCAGGCCAACGGCCAGCGGCAACAGTCCGTGCGGAAACGCCACGACGTTGCGCAGCGGAAGCACCGGCAGTTGGCGAGTCTCCTCGCTCCCTATCTCATCCAGTTCTCGTTTATTCTTTCCTTGAAAGAGCGGTACTAACATGTTTCACCTCTACAGTCCATGGCCAGCTTCTTCTTCATACAAAACCATTCTTGGCATTATCCTGCACGGGTATTGGAAACGCATTTTCGTTGCGTTAGATCTGCATTAGAATAGTCCAGAAAAGAAGCCCGCAGGCGTCGTGCCTGCGGGAAAGTTACTGGTATTATGCCAGGGAGGCACGGCTCCCCGGCGCTTTCACGATGTGCTGGTCGCCCGGTGGCGGCGCGGCCTCATCATCTGGCGCAAATGCTGCACGTAGGCCCGCGAGCGCGCCTGCCGAGCCCACTGACGGACGTGGACGCGCCCGTACAGCCGGAGCACCGGCACCACCAGCATGTCCTGCAGCCGTTTCCACGACTCGCGCGACAGGGCCTCCCGCAGGATGTTCAGCACGTCCGTGCGGCGGGAGGGGAGCAGGGACAACAGCGCCACGCGCGGCAGTTGCAGCCGCAGCTTCCGTTCACGCCACAGCAGTCCCAGGAGGAAGGGCAGATTGCGGCTTACGTTGGAGACGATCAGCCGCAGTGCGTAGCGGACGGAGTAGAATTGTGCCATCGCTCGATAGGTGCCCATCTGCAACTCGTACGGGCTCATCAGCGCCGGCCGGACGACACAGTGATGCCCGTCGTACAGGGTCAGATCGTCCGTCAGCAGCCGATCCTGCGCGACCATGCGCTGGTAGAACGGCGTACCCGGGCACGGGGTGAGCATCAGGAACTGCACGGTGTCGATCTCGTTCTCCAGCGCGAAGTCCACCGTGCGCTGGAACGTCCCCACGTCGTCGGTGTCCGCGCCGAGCACGAACATACCGTGCACGTGGATGCCGTAGTCGTGGAAAGCACGCACGCTGTCGCGGATGTCGCGCACGTCCTGGCGCTTGTTGTAGGCGGCCAGCGTGGCCGGGTTGACCGACTCGAAGCCGCAGTAGACCATCGTGCAACCGGCATCTCGCATCAGTTCCAAGAAATCGCGGTCCAGTTCCCCGCTGGATTTGTCCCTGTAGACCATCTCGGCCCGCATCTGGGCCGACCAGGGGGGCGTCAGGCCGCGCTCGATCATCCCCTGCAGCAGTGTTCTGGTGCGCCGCTTGTCCACCACGAAGTTGTCGTCGTAGAAGAAGACCGCTCCCCGGCCACGATACACCTCCAGTTCGGCCAGGACGGCCTCGACCGGGCGGGCGCGCACCCGCCGGCCGAACATGTGGATGACGGAGCAGAAATCGCAGGCGTAGGGACATCCCCACTGGGTCATAATCGGCACGTTGGTCATCCGCTCCTGGCCGACGATCAGATCCAGCGCGGGTGCCGGCAGCGCCGCAAACTCCTCCGGCGTGCAGGGAGGACGTTCGGGGTTGTGCACAGGGCACCCGGCCGCGTCGCGGTATGAAAGGCCCGCGACGTGGCTGAGCCCGGTGCGGTGTTCGAGCGCGTCCACCAGTTCGAGCAGCGTGACCTGTCCCTCCCGGCGGACGACGAAGTCGCAGTACTTGAGCGCCTCGTCGGCCAGGAAGGTGACGTGAGATCCGCCGATGACGGTGGGGATGCCCAGATCTCGTGCTCGTCTGGCTATGTCGTAGGCTGCGGGGGTGGTGGCGGTCGTGGTGGAGAAGCCGATCAGGTCAGCCTCCGCCATATCGGCCCAATCGATGGGGGCCAGTGTCTCAACGTAGATGCGCACGTCGTGGCCGCGGTCGACCAGCAGCCGGCCGAGCAGCGGCAGGCCCAGGCGCGGCAGCCGCGCCCGGTCGAAAACGTTCAGCCCGGGAGCCTTGGGCTCGATCAATCGGATTTTCATGTTCATTCTCCTGTAAGGATTGTTCGTAGTGGGCACTCACGGCGCTGAAGCGCCTACTACGAACGGGTGTTCGTGAGTTTGAGCGATGTGCAGGTGTGTGGTGGTTGCGGTTGGTTGCGGTTGGAGTCGTTGGGATCGATTTGTAGTGGGCACTCACGGCGCTGAAGCGCCTACTACGTACGCACGTTCGCGAGTTTCAGTATAGTGGCCGCGGTTGGAATCCTTGGGGCCTGTTCGTAGTGCGCACTTCAGTACGCGTTCACGGCGCTGAAGCGCCTACTACGAACCTATCTTCACGAGTCTTAGCAGCGCTTACATGCGGTATGGCCGCAGCGCATGGCTGGGGTGGAATGGTTGGGATGGATGGGGTGTTGAAAGGCGGAAGATAGGGTCAGGCCGGGATAAGGTAGGGACAGGAGCGGGCTCTGGGCGGGCACTGTGAGGGGTAAGAGAGGAAATATGAAGGCAAAACTCGCCGTACGGTGTACGGCGTGGCGATGGTATGGCGTTGGACGTTCTGTTCCGCCAGCCAATAGAGCATCAGGCCCAGGCATAGCTCGAACAGCGCCCAGACGGCGTTCTCCTCCGGGGTGCGCTCGGCGTCATTGGCGCGGCAGAACTCGATCACTTGCTCCACCGGCAGATGCAGGCGCGGTGCAGCGTCGAGCAACTCGCGCAGCCGCTGCCGCCCACTCAGGAGGAATGTGCGAGCCAGGGCCTGCGACTGTGCGACGCTGTCGTTCACGGTCTGCGAGGCGCCCACCAGCATCTGCAGCAACAGGAGCGGTTGAAGGTCGGTGAGCGTCTCCAGATTCACCTTGCGCCGGAGCGCTTCGAGCGAGGACGCTGCCGTCCTCTGGGTTGAAGAAGACATGGTTGCGTGGATTATAGGTGTTCGTGTTTGAAAGTCAAGCGCTCCAATTGGTCAACCAGAATTGACTTGCAGGCCGATTTTGTGATACAATAGTAGCATCAAAACAGCGACAGCGACAAATGTCCAGATAGAGATACGTGGTATGTCTTTGGGACTTCTGGGCAGGTGAAAGGAGGTAGGAATGGAAAGACTTACTTCACTGTTCCTTTTCTTGGTTCTCGCGGCCGTTGTGACGAGCGGCTGTGGAGCGGGGCCATCTCCGGCTCCCAGCCCTGTGCCCTCTGCGCCAGCGGCAGCACCGCCGGCGACGCCGGAGGAAGGAGGTCAAGCGATGGTGTTCGAACTGACGAGTTCCGCCTTTGCCGCCGGGGAGTCGATTCCCCGCAAGTATACGTGCGACGGCGACGACGTCTCGCCGCCGCTGGAGTGGACCGATCCGCCCGCCGGGACGCAGAGTTTTGCCCTCATCTGCGACGACCCCGACGCGCCGGTGGGCACCTGGGTGCACTGGGTGGTGTACGATCTGCCGGCCGAAACGCGCGGACTGCCGGAGGCTGTCCCCGCGGACGCCGACTTGCCCGGCGGCGGGCGGAGCGGGGAGAACAGTTGGCGGCGGTTGGGCTACGGCGGTCCATGCCCGCCCAGCGGCACGCACCGGTATTTCTTCAAGCTGTACGCGCTGGATACGGTGCTCGGTCTAGACGCGGGCGCTGGCAAGAAGCAGGTCCTGAAGGCGATGGAGGGGCACGTGCTGGCCCAAGCAGAGGTGATGGGCACGTACAGCCGGAAGTGACCGGCGGTAGCGCAACGTTGTGGCTGTGAAGGTGTTCGGCATTGTTGTGGTTTGTTGCTCCTTTGTTGCTCCAATGAGGCTTTCGGGAGGTGTTGATGCGTATCGCGGTGTTTGGCACCGGTGCTGTGGGGGGGTATTTCGGCGGGCGGTTGGCCCAGGCCGGGGCGGACGTCGTGTTCATCGCCCGCGGGGAGACGCTGCGGGCGCTGCGCGAGGGTGGCCTGCGGGTCGATAGTCTCAACGGCGACTTCGTGGTGCGCCCCGCGCAGGCGACCGATGACCCGTCCGAGGTCGGGGCCGTCGACGCGGTGCTGGTGGGCGTCAAGGCCTGGCAGGTGCCGGAGGCGGCGGAGGCCATGCGCCCGTTGGTCGGGCCGGAGACGTTCGTCGTGCCGTTCCAGAACGGGGTTGAGGCGCCGGACCAGTTGGCGGGGGTGCTGGGCGTCGATCACGTGTTGGGCGGGTTGTGCCGGATCGTCAGCCAGGTGGTCGAGCCGGGCCACGTGCGCCACGCCGGGCTCGATCCCTACGTGGCTTTCGGCGAGTTGGACAACCGGACCAGCGAGCGGGCCGAGCGGCTGGGAGAAGCGTTCGCGCAGGCGGGCGTGACGGCCGAGGTCCCGGCGGACGTCCGGGTGGCCATGTGGGAGAAGTTCTTGTTCATCGCCTCGTTCAGCGGGGTGGGGGCGGTGACCCGCGCCCCGGCGGGTGTGCTGCGGGAGCTGCCCGAGACGCGCCAGATGCTCGAGCAGGCGATGCGCGAGGTGCTGGCCGTGGCCCACGCGCGCGGGGTTGCGCTGCCGGAGGAGAGTATTGCGAGGACGATGGCGCTCATCGACCGCCTGCCGCCGGGGGGCACGGCCTCGATGCAACGGGACGTGATGGCGGGGCGGCCCTCGGAGCTGGAGTCGCAAAACGGCGCGGTCGTGCGCCTGGGCCAGGAGGCGGGGGTGGCGACCCCGGTGCACACGTTTATCTATCATAGCTTGAAACCGATGGAGTTGCAGGCTCGCAGCGGGAAACCTTGCGAAGGTTAGGCTGTAGATCGCGGGGCACGGGGGGCTTGGCCGCGGGGGAGGTGCTACGTTGCCAGGGTTATGTGCAACCTTCGCAAGGTTGGCGTGTGAAAACCTTGCGAAGGTTTGGGCATAGCTTGCAGGGCACGGGTGGCTTTGGCGTGGGGGAGGCGCTATGTTACAAGGGTTATGCGCAACCTTCGCAAGGTTGGCGTGTGAGGAAACCTTGCGAAGGTTTGGGCATAGCTCGCAGGGCACGGGTGGCTTTGGCGTGGGGGAGGCGCTACGTTGCCAGGGTTATGCGCAACCTTCGCAAGGTTGGCGTGTGAAAACCTTGCGAAGGTTTGGGCATAGCTCGCAGGGCACGGGTGGCTTTGGCGTGGGGGAGGCGCTATGTTACAAGGGTTATGCGCAACCTTCGCAAGGTTGGCCGATATTACTATGAACATTAGATTCGTCGTCCGCGGGTTGCTCATTGCGCTGCCGGCGGCGGCGCTCTTGACGTTGGCTGGCCTGGCCCTGATGGTGGGCCGGGTGTGGATGGGGCCTCTCCCCGGCCCGACTCCAGCGCCCCCGACCATCCTCGCGCCGCGCGGCGAACTACCGGCCGGGCCGGTCGGATTGCAGGAGTGGGTGCAAGCCCTTGGTGAGGGATACCACCTGGCCGGGAGTGGGTTCCTCCTCAGGGTCGATCGACTCGACGGCGGTGAGGTCCTGGGTGTGACCACGGCCCACAGTGTGGCGCTCGGAGATCCCGATCTTCCGGTCGGGCGGATGGCGATGCGCGTGGCCGGACGGGTGGATTTCGTGGTCGAATTCGATACCCTGTGGGGGTACCCGGGGCGACCCCGGACGGGTTCAGATATGACGGTCGACTACGTGCTGCTCCAGACCGACGCGCCGGTCGATCCGGCACTGGTCCTGGCGCCCGACCCACGTGGCGCGCCGCAGCCCGGCGAACGAGTGGCCCTGTGGAGCGGCCAGGGGGACGGCCACGGCGGCCAGCGGGTACGGAAAGGGACGGTTCAGTCGGTCAGCGACACGGCGGTGTGGGTGGTGATGGACGAGTTGTTCGTCCCGGGCCTGATGAGCGGCTCGCCGTTCGTCAGCCAGCACACCGGCCAGGTCGTCGGGATGGCAATCGCGGCCAGCCCGCGGCGCCGCCACATGCTGATCGGGATGCACCCAATTGGGTCGATTGTCGATCTGGCTGAGTCGGCAACGGAGTTCCCCAAGATAGGCGAGTTTCGGCGCTGATGGTGGATGGATGATGGACGAAGAAAACGCTGTCCTTCTTCGCATCCAGGATATCGTCGAATATGGGGCCGACGCGCAGCGTGGGAATTTGCTGGGCATTCAGCCGTTCATGGTGCCTACCGACTACACGTCGGCGGACGCCTTCTATGCCAAGATCGACGGGTACCTGGACGTGGCATCCCGGAGGAGTTGGCTGGGTGAGCGGACGATCGTCGTTCTGCCGGAATACGTGGGTACCTGGTTGGTCGCTGCCGGGGAGAAGCCTCGCTTGTACCAGGCTGAGACTATCGCCCGCGCGATGCAGATGCTTGTGCTGGGGCATCCCCTGCGTTTTGTACGGGCACTGGTGTCCGCCCAAGCCAGGGAC
>Ga0180437_10009605_pt1 | contig 11943 bp, 6 predicted proteins | sample SS_ome_4_FD_132410 | JGI IMG/M metagenome (GOLD analysis project Ga0180437, IMG submission 132410) | Hypersaline lake sediment archaeal communities from the Salton Sea, California, USA - SS_3_D_1 metaG | ecosystem: Environmental > Aquatic > Non-marine Saline and Alkaline > Hypersaline > Sediment... | reverse complement strand
TACAGTGTTATATCCCGCGCCTGCCGCCGCACAGGTGCTTGGCGGCACGATCAGGATAGTTCACCGTCCTAGCCTTGTACGAATAGTATATCGCAACGTTGCAGTGAAGTCAATACGATAGGAGCTGGGCTGGACATTTCCTACGAACCGGGGTACACTCTCCTCTGCCTGTCTGCCGCTTCCGTACTGAACGAGTTCCACGATGAGCCTGATGAACACGACGCCAATGAGTCACTGCCCCAGTTGTGGACGGTACGTTGGCCCTCACGAAGCGTGTCCCTACTGTGGCGCCCATCTGGCTGGGCGCACGTCCATCCGTGTTCTCAAGATCGTCGCCACATTGCTTGCCGCCGTGGGCCTGGTCGGCCTCTGGTTCGCCGCTATCCGCACCGAGGTGCCCACGGTGCCCATTGGACACGTCGGGGCGATGATGAATATGGCCTATGTACGGCTGGAAGGCCATTGCACTCGCGGGCCCTCTTACGATCCAGATAGCGGCTACCTCAGCTTCTGGATCGAGGACGAGACGGGAGAGATCCATGTCTCGTCCTACCGGGCGGAGACGCGGCAAATCGTCGTGGCGGGACGCGTGCCTGCGCTGGGCGACTTGGTCGAGGTAGCCGGCACCCTCCGCGTGCGCGATGATTATCTATCGCTGACGATCCACGTGCCTGAGCAATTAAAGATCACCCGTGCCGCACCGGTGGATCGGCAGATTGGCACTATCATGCCGGAGGATCAGTATCTGCGCGTGCGCGTGCGGGGCCAGGTCCGCGGGATCACCGAGCCGTACGAGGGGCTGAGTCTAGTCACCGTCCGCGATGAGACCGGCTCCATCCCTGTCGCCGTGAGCAAAGACATTGTCGCGCTCAGCGATATCTCCTCCATGCCTTGCCCAGGCCAACCAGTCGAGGTCGTGGCGGCCGTCTCGCTCTATGGGGATACACCGCAGCTTGTCCCCGCTTCCGTTGCTGACATCGTGTCGCTCAGCCAGGCGCTACCTATCACCGTCCAGAAACCGGTGGGGGAGCTTAGCACGGCGGACGTGGGACAGTTGGCCGTCGTGCGCGGCATGGTCGCCGAGTCTGACCCCTTCTCCTATGGCGTCAAGCTCAGGCTGGACGACGGAACCGGCGCGCTCTCCGTGCTCCTGTGGCAGTCCGTCTACGATGCACTCCTTGATCCGGGGGCGCTCGACGTGGGCGCGGAGGTTCAGGCGCAAGGGGAGGTCTCCCAGTACCGGGGCGAACTGGAGTTGATCCCCGAATTGGCTGGGGACGTGCAGGTGCTCGCGACCGCCCCTCCGCCCGCCGAGGCGGCGGTTGGTGCGTTGACGAGCGAGGATGTAGGCCGCGTGGTGACGCTGCGGGGGACGCTCGGCCAGCCGGATCTTTTCTCGGCTGGCGTCAAGTTCCTGCTCGACGACGGCACGGGGCAGATCGTTCTGCTCCTGTGGACCGACGTCTACGAGAGCGCGCCGCAGGGACTGGCGGCGGGGACGCAGGTCGTGGTCACAGGCGCGGTCTCGGAGTACCGGGACGGACTGGAACTGATCCCGCGCAATGGAGCCGATCTCCAGGTGACCGGTGCAGGCGTACTCTCGCCGCAACCGACGCCTAGACCGCTGCTGCTGGAGACGCCGGTACCTACTGCCACGCCTATCTTGCAGCCCGCTCCGATGCCAACTGAGACACCCACGCCGGTGGTCGAGCTGACGCCCATCGGGGGTATCACCGCCGACCGTATCGGTGAGGAGGTGACGGTAGAAGGGCGGGTGGTCGACGCTGCCAGTTTCTCGGCTGGCTTCAAGTTCACCTTGGATGATGAGTCAGGACGAATCGTGCTCCTGATGTGGCACGACGTTTATGACGACTGTTGGGACGCCCCGGAGCTCAAACTGGGTGCGACGGTACGCAGCACCGGCGAGATCAGCCAGTATGAGGGGGAATTGCAGGTCCAACCAGGTTTCGGCGGGGGCGTGAAGGTCATCGAGGGCGCGACCGCCTGGGCTGCTCCACGCGAGATTGGCACTCTTGGTGGAGACGACGAGGGGCAGCGTGTGATGATTGAGGGAGAGATCGTTCGCGTGGAGGGGTTGTCCAGCGCGGTAAGAGTATTCGTGAGCGATGGTACTGGCGAGATCATCGTCTTTGTCTGGCGCACTGTCCTTGATCGAATTGCGAACAACACAGGTCTAGGCGTGGAAGGTAGCCGTGTGCGGGTCGTCGGCACAATGCAGACCTACGGGAGTAACTGGGAAGTGGTGCCGCAGCTTCCGAATGATGTGATAGTGTTGAGGGTGCCGGAGTAGAGGTGAAACCACGGTACGCTCTAGTGCCAGGGATGCTCTTGGCAGCGACTCTGATGTCTGCCGCATGCAGTGGTGTCGTTGAAACGGCGCCCAGGACCACGTCGATGCCTGGGGCGACTCCTTTTCCACTGGCTACCGATCTCCCTGGCACATCCGCGGGCGACCAGGGGAAAGTGGCCTATGTCCAGGGGGGTGACATTTGGGTTAGGGCCCTGCCCGGCGGCGAACCTCAGCGCCTGACCGACGACGGGCGCAACGATACCCCTCGCTGGTCTCCCTCCAGGGCATGGCTGACCTTTCATAAGGGAGATGAGACGTGGCTGATGCGGGCGGATGGTGCCCATTCCCGCCCGGTTCCAGGGAGTTCCTTCCAGTATGCTGTCTGGTCGCCCGCGGCCGACCGGCTGGCCTACGTCGCCGATCGACCGACTATCCGTATCATTGAGGCCGATGCTCTGGCCGATACCGGCCTGCCAAGAGAGGGACGTCTGCTCATGGAGGCCATCGATGGGGAGGAGCTACATACTGCGGTCCAGGGGCTGGCCTGGAGCCCTGATGGGCGGCGGTTGGCCTACGCGCTGCAATCCGGCCCACCCGACGCGCTGCCGGACCGCGTGAGCATTGGATACGTCGACCTGGAATCCGGCCCCAGCGAGCTCTATGCGCCTCCCGGTCGGCCGCAGGATGGTTTGATCTTGGCCGGTTGGACGCCTGACGGGCGGGCCGTTCTCTTCTGGCGCGACCTGATGTTCTCGGCTTCGGCTATGGCCGATGGGCTGCCGCTGCTACGTGTGCCGCTGGAAGGCGGAGATCCCGTCGCCGTGGTCAACTTCACGCTGCTGCACGCCGATTTCTGGAGCTGCTCGCCCGCAGGACGGCACATCGCATTGACCGTCGGCGGTGGACGCGAGACTTGGACCAACAAGCGCATCGCCCTGTTCGACCTGGCAACGGGTGGTTGGGAATACCTGACTGATGGGGACGAGTCGGCTTTCTCTCCCGTCTTCTCGCCGAATGGTCTGCACATTGCCTATGCGAGCGCGCCCGACGTTGGCAATGTGGGCGGAGGTGACGCGGCGAGGGCGGGTGTGGCAGAGCGTCGTATCTGGATAATGAACTTGGATGGCTCCGACCGGCGCTCTCTCACCAGCGACCCGGCATATCGCGACGAGCGACCGGTCTGGTCGGCTGATGGAGACCACATTCTCTTCGCCCGAATGGACGAGGATGGGCGTGCGTCGCTATGGTATGTGGACGTCGCTGGCGGCCCGCCTGAGAGGGTGGTGGACGAGCTGACACCAGCACCAGACTGGTTTGGCTACTACGGGTATGTGGATTGGAGCCGCTGGTTCGACTGGTGGACGGGCTCGGGAGGAGATTGAGTGGTGGCCGCACATGACGTGCTGGCGATGTTGACGGTGGCAGCCGTAGGGGCGCTGGTTACCTCAGTACTCGCGCTCGTGCCGGCGCTGCACGTCTATAACGTCGCTGCGTTCGTCATCCTGGCTACGAGTGCAATCGGTGAGCTTTTGCCGCCGGAGATGCTGGCGATGCTCTTTCTCGGCATGGTGGCCTCGTATAGCATGCTGAATACGATTCCCAGCATCTTCCTGGCTGCCCCCGACGACTCCACCCTTTTTGTGGTCCTTCCAGGGCAAAAGTACCTCCTCCAGAGGAGAGGGTACGAGGCGGCGGTGCTGACCGGCGTTGGAGGGCTGGGCGGCATCGCGGTGCTGGCGCTGCTGACGCCTGTTGCTTCGTCCCTCCTCCCCGCGCTGCGCGCCATTCTTCAACCCCACCTGCACTGGATCCTGTGGACGCTGATCGCCTACATGCTCCTTTCTGAGTGGCCCAAGGGCTCCGAGCGCGCGCCGGCGGGACTGCGCCGCTGGTGGGAGGGCTGGAGATCCCTGCTGGCCGGGCTTGTCACCTTTCTGCTCTCCGGCCTGCTGGGCTTTGTCCTGCTCTACCGGAGCCTGGTACCGGTGACGGTCGCCTACCAGAATCTGCTCCCGGCCTTTGTCGGCCTCTTTGCCGTGCCGTGGATCCTGCAGAACATCGTGTCGCGGATCGAGCTGCCGGAGCAGCACATCGCCAGGACAGTAGATGCCACAGCCTGGCTGTTTCTGCGCGGGACGTTCGCGGGCGTTCTGGGAGGGCTGTTCGCTGCCTTTTTCCCGGTCGTGACCGGCGGCATCGGCGGTCTCATCGCCGGCCACGCCACGGCTCAGCGGGACGACCGCCTGTTCCTCATCTCCCAGGGAGCGGCGAAAGTCACGTACTACGTGGGCGGGTTTCTCCTGTTCTTTGTGCCGGGGCTGCACCTGACGCGGGGTGGAATGGCGTGGATGCTGAGCAGCCTGTGGTCGTCCTACACGCCGCAGACCTACTGCGTGGCGGTGGCGGCGGTGGTCCTCAGCGGCGTGCTCTCCTTCTTCCTGCTCCTGCTGTTGACCCGCGTGACGATCAGGCTGGTGGGCGTGGTGCACTATCGCTGGATCAGCCTGGGCACGCTGGCCGTGCTGCTCGCCATCGTCGTCGGGATGACCGGCTGGGGCGGCCTGCTCATCTGCGCCGTCGGGACCGGCATTGGGCTTGTACCCATCCTCTGGGGCTCGCGGCGGGTGAACTGTATGGGCGTCCTGCTGGTGCCGATTGCGCTGGACATGGTGGGGGTGGGTGGGGCAATCGCAGGGTGGCTAGGTCTGATTTAGTGACCGAGGACGGGGGATGGATGAGCGAGCCCCTCTGTCGTTTGCCCTTCGTCGTCCGTCATTCGTCGTCTCGAGCGGAGGATTCGTGAAAGGCATCGCCCACTTTATCACCGGTGTCGCCATCGCAACGTTCTTCCCCGAGGTGGTGCAGCAAGCGGCTGGCGGATCGGTTCTGCCGATGCTGGGCGGGATCGCGGGCATCCTGCCCGATACGCTCGATTTCAAGTTCGTCCGCTACTTTGAGCGCTACACGGAGGAGATCGATCCAGGCCCGGAGCCGGACGCGAGAGAGATCGCCGAGCGGATAGTCAGGGCGATGCGGCGGGCCTACGAGAGCGGGGAGCCCCAGAGCGTGAGGCTCCACACCATCCGCCTGGAGGCCAACCTGTGGCGGCAGTACACGGTCCGTTTCGACGCGGAGCGGGGCGAGGTGGCGGTGCGCGTCGGCCCGATCGTCAACACCGACAAGATCCCGTTTCCTGGTTCCGAGCCGCCTTCTCCATCCCCCCCGTTGGGGGGGACAGAGGGGGGGGAGGTGTGCATAGAAGCCGGCGTGCCAGTGGTGTACAACTACGACGGGGAGAACCGGATCGACATCTTCAGCGGGCCGTCGTTCAGGTTCGAGCGGCAGGGCGACCGGCTACATATCCTTTTCCTGGCCTGGCACCGGCGCTGGTCCCACAGCTTGACGTTGGCAGCGGCGCTGGGGCTACTGGGATGGCTCATCTTTGGCAAATGGGCTGGCCTGGTCGTTGGACTGGCGTTCCTGGCGCATATCCTGGAGGATCAGTTGGGCCATATGGGCAGCAACCTGCTCTATCCTTTGACGCAGCGGCGGACCCGCGGGCTGCGGCTGCTGCGCTCCGGCGACGCGCTCCCCAACTTTGTCACCATGTGGGTCGCCGTCGCGTTGATCCTCTTCAACCTGGACCGCTTCTCCGATCGGCCTCTGCTGAACCCGTGGGCGTTCCTGGGGTTGGCAGTGGTGGCGCCGGTGGTGATGCTGGGCGGGCTGTACCTATGGCGGCGACGGCGTGGGCGGCAGGAGTCGGAACAGGCGCTCCGGCAGCGTGACATCGTGACGGAGATGGAGGATGTCGATGCAGGGTAGCATGCCAGGAGGGCGTTGGGCGCCGAGGCACTCCTACTACCTCGGCCAACTTGATCGGGCGTACACAGTGTATGACAGCTTCGCACGGAAGTCAGAGCTTGGCTGTGGCCAGGGAATGACGCGGAGCGCACCGGGGTGGGCCAAAGCCCACCCCGGTGCCGATCAGCATCAGTGATCACGCAATACCAGCGGCAGGTAGATTTCGTACGGCCTGAAAGCAGGGTTCTTCACCTTGTTTGACCAGGCACACTCGCCGAGTGTCCCATCGAGTAGGTACACACAGGCGCGGTTGGTAACGTCCGCCGTCCAGCCGACTGTGCTGGGGACGCCCACACGCGCGGCAAAACTGACCGTCACTTGGCTGGTAGGCGTGACCTCGAGTGTGCCGGTTATCACACCGCCGCGATACAGTGTGCCGTTGAGGGCATCGACGTGGGTGATGCCTGGATGCGGTCCCACAAAGCGCTCGAAGGTCGTGCTCTCCAGCGGATCGAAAAGCCTGATCGATGTGCCGGGTGTGGCCGAGATGACCAGCGTGTAGGTGAGTTCGTCACCATACGCTACCTGGCCCTCTGGCACAACTGACTTGGCAATGCTGACGACGGCGACAGTAACGGCTGCTGTGGCTGTGTTGTCGTCACTGTCTGTTGCTGTGAGCGTGACGACGTGTTGCCCCGGCGAGAGAGTGACCAGCAACTGGTGCCCGGTTCCCAAATCGCCACCCAGGCTTGATGTCCAGCGTAGGGCGGCTTCGCCCAAGGTGCCATCCTCCAGGTCATAGGCATAGCCTTGCAGGAAGAGGGACGTGCCTGGTGATATCATCTCATTGCTTTCTGGCGAGAGAATAAACGCCCGAGGTGGCTTTCGTCCGACTGTGAGGGTCGAGTCAGAACAGTCGTCGGCTGTGTTGACTCTATCACTGGCACTGACACGCAACAGAACCGTCGAACCGCCAGGCAGGTTACTGACATCAAGAACCTGATGAGTGGAGGTGATGTCAGTGCCGACCGGGATCCACGAATCACCAGCGTCAGGGCTATAGTCCAGAGCATAGAATAGCGGATCGCCGTCCACATCGTTGGCAGCCCAGGTGACAGTGTAGGTTCCGGTACCGGACCAGCTCTCGCCCCCATTAGGATAGGTCAACGTCACCGTTGGAGCATTTTCACTGACCATCAGGCTGTGAATGGGAGTTCCCAAATGTGTGAGCACGATCTGTGTCGCGCTGACAGGATGGGAGACGACCAAGGCAAAGGCATCCTCAGTCAGGAGATTACCGGACTCGAGACCGATAAAGTCCAGTTCGAAGCAGTGGCTGTCCAGAGGAACCCCACCCTTGTCGCGCTGCTCCAGACAGAACCTGCCGCCACTGCTGGCGTCGGCAGGTACTGTGGAAGAAATAGCGTAGAAGGGATCAAAATCGACCTTCAGGCTGGGAGTGTAGATGACACCAGAGACCAGTAACTGGCGGGTGGCAGCATTGAGCATGTTGGGCTCAGTAACTGCATCCATAGCGGGGATGAAGCCGGTGTGTAGCTTGTCGTAATTGTAGGGAGAAACCCACGGTTCGCAATAAGACATGAAATCGTAGGTATCGGCCGGAGAGAGCAGTCGGGGGGGCAGTCCCGATAGATCGACGCCCCACTCGCCAATGGAGCCGTCAGGATAGGGATAGTTGGGATCGGGACCTGCTGCTCCACCACACGGAGCGTGCCGTAATCCTGTGTCGTTAAGGAGATGGCCGATCTCGTGGGCCAGTGTCTCTGCCCCCGTGCTGTTGCACACATATGGAAAGTCCAATCCAGCGGCGACGCGTCCCTTCCCTCGCGGAAGAGATACAGCGCCGCTGTAAGAGCTCCAGCGTACATCGGCATAGCCACATAGAGTTTCACTTGCCGCAACCGGCACCCATCCGTAAAGCCGATCGGGCGGACCACCACCCACCCAGCCCCCCTGACGTGTGAGCCGGTCCCAGAAGCGGTTAAGTGCCATGATGTACTCCGTCTTAGCAGGGCAAGGGAAGGGAGGGGGGCCGCACGAGAACATAGCCGCGACCGGCCCTGGGAAACCGGGCTGGAAGAAGTAGTCTACATCGTCGATCCCCACAGGATAGATCTTGCGCAGGAAGCCATGTCCCTGCGAGGCCTCACTAACGGTGGCTGTTACCGTGCCACCGTCATCCAGATACGGAATCAATGTCCAGGCAATGCTCAGTTGCTGGCCGGGCTGGAAGGTCTTCTCGACGTCCGGACTAGTGTTATTGCCCTCATTGCTCTCTTCCACAATGTCATAGGGATCAACCTCAGCCCGGAAGGTGACGCTGCCTGACAGCGAATTCGGCGGAGAGATGAGGTAGAAGTTGACAGTACTATCGAGATTCTGGGGCTCTGGGTTGTCCGTGGCTCCAACAAGTAAACCATCGTATGTTTGCTGGCCATGAATGTCTTGAACGTACAGACGAACGCCTGCGAATGGGACGGAAGTGGCTCCGTCCACGTAGACACGCACCAATGTGGGTTTCCCAGCAACGAGTGGGACATCGTCGGTCAATAACACTTGAGCTACTTGGACGCGATCTACTAAAAGATCTGGCTTCTCAGTCGGATAAGGTATGAGAATCACTGATCGAGTAGAGTCTGTCAGTCCGTCGTTATCCGTTACCGCCAGGCTAATGATGTATTCATCCGCTTCAGCGTAAGTATGGCTCACCACCTGCCCACTCGCCAGGTGACCGTCACCAAAGTCCCAAGTATAGCTTATTACTTCACCATCTGTATCATACGATGCGGAGGCATCAAAGACGATCTCTTCGTCAATCGCAGGATGTACCGGAGAATAGGAGAATGAGGCAACCGGACGCCGGGGGTCTTGTAGCGGCCTAATCGTTATTCTATTGACAGTTATCTCCGCAAAGGACGAGTGCGTCCCGCTTCCATATGGGATTGGTTGCACGTGAGCTTGACTATAGGCGTGGAAATGTATCCTATTACTCAGCTCCGAAATTGACGTTATGTAGGTTGCCACAACGGAATTGCCACGACTTCCTGTCTCACCTGTTTCAAACCCAATGAAGTCATAAGTTGGTAGGCCAAAAGGAAGAATACTTATGAAAGCATTAGCACTCCCGTTCTGTTCTATCCATTCAGCCCCAATTCTATATGCAAAATGCAATGTGACTTCAACGGGTTCCGATCCCCAGTCCCACGGATCGTCTACTAGAGGATCCGCACCAACATATGCGTGAGCGTTTCCATGCCCTCCGTCCATAGCGCTCATACTCACATGGGCCGTATTTCCTTCAGACCAGGCTTCGATCTCAATAGGAGCGTCATTAGACCAGGTATCTGTGTCATGATAGTTCATTTCCGTTATGATTACTTCCTCCCCGACATGCACAGTTACCGCCTGGGCTCCAGCGTCCAAGACTAGGAGAAGTGAGAATAGCCACAGATAGGTCAATACGATTCTTTTCATTGCCACCTTTCCTCGGCACCAACCTTGGCTCGACAGCACGAGATGTTGCGTATTAAGGATTTAGAAGGGTGTTGAACCCGTGGGTAAGGGGATGGGTTACCATCCCCTCTCCGTTGTCGCGATGGGGCCAACTCCTCCGATGGTTGAGCGATGACTGCCAAGGCGCTCGCACTGCCTCGGCCAACCTGGTCGGGCGTGCATAGTGTATTACAATTTCGCACGGAAGTCAAAAACGCGAGCGATCCACCGAAACAGCAGCACCTGCCTGCGATCTGTCAGCCGATCGCCTGACAGTCCTGGGCAGTTAATCTTCGGCCTAGCCACGCTTTCCATATTTCTTCTTCGCCAGCGTCCTCATCCGTGCAAGCACAGCTTTTTGCTCCTCGTCACTCAGGCTGGCGAAAAGATGCCCTGTCTCTTTTGGATCAGCGGGTCGAATCATTCGTCTCAGCACCAGGTATCCTGCCTGTGCGACACTGGCAAGGGCAACGATGACAGAGTATTCGCTAGTCAACCTGGCACCTCAAAGTAGCTTGACCGCCAGGGTGAGGGGACTCATCCCTTGTGGCGGGCAATCGGACTGGCATTGCCTGGAGCAGGCTACTACCCTCTCAAAACCAGGTTCTTCGCCAGATCCCAGTAACTTGGATAATTCGGTGGTATATGATACAATCATACTCAGGACAAGATTGGTTGGGATGTAACCTTGGAAGACAGGCTCCCCCGTGAGCTAGGCTCAATATATACGCCCCCAGAAATAGCTCAATTCCTCACTTCTTGCTCACCATTCGCGTAATCGGCTGGTCAAAAGCTGAATTCTCTGGTAAGCTCGGGGGATGGATAGCGAACTGACCATCACTACCGAGAGAATTGACGACTTTGTACTGTTGATCGAGATGATGATGCGACGGCTCGGCTGAGCTCGCCGAAGTCTGGGTCTGCCAGCGATACTGGATCGGCATATTCCACGCCACTGGTTGCAGGAGGGACTGAGCTGGGGATGGGTGGCGACGATCTGGCTGGCGCATATTGTGTCGCAGGGCGATCATCGCAAGTTGACAGTGCGCGACTGGGTACGGCAAGCACACACCACGTTGGAAGCGACGACCGGTTTGAATATTCGGGACACGGATTTCACCGACGACCGCTTGACGATCGTGTTGCGGATGCTGAGCAAGCCTGAGTACTGGCACGCGATTGAGCACGATCTGGGTCAAAGCACGGTCCGGGTATACGACCTGCAGGTTGAGCGTGCTCGCCTGGACGCCACAACCATATCGGGCTATCACGTCGGGGGTGAGGATAGCCTGTTCCAGTTTGGCAAGAGCAAGGACAATCCTGCTCTGCGACAGGTCAAGCTGATGATGGCGACGCTGGACCCCTTGGGCTTGCCGGCGGCGACGGAGGTGGTGTCGGGCGAGCAAGCTGACGATGGGCTGTACATCCCCATCGTTGACCGGGTAGCAGCTCTTCTGGTCAAGACTGGGTTGCTGTTTGTGGGTGACTGCAAGATGAGCGCTTGGGCGACGCGGGTGCACATTCGAGCCTTGGGACATCACTATCTCACACCGTTGGCGCTGGTAGGTGAAACGGCAGAAGACATGGGCACCTGGATTCAAGAAGCGCTGGATGGCACGTATACGCTCATGCCCATCTACGCTCCAGACGCTGAGGCAGGGGATGATCCCATTGCCCAGGGATATGAACGGACACGGCTGTGCACGGCCCAGGCGGGAGATCAGTTGCTGGAGTGGACAGAGCGAGTGCTGGTCGTGCATTCCCCAGCGTATGCGAAAGCGCAGCAACGCAGCTTGGCACGACGACTGGAGCGTGCCACAGTCAAACTGAATGCGCTTACCCCGCCCCGCGGCCGGGGCAGGCGGCAGATCAAAGAGGAAGCCATCCTCGTCGCGGCCGCCGAGGCCATCCTGCAGAAGTACCAAGTGGAAGGGTTGCTCTCCTACACCTTCGAACGCCAGGTCGAACAGCAGGTGAAGTACGTTGGGCGCGGTCGGGGCGCAGCGGAACGTCCCCAGCGCGTGGAGGAGCGGGTTCGTTACCAGGTCACCGCCGTCGTCCGCAACGAAGCCGCGATCACCGCTTTGCAGCAACAATTCGGCTGGCGCGTCTACGTGACAGACCTGCCTACTGAACAACTGTCGCTCAGCGACGCAGTTTTGACCTATCGGGAGGAGTGGCAGATCGAGCGCGGGTTTCATCGCTTCAAAGGCGCTCCCTTGTCTATTGCCCCGTTCTTCGTCAAACGAGATGACCAGGTGAAAGGCTTGATCAACCTGTTGAGCATCGCCGTGCGCTTGTTGACGCTGATCGAG
>Ga0180437_10009604_pt1 | contig 11944 bp, 8 predicted proteins | sample SS_ome_4_FD_132410 | JGI IMG/M metagenome (GOLD analysis project Ga0180437, IMG submission 132410) | Hypersaline lake sediment archaeal communities from the Salton Sea, California, USA - SS_3_D_1 metaG | ecosystem: Environmental > Aquatic > Non-marine Saline and Alkaline > Hypersaline > Sediment... | reverse complement strand
TGGGGATCATAGATAACTGGATGGCGAGTTGGAGACACTTCCTCCCTATATGGAGCGGGATTGCAGTTTTGGCTTTGGCAGTATTGATCATAATCTATTCAGCCCTGAAACTTGTCCGGGTGATCCGCCCTAAAAGAAGCGATTTTGCCATTTTAAGTCCTGATTGCCCCGAAGTTTTTCGCAAGGCTTTCAGGGGAATTCTCCTGGTAAACTTCATCTTGTTCCTGGTTTGTTACACCGGAAAGAACCTCAACATCATCAAACACGATGAAGTGCACAAATTTAAAGACCGAAACCCGGATGTGTACACAATTCCTTCCCGTCAGATCGCAATAGATCGGCATGTTTTTGATTTTCCGGAAAATCTCCTGGGAATTCAAATGCAATGGAAAGGAGAGTTGCTTTTACCACTTAAAGGAAGGCACATCTTTTACCTGAAGGCAAACGGGGGCGCTACTTTTCAGCTGGATGAGAAAACCTTGATCGTCTCGCGTCACCAGGACCCCCAATCCACCAAAAGGGCGGAGCTGGACCTTTCGCCCGGATATCATTCGTTCCGGATCTATTATACGCCCCGGGATTTAACCCGGCACGTGCTTCACTTGTATGTAACGTTTCCGGGCTGCGGCGTGGATCGAGAGCTGATAACGAACCGTTACGTGTTTCAAACACGCCCCGGTCCTTTGTTGCGGGCTTTTTTATACATGGATAATTTTAAGTTTCTCGCCCCTCTTTTCAGTCTTCTAATTCTTGCGATGCTCGGTTCCAATAGTAGATTAACCTCAAAACAATCTCATGGTTCCATCAAATAACATAAAAATCTTTTCATCATAATCCCGAAATCAGGGAGACGATCTTTTGAATTTGTACAATTTATAGGGTCTGACCCCGAAGGTTTGACCCCGAAGGTTTTTCGGGTCTGACCCCCGAAGGTTGTTTACCTTTTTCAAAAGCTTGGGATTCTTGCCGAATAAGAGCGCGATTATATAGGTTTCCCGGGCATCCTCGTATCTCTCCGTAAAAACGTAACAATCCCCCAGGAGCTCCAGGATAAATGGGATGCTTTCCTCCATGTAGGGAACACCCTGCTCCAGGCGGGGTATGGCTTGCTCGTACTTTTTCAGCTGCATAAGAGCTACGCCGTATTGTGCCTGGTTTTGCTCAACCAGGTCCCCTCCCACCAAATCCGACCTTTTGTAATAAGAAATGGCAATCTCTGGTTTGTGCGCCCCGAGCGCTATGTTTCCCAGGTTTAAAAGCACGGGAACACTATGGGGATTTATGGAGAGGGCTTTTTCAAAAGCCTGACGCGCTTTGTCCCTATCCCCCAACCGGAAATAACTCTCCCCCATCCTGTTGTAAATTGGGACAAAATAAGGGTCCAGCCTTGCCCAGTATTGATACGCCTGGATTGCTTGCTTTTCTTTTCCCTCGATGTTCCTGAGGGAGTCCGCCAGGAGAATCGCTGCATCGATATTCTTGGGATCTTTTGCAAGAACGGAAGAAGCCAAGGCGCCGGCTTTGGTATAGTTTTTCCCTTTAAAATGAATATCCGCTTTTCTTAACAATCTCTCGCCGCGGAAGTTAAGCATTAAACGCCCGGGGATAAAAAAGAGAAATAAAACAGAAACAATGAGTAAAATTAGGGCAAAAACAGGGGTTCTCCGGGGTTTTAAATCCGAAGAAACGGGAGCATGGCATGTTCCAGCCAGAAATCCTGCTACAATCCAGAAAACCAAGCCGGATGAAGGATTAAAAAGGTTAAAATCGAAAACCGATTGCGCCATTGTGGAAACAACTCCCGCTCCCAATCCCACAAGAAAAAACTGCTGGTTCCACGAACGGCTATGGTCCCTGAGCGCCCGGTAAAATCTCAACGCCAGCCATCCAAGAACGCATAAAAACATTCCCAATCCCACGATGCCTGCTTCACAAAGGATGTTGATGTAGTCGTTGTGGGCGCGCACATGGCGAACCTGGCTGAAAATCCCCTGGAGGTGCCACAGCTCCTCGCTTGCGTAGAGGGGATGCAAAAAACGGTAATTGTTCGGTCCCACACCCAAAACAGGGTTATCCAGAGCCATTTTCAAAGAAGCCATCCATGCAAGAAGCCGGTAGCGGTTGGAATCCGGTTCAGGCGTGACCGCGGTACCCATTTCCTTTGCAAGGTCCCAATGCTGGAGGAAAAGAAAGGTAAAACCGGTTAGAAGAATCCCCAGGATTAGAATTACGACAATCAGGGGGGAAAAGCGGATAAGGCGCAATTCGGGTCCGGATTTTCTCCGGGAATACAAATAGAACAGGCATGCCCCCAAAAAGAGAAATCCAGCCATAACGCCAAGGATTCCGCCCCGGCTTTTCAGCAACATAAGATGAAAAAGCGCTAAAAGCACCACAAAAAAGGATAAAAAACGATACGGTCCCGTCAAAAAAAAGGCGATCATAAGGGGCAGGGCAAGTATCAGGAACTGGGATGCAAAATTGGCGTTCCCCCAGAATGCAACCGCCTTGCCCGGTTCGTCAAGGGATAAAAAATCCTCCCCGTTGTATTGGGCAAAACCGTATATCACCCCCAATACGCAAATAAACCCGATGATCCCGGCAGTCCGGCTCAGTAGTTTGGTATTTTGAGCTCGCAGGAAAGCCCAAAAGGAAAAAATCGCGCAAGCAATAAAAAATCCGGTTTGTTGAAACGCCAGGCTCCTTTTTTCCGCAAAAACCGAGGCAAGAACCAATGCGCCAAGCCACCCCAGAACAAGATAGGGAAAAATCCCTGTAAATAGCCGCTTTTGGGAAAAACCCAGGATCAGGCAGATTACGGGCAAGAATAAAAGAGAGAAAAACGCCAGGGTGAAATATTTCAGAGCGGTGTAAGGGTGGTAAAAATCAGGATGGAGAGCCAAAGAGACAAAAACCAGCGCGGTAAGAAAAAGAAGGTCTCCCAGCAGATAACACATCCTTAGAAAAGGGGCTTGGGGGTTTTGTGGAAAAGGTTCCGTGGGCATGATTTTCTCATTCCTGCATACGCTTTTGCAGCTGGGACTTCTGGGGAGCATCGGGACTAAGCTCCAGGAAACGCTGATACATTTTTTTCATTTTTTCCTTTTGCCCCCTTTGAAAATAAATTTCTCCCTTCAAAAGATAAACATTGGCTTGGCTGGAATCGGCTTTTTCGGCGCGGCTCAGGATTTCCAGGGCTTTATCATACTGCTTTTGATGATAAAAGAAGGTCGCCAGGAGGCAAAGCCCTCCGGCATCGAGCCTTCCGAGGGAATCGAGCCTGTTGAAAAGCGCCTTGCCGAAATCGAGCAATCCGGCTTGGGTGAGCCCCAGGGCAAATTGCGGCATCCCGCCTGCAAGCCGGGGCTCTTTTTCAACCTGGTATAAATACTCGATAACCCCGGCGTCAAAAAGACCCAGGTAACCAAGCACAAAGCTTATGGAGTGCCCCAGGAGAAGGGGGGGATTTTCAATATTGGCGCACCTGCGAAACGCAGCCAGGGCTTCTCCGGACTTGCCCGCCCCCTGGGCTGCCCTGCCGTAATCGAACCAGATTTTTGCCGGGGTATGGCGCGGAACAGGATCATACAAAAGCGCCTTACGATAATAATCCAATGACTTTTTATAATTTTTTTCCTCGAGTTCGATCTCAGCCATTTGCCTCAAAACAGAGGCAGGATGCGGAATAATGTTTAATGAAAAGGATAGTTGTTTCAGCGCCTCCCTGTTTTTCCCCAGTTTTTTCAAAAAAATGCCGTAATAATAATACGTATAGCCATTTTGCGGATTGAGGCGAATGGCGCGGGAAGTGGGCGCTTCCGCCTGGAGATAAGCAGGGGAGTTGAGGAGCCGATAGGCTCTGTAAAAATCCACTTCAGCCAGGAAATCCCTTACAGCCACATGACTCGAAAACAAAAAGACAAGGATAAAAAAGCCCCCCAATGCAAACCGAACATACACTGCGTTTTGTTTTTTGCCTGCTTTTTCCTTTTTTTGGTTCACAGGAGAAAAGCGTAAAGGGAAACGCTTTGTTGTTTCAAGAAAAATGGAGAGTAATATTTGCGTATATATTTTACATGGAACAATAGAAAAGTATTGACTTCAACCAGGGAAATAATGTGAGTGGAAGTTAAATATGTTCGTTGAGACTAACTTTTTTCGTTTTTTTTATTAAGGAGTGATGATATATGCCCCAATCAGTTGGCGATCTTTCATCGAGTCTCGAAGATTACCTGGAAGCCATCCTGGTTTTGAGCCGGGAAAAAAAGGTGGTTCGTGTAAGGGATATCGCCTCTCATATCGGAGTTGCCATGTCGAGCGTGAACGGGGCTTTAAAAAGGTTGGCAGAACAGGGAATGGTGCATCATAAACGGTATGAGTTTGTTGATCTCACCCATAAAGGAGAGCAGCTGGCACAAAAGATCCTTAATCGACACAATCTTTTGAACCGTCTTTTACGCGATGTTCTTTATGTGACACCGGAAATAGCAGAGAAAGACTCCTGTGCCATTGAACACTACCTGAGCCAGGAAACCATTGACCGAATCCTGGATTTCTTTTTTTTCGTGGAGGTATGCCCCAAGGGGGTGGAAACCTGGCAAAAGGTGTATGAAAAATGCCTGAAAGGGGAATGCGAGGAGGAAGATTGCGCGCTTCGCAAGCTCCGTCCCGAGGGGCGTTATATCACTCTAACCGAAGGCAACGATGTTACATTGAAACATATCCAGCCAGGCTGCCAGGTAAAGGTAAAAAAGGTATGCGCCTCGGGAAAGCTGCGAAAACGTCTTTTGGAGATGGGATTTTCCCCGGGCACACCGGTTCGGGTGGAAAGGGTGGCGCCGCTCGGAGATCCCGTAGAGGTGAAAGTCCGCGGATTCAGCCTTTCCCTTCGCAAAAGCGAGGCGGATGCCATAACTGTCGAATTGTTTTAGTAAAATGAAAAAAAAGAAAAAACAGATCATTCCCATAAGCATGGCAACTCCCGGAAAAGAGGTGGTTCTGGTAGCCATAACCGGGGGAAGGCAGTTGAGAAACCGGCTCCAGGATATGGGGCTTTCCAAGGGATGTTGTCTTCGAATTTTAAATAATTTCAAGCCCGGACCATGCATTATTCAGCTGGGAGAGTCCAAAATGGCGCTGGGGCATGGAATGGCGGAAAAAATCATGGTATCGGAAATCGAATAACCATGGAGAAAAAAATCACCATAGCTCTTGCGGGAAATCCCAATTCCGGGAAAACCACGATCTTTAATAACCTTACCGGCGCCCGGCAACATGTGGGGAACTACCCGGGTGTTACCGTGGAAAAAAAGGAGGGTTTCTTCGAGTACAGGGATTGCCGGATAACTGTTGTCGATCTTCCCGGAACCTACAGCCTCACAGCCCACTCCCTTGATGAAATCGTGGCAAGAAACTTCATCGTGGAGGAAAAACCGGATGTGGTAATCGATGTTGTGGATGCCTCGAACCTGGAGAGAAACCTGTATCTTGCGATCCAGCTCATTGAGCTGGGTGTGCCCCTTATCCTTGCCCTTAACATGGCGGATATCGCAGAAAAAAAAGGCATGAAAATCGACGCCCAAAAGCTCAGCGAGCTTTTGGGTGTGCCCATCGTGATGACCGTGGCTACAAAGAAACTTGCCATGAAGGAGCTCCTGAAGCAAATTTTTCTTGTGCACCAGGGAAAAAGTCCCCTTGTTCGCGCCTCTATCCGCTACGGGAGGGAAATCGAAAAACAGCTCTCCAGGATCACGGAAAAATTCCATGAAATAAAAGAAGCTGGCAAACTTTATTCCCCCCGATGGATTGCGCTCAAGGTTCTTGAACAGGATGCGGAAGTGATTAAAATGCTGAAAACCCACCCCGGGGGCGATGCTGTTTTGGAAATGGAGGAAAAAAGCGCTGCCTATATCCGGGGTATTTTCGGGGACGATCCGGAAGTGATCATTGCGGAAAGACGATACGGTTTCATAAGCGGCGCATGCGATGAGGCGGTTAAACGCAACTTTGAGATACGGCATGACACCTCGGACAGGATCGATATGGTTCTCCTCAATCGCGTTTTAGGGCTCCCGATTTTTTTCCTGCTGATCTGGCTCACCTTTAAATTTGTTTTTCAATTGAGCATCCCTTTTATGAGGGCTATCGAATTCATTCTGCGACTTTTAGGAACCGGCGTAGCAAGGCTTTTGCCCGAGGGAAGCGCAATCCAATCGCTTGTTGTGGATGGCGTGATCGGCGGTGTTGGCAGTGTGCTGGTTTTCATTCCGGTAATCTATCTCCTGTACTTTGCACTGTCATTCCTGGAGGATTCGGGATACCTGGCGCGGGCTGCCTTTTTGATGGATAAATTTATGCATAAAATAGGGCTTCACGGGAGGTCTTTTATTCCCATGCTTTTGGGTTTTGGATGCAACCTCCCCGGAATTATGGCTACACGCACCATAGAGGATGAAAACGACCGGTTAACCACCCTGCTGATTATCCCGTTTATGAGCTGCGGAGCCCGGCTTCCGATATATATCCTTTTTATCGGTGCGTTTTTTCCTGAAAAGGATGCTGGAAACGTGCTTTTCTCCCTTTATATCCTGGGAATACTTGTTGCGGTTATATTGGGGAAGTTATTTCGCAGATACCTTTTCATGGGGCGTTCCGCCCCCTTTGTGATGGAGCTTCCGCCTTACCGAATGCCCACGTTGAAAGGTCTTTTGATCCATATGTGGGAACGCGGGATTCTCTACCTGAAAAAGGCGGGGAGCCTTATTTTCGTGGGATGCGTGATCATGTGGTTTTTGAGCAATTTCCCCTGGAACCCCGAGCTTTCCAGGGATTACAACACCCTGATAAAGAAAGCGGGAGAAAACCGGGAAGCCATAAACAGCTTGAGGAAACAAAAAACCCGGGAAAAAATGGAAAAAAGCCTTGCCGGAAGGGTGGGAAAAGCCCTGGTTCCCGCATTGAAGCCACTGGGTATGGACGATTGGAGGCTGGGGGTGGGGCTTTTGGGGGGATTTTTCGCAAAGGAGATCGTTGTCGCCACAATGGGTACGCTTTATGCTGTGGAGGAACAGGGGGGACAAGAAATAACAACCCTCGGAAACGCCCTGAAAAAAGCCCGGCGCAAAGACGGAACACCCTTTTATAATCCTCTTGTGGCTTACACAGCTATGATCTTCTGTCTTTTATACCTTCCCTGTTTTGCCACAGTTGCCATTATAAAAAAGGAAACCAACAGTTGGAAGTGGCCCACTTTTACTATTATTTACACCGTAGGCATTGCCTGGCTAATTTCTTTCCTTATATTCCAGGGGGGAAGCCTCCTGGGATTGGGAGTATAATATCTCTTACCAAGTATTGTTCAAAACAAATGATACCGGATACTGGATCTATCTCTTCCTTGTAAATTCGTGATCGTGACCGTGACCGTTCTCGTAATCGGATATTTTTTTGAGAGACGTTATATAAAACCCCAATCGCCGAAAAACAAAATTTTTCTTTGCATTTTTATTGATCTCCCGCATTTCTTGATAAATATTCATTTGTATATCCCATATAATCAGGAGCTGCCTTTTCATGAAGGGATCTTTTGCTCAAGAGGCTGAGAAGAGAATTTTGGTATGCGACGGCGCCATGGGAACCATGATCTATTCCCAGGGTGTTTATATCAACCAGTGTTTCGAAAACCTGAATCTTACCCGCCCCGATTTAATTGAAAAAATCCACACTCAGTATGTGGCAGCAGGAGTGGATATCCTGGAGACGAACACCTTCGGAGCGAACCGCGCCAAGCTCACGCCGCACGGTTTGGCGGAAAAACTCACAGAGATCAACGCGGCAGGAGTGCAAATCGCCAGAAAAGCGGCAACGGATAATGTATTCATTGCCGGTTCCATTGGTCCCCTCGGCATAGCCGTAGAACCCCTGGGTCCATTATCACTCGAAGAGGTTCTCGATATATACCATGAACAGGCTCGCGCCCTGATCCAAGCGGATGTGGATTTTATCCTCCTGGAAACATTCAGCGATCTGCCAACCATGCGCCAGGCGATCCTTGGCGTAAGAAAGGTATCCACCGATATTCCGATCCTTTCGCAAATGACCCTGAACGAAGACATTGAAACCTATGACGGGTATAAACCGGATCAGGTGGTAAGGGAGCTTTGTTCTCTTGATATTCAGGGTGTGGGATTCAACTGCAGCGTGGGTCCCGCAGATATGCTGGATGCGGTGCAAGCAGCGCGGGGCGCATGTTCTCTCCCGCTTTCAGCACAACCCAATGCAGGACTTCCCCAAAAAATCGAAAGCCGCACCCTGTACCTGGCAACGCCCGAATACATGGCGGAATATGCAAAGAGATTTATCCAGGCAGGTGTCAATATTGTGGGATCGTGCTGCGGTTCAACACCTGCTCACACCCGTGCGATCAGAAGCGCTGTACGGGCTTTGGTTCCGAGCAAAGTGATTGAACATATCCGGGTGGAGGAAAAACCTGCCGCTGAAAAGATCAAGGAAGAAATTCCCACGCCTTCGGAGTTTGCCAGGAAAATATCAGAAAAAAAATTCGTGGTAAGCGTTGAAATCGATCCCCCCCTGGGCGCCAACCCGGAAAAGGCGCTCGAAAGCGCTCGCCTACTTCACAAGGCGGGCGTTGATGCCATAAACATTGCAGACGGACCCAGAGCCACCGCCCGCATGAGCCCCCTTTCCCTGGCTGTTCTTTTCAAGCAAAACGCTGGCATGGAACCCATTATTCATTATTGCTGCAGGGATCGCAACCTCCTGGGCATGCAATCAGACCTGATCGGCGCCAATGCCCTGGGGCTGCATAACCTCCTTATTATAACCGGGGATCCCCCAAAAATGGGAGACTATCCCTTTGCCACGGCTGTTTTTGACGTGGATTCAATCGGATTGGTGAAAATCGCCAAGAATCTGAACAGGGGACTTGATTTAGCCGGAAATCCCATAAAGGGACAAACGAGTTTTTACCTTGGCGTGGGGGCAAATCCCGGAGCTGCCGATCCGGACGAAGAGCTTCGAAGGTTCGAAAGCAAGGTTCAGGCTGGAGCCGCATATGCACTCACACAACCTGTATATGACGTTCGGCTCCTTGAACAATTCCTGGAAAGAATCCGGGGATTTGCCATTCCCATCCTTGTGGGGATTCTCCCGCTTTACAGTTTCAGGAATGCCGAGTTTTTGCATAACGAGGTGCCCGGGATGCAGATTCCGGAAAATATCCGCAAGCGCATGAGAAAAGCAGGATCAAAGGAGGAGGCAAGGGCGGAAGGAATCAAGATCGCCCGGCAAGCCCTGAACCAGGCGCGCCCCATGGTTCAAGGGGTGTATATCATGCCGCCGTTCGGGCGCATTGACGCTGCGCTCCAGGTTTTGGAAACATAAGTTAGGCTGTGTACGATAATTGCATTAAACGTGAAAATGACAATTATCGTACACAGCCTAGAATGATTGAAATAAATTGGACAAAAAAGAGAAAAAATTTCTTCTGTTTCTTTTCCTTGGCGCCGTTTTAATCCGAACCGTTTACCTGTATGAGATAAGCGGCAGCCCCTATTTCGGCGCTCCTTTCCTGGATGAGCTGTACAATCTGAACAAGGCGCAGGATTTTGCATCAGGCATATTCCAGGGAAAGGAGGCATTTTTTCGCGCCCCGCTTTATGCGTTTCTCCTGGGGATTTTTATACGTATCTTCAGTGTCAACTTCTACCTTATCCGGATTTTCCAGCATCTTTTGGGAGCCTGCGGAACGCTTGCGACCTATTTCCTTGCCCGCCGCATGTTTTCCAAAACCCAGGCAAGGATTGCGGGAGTTCTGGCAGCCTGCTATGCTCCCCTGTTTTTCTTTGAAGGAGAAATGCTGGATATATTTCTCCAGTTCCTGCTTTATCCCCTGATCCTGATACAGTGCCTGAAAACCCTCAAGGCGCAATCCGTTAAAAACAACCTTTTCCTGGGAATATTAACCGGAATTTCTGCTTTGGCGCGACCGAATATTTTTATCTTTCTCCCTTTTCTTTTCCTTTTTTATACTGTATTCTGGTTAAAAAAAAGAGATTGGATGGGAGACGTTATTTTTCGGCTTGGGTTTATATGCGCGGGAATGATCCTTGCGATCTTTCCCGCAACACTGCACAATTACAAAGCGGAGAAACGTTTCATTCCCATTGCCTCCTACGGAGGCATTAATTTTTATATAGGAAACAACGCCCGGGCGGATGGTTTTACCGCGCGCACAGCGCGACGTATGTTTTATTTCGGCAGATACCAAGATTCTGTTGCCATGTTTTCCCGGCAGCAGGCAAAACAAAGCCTCGGTAAAGCCGATCTTAATTCCGCTGAGATTTCCCGCTTTTGGTTTAAGCGATCATTGGATTGGATTATCCATAATCCGGTAAGCTGGGCGCGTCTTTTATTAAAAAAATCCGTTCTTTTTTTCAACAACCACGAGATCAAAAATAACAAGAACATCTATTTTGTAACGCGGTACTCGAGGTTTCTACGTTTCTTTCTCGCGTTTGTTCCTTTCAGCCTGATAGGTTCCCTGGGCACAGTGGGTCTTGTGATGGCTCTTATGGGAAAAAGAAAACCGGAGATTATTATTCCCGCACTTTTCTTCGGAAGTTACACATTGGGCGTGATCCTGTTTTTTGTGAGCGCAAGATATCGCGCCCCTGCTTTAACTGTTCTCATACCGTTCGCCGCATTTGCATTAACAAAAATGTGGGATGCCTCGGGAAAAAGAAACCAGGGGATTTTATTCGCTGGCATGGGAGGCATTGTGTTACTCATGCTATTTTCCTTTGTGGATTGGTATCATGTAAAACCGAAGAACTATTCGCGAGATTTCTGGAGCGTGGGGAATTGTTACTTTGAAAAGGGAAATCTTGCAATGGCGGAAAAACATTTTCTAAAAGCGCTTGAGATCGATCCAAATTATGATGAAGCCATGAACAACCTGGGGGAAACCCTTTACGCAAAGGAAAAGTACGCAGAGGCGCTTTCCGTTTTCAAAAGGCTTGTAAAAATTCACCCGGAATATGTTTCCGGCAAAAACAACCTGGGCGCTGTGTATGAAAAATTGATGATGTACGATCGTGCGGAGTTTTTTTACAGGGAGGCTATAAAGGGAGAGCCGAATCATGTTCGTGCACGGGTGAACCTGGCAGAGGTTTTGATAAAACAAGGAAGGAAAAAGGAGGCGCTTAAGGAGCTGAACGAGGCGCTTCGCCGCGCGCCTGAAGAACTCAAACACTCTATTAAAAAGGATGAGCGATTTCTTCCCCTATGGGAGATTGATTAGCGGGGTTATATAACTTACTTTATTATCATAAATTTGGGTAAATCACCGAGTCTGACCCCAATGGACGAAAGGACCCTGAAAAAATCCAGGGTCCTCATTATCATGATACTTAACTTTCCTACCTTCATTTACGGCGCTGGAGCGAAGGCAGCCAGTGAATGGGTTAACCGGTTTGCATTTGAGTGATCCCAGCTCATGGTGGTTGATCCGGCTGATGCTACAGGCTTGGTTGATCCGGCGGAGGAAACGCTGGTCGTGTTCTCCTCTCCGTAACGTTCCACCATTCCACTGGTTGTAGTGGTGAACGAACCCATGTTGCCACAGCCTACAACGTCAACCACCCATGCACCATCGGTCAGAGTGGTTATATTGGTCGAGATGGAAGCCAAACCACTGTTGGAGTTGGCAGTCACCGCTTCCGGCGCCTGCTGGGCGACGTTAAGTAAAGAAATAGCGCCCCCGCTCCTGCGATTGACGTTTCCGGAATATGTAACGCTCACCGTTTAAGAACCGGCGGAAGGCAGATCACTTTCGAGCAGGTAATAAAGCTCTGTTTTCATCATAAGACTGGATCCCTCGATAACGCTCGATCCGGATGCCAGGGTCATACTGACATTGTTGAAT
>Ga0180437_10009602_pt1 | contig 11945 bp, 8 predicted proteins | sample SS_ome_4_FD_132410 | JGI IMG/M metagenome (GOLD analysis project Ga0180437, IMG submission 132410) | Hypersaline lake sediment archaeal communities from the Salton Sea, California, USA - SS_3_D_1 metaG | ecosystem: Environmental > Aquatic > Non-marine Saline and Alkaline > Hypersaline > Sediment... | reverse complement strand
TCGGCGATGGCGCGGGTGAGCGGCGGCAGATCGTCAGGCAGCGGGGCGTAAGATTCCGTGATCACGTCCTCCGCCGCGAACGGCTCGCCAAAGAGCCGCGTGGCAAAATCCGCGATGGCCCCGGCGGCTCCCTCGTCGCCGGTGCTCTCCACCGTGGCGCTGGTGGCGATGCAACGCAACCCTCTTGCAAGCCCCCCACGCAGTGGGGGGTCCGTGACAGCTAGCCCAGGTCCATGTTTCCCCGTATGCGTATGCTGCTTCAACCTCCGGATCAGCGCGGCCACGTCCGCCCCACGCCGGCCCGTGTAGGTATGCACCTCGTCCAGCACCAGGAAGCGCAAGGTCCCCGGCGTGGCAAAGAGCCTGCGGTCGTCGAAGCGGGTGAGCAGCAGCTCCAGCATCACATAGTTGGTCATCAGGATATCCGGCGGCGTGGCCTGGATCTCCTCGCGGGAGAGAATTTCGCTATCGTAGGGCTGCTCGCGGCCGGTCGCGCGGCGGTACGCCTCCAACGCCCCCGCCGGGCTAAAGGCGGTGTCGCCCGTGTACCGGGCGATGGTGAGACCGCTGCCGTGCAACCGCTGGGCAAAGTCATCGTACTGCGAGTTGGCCAGCGCGTTCATCGGGTAAACGATGACCGCCTTGATGCCCGCGACCCCCTGGCTGCGCATGCGCAGGCATTCCGAGACGATGGGGATGCCAAAGCAGAAGGATTTGCCCGAGCCGGTGCCCGTCGCCACGACGACGTTCGATGGGGACTGGAGATGGGGGACTGGAGATTGGAGATTGGAGGTTGGAGATTGGGGCACGCCCAGGACGTGGCGGATGGCCTCGGTCTGGTGGTGGTAGGGATCGACCGGAGGCGACGATGGATCGTCGCGGTCATGGCGGAAAATGGTGAGGATACGGGGCTGGAGCAGCCCCTCGTCGACGAGGTCGGCCAGGGGCTCTCCCGGCGCGAAGGGACGGGAGAGCTGGACGAAAGGCGGTTTCCAGAGCAGCGTCCCGTTCTGCACCCGCTCCAGCACCCAGTCGCGGATCTCGGGGTTCTGGAAGCGCTGAAAGGTGCGGACGTAGGTGAGATAGGTGGATTGGACGCTTGCGAGGATATCAAAGGGGTTCATCGTTCAGACTCCTCAAGGTGCTCCTGGAGCAGGTCACGGACTGCTATGGCCTGAGTGTGATGGGGGAAGAGGGCGAGGAAGATCCTCAGGTCACGGACGGCCATACGAATATGCCATCGTGAAGGTTTCGCAGAGAGGAAGTCCCGATAGATCTGCTCTGCTTTTTTCGCTTCTCCGGCCGCCAAGTGGCAGAGGGCCAGGCAGAGAGCATTGTTCCAGTTCTTTGGTTCTTTCCTGTATTTCTCTTGTGCACGCCAGATGGCAGCGGTGAGGTCTTGTTGTGCCTCGTCTGTTTGTCCCAAGGCCTGGTATGTGAGAGCACGACTGTAGAGATACCAGTCTTCATCGGGGTCGAGCTTGATGGCCCGGTCGAAGTCGGCCAGTGCTTCCTCGTGGCGGCCCATCAGGCCGTAGGTAGAGCCCCGTAGGGCGATGGCCCCGGCGTAGTCGGGGTCGAGCTTGATGGCTCGCTCGACGTCGCCCAGTGCTTCCTCGTAGCGACCCACCAGGATGCAGATCTCGCCCCGCCGGGCGATGGCCCAGGCGTAGTCGGGGCCGAGCTCAACGGCCCGGTCGAGGTCGGCCAGTGCCTCCTCGTAGCGGCCCGTCGAGCCGTAGGTAGAGCCCCGTAGGGCGATGGCCCCGTCGTCGTCGGGGTTGAGCTCGATGGCCCGGTCGAGGTCGGCCAGTGCTTCCTCGTAGCGGTCCATCCGCAGGTAGATCGAGCCCCGGTTGTATAGGGCCGGAAAGTTGGCAATGTTGAGTGCGAGCGCTTTGTCCAGGCAGTCGAGTGCTGTTGCATAATCGCCTGCGAGAGCCGCTTGCATTCCTCTTTGGGCCAGAGCAATCGATGAAAGATACTCGGTTCTCTTGGTCTCACTTCCTAGTTCCAACGACAACAGTGCGCGATCTGTTGGCCATGAGAACAACGTTTCCGTTAACCAGGTTGTTAGTCTCAGGCTGATCTCAGGAAAGCGGAAGCGGCGCTCAATTGCTCTCATCAGTGTGGACGGCAGTTTCAGCACAAAGCCGATTCTTGAAAGCCGCAAGCTGCGTGTTGCTGTCCTCCAGCTCGATCTCAATTTGGACGAGAGACGAAACCATTGCAACTGCAGCTTCTCAAGTCTTAGAAGGACGTCAAGGGGACGCAAGAGCGCCGTGGCGAATGACAACAAAAAACCCGGATCGTAGGCCTCGACAAACGTCGACAATCGAGAGCGAGCCTCATCCACATTGATGAGCAGTGGCAGAAGCAAGGGTTCCGGGATCGTGTACAGCCCCTCCGCAGCTACTATGTCGAACCTGGACCATCTCTCTGCAGCAGCGTCGAGCAGTCGCGCTGTCTTCCCGCCAGGGGAGTCAGAGGTGATGAGGTAATCTGCGTAACGGCGAATGCCAGTTTCGCGCGGAGTTACTCCGGCCGACACGAAGGTAGCAATGCTTTCCAGCAACGGGCTGGCTGCTGGCTCCGCATTTTTGATCTGTCGCCGTTGTTCTGCCCAAGCCTCGTCCTCACTGCGCGTGAGCAGTTCCCGGACGCTGTCTGTGCTCAGTGTCTCAGTTCCTGTCACCCGTTGTAGAGCAAAGACGATGCTATACGGCCTTCCATCAGTCTGGCTGGCTAGAGCTCTCATTGCGCCGTCACTAACCGCGACCCCAAGAACCTTGGCAGCAGTCCCGACGAGCTCCCGGCGTTGTACAGGTGTCATTGTGGGAAGGGTCACCAGATGAAACTGGTGCTCTTCAAGCCAAGCTTGGACTGGCGAGACAAGCCTTTCGCGCTGGATCGTTATCAGGAAGTAGGCGTCAGGTCGGGCTTTGGAGATGGTTTTGATACAGGTCGATAGTCGTCCCAGTCGCTCCATCTCTGGACGTAGTCCCAACTCGTCAACCAAGAACAGGCAACGTTGGCGCGAGTCAAGCTGAGTGGCGATTGCCGAAGCTAGCGCTTCTTGATCGATGAGGTCCAGAGCTGACGTCGGTTCATAGACCTGCGAGATCCAGCCATCTTCCAGTGTCCGGCGAATCAGTTCGGCTGCTTCTCGGGTCTTGCCCGATTTCATCCACCCGACAATTGCCACTCGTCCATGCTCGCGCAGCAGGCTTGCTGAGGTGGCATCTCGGTCTATCCAGGGTATCTTCCCGCTTCGACCGAGGCGGGCGACAAGAGTGTCGTACCCGACCTGGCGCATGGGCGTTTTCTCTGCAAGTTCCCACACACGAGAGCCGTCACGGCTTCGCAGCCGGTCCCACAGAGGTAGGAAGAGGTCGGACAGGGCGGCCCCCACCACAGAGATCAGTACTGCGAGACCAGCGAGGATGACGAACAACTTGTTGAACCATTGGGGGAACCAAGTTGGGAAAAGTTGATACAAGACCCAGAGTGCAAAACCTCCGGCCAGAAGAACTGCGCCTATGACAAGCAAGATGATGTGAATAGTCCGCCGTCTTCGCTTAGGATTTTCCATAAGTGTCCCCGTCAGGGCTAGGTCAATCCACACGAGATGTTTGTGCTGGCGTAATCGTTCTTCGTCCTGTTAATCTCACCCCGTCGGCACCCATACCTTGCGCAGCGGTACCTGGGCTTTGTACTCGGGGTCCAAAGCCTCGTAGTTCTCCAGCAGGAGATGGATAAGGCCATCCCGATCCAGCAGAGTCACCGGCCTGTGGGAGTTTCCCGCTTCGTTTCTGGCCTCAGAGGTGAAGCCTGCAGTGGAGATGTACAAGCCGTTGTCGTTGGGTCGCAACGCTCCCAGGAATGCCTGGATTTCTGGTCTACTCACCGAGCTCTTGCGATGCTTCACCTGTACCTTGATCAGGGGACGCTCAAAACCGAAGGGGTCCGGGTGGGCGACGATATCTACGCCACGATCGGGCCCAGGTGGAGTGCTAACCGCGCGGAAGCCCATAGCTCGCAACACCGCTGCCACTAGGTCTTGAAACTCATATGCGTCCAGGCGACTGACAAGGTCAGCGATTAGCTCGTCGGCCTTGGCCTTGACTTCGTTGTAGAAGGGGGGTTCTTCCTCCTCCTCCTCAATAACGGGCACCTCTTCTGTCGCAGTGGCGAGCCTGTGGATCTCTGCCAGGTGATTGTCCAGTCCAAAGACCGTCAGGGTGCTACCCATGCTGTTGCGAGCCGGACCGCTGAAGTCATCCCTCGATACGCGCTTGAGCCACCGGATGCGACGTACGTGGTAATAGTCATCAGGCAAAAGATCGGTGTCGTACTCGTATGGCCTGACCGCCAACCCGATCACTACCTCACGGCTGGCCTTGATGTAGGTCAGGACGTAATCGCCTTCGCTGATTTCCCTGGCAAAGCGGTACACCTGACTGGCGTTGACGGCGACGCGCCCTGGTGAATCATCTGGATAGACCTGCTGATAGCGCTGTTTGAATTCATCACGGCTCTCAAGCGTAGAAACGTCCCCCAGGTTGCCCCAGCCGATGGCGACGGTGCTCTTCTCCTCGACCAGGTCGGCAAGTTCGTTCTCGTTCCCGGCCCGCACCATCCAGGCGTGTTTGGGTTCCATCACAATAGCACCTCCTCCAACCACTGATGCGTTCTATGGCGTCGTCTCGTGCAGCCAGCCAGGATTCAGCGACTCCAAAGCCTCACGCATTTCAGGCCGCAGGCAGTACCGCCATAGATCATTGTCAATTCGTTCCCACGAAAGCACCATTCCGATGCCTGGCTTGTTTTTCTGACCGTATCCAGGTGTCCCATTGACCCGTGTGCCTAGCGCGCCCAGGACGCCCCCCAGAGCTATTCGATGTAAGAGCTCCAACGCATCTACTAGTTCGTCCTGTGTCAAGCCCGCGTCCCCTGCATCATAGAGTGCTTTGTACAGACGTTGCTGGCCACGCGGTACCGGCATGCGCGTCATCAGGCGGTGGTAGTCTTCAGGCGTTGGTCTGTCGGCATCGCTAGTAGATAGCGTGGACTCGGCAGGCTCTCCAAATGCGCGACGCAGCCATAGGATACCAGCTTCGCCATTCAACCGCTCGACGGTGTCGACCTTGCGGCTGTGTTTGATGCTGTTGCGAAAGCGACGTACAGACGACATGTGCCGTTCAAACTCGCCACGCTTGCGAAAGACGGGCTCGAACAAGGACCAGTTGGTTTTTGCAAGTATGATGGTCTCATAGTCAGAGATGTCGCAGAAATCGAGCCGGCTTCTGCCAGAAGCATAGTCATGCCAGGATCTGTTCGGATGGCGCGAGAGATGCTCTTGGATACGTGTTTTGACTCCCTGCTGCACCTGGCTTGGAATTGCCTGTTTCCAATAGTCGTCGCCGGCAGCTTTCGCCAAGGTTGCATGTATCAGATCGCGCAATTGCTGCTCCAACCGATCTATGACTGCATTTTCCTCGCCTGGTATGACACGGTCGTCACGAGGCAATTCATCGTCTGCCAATCCAAGGAATGTCTGGATGCGATCCCAAATCCGCTTCCTGCGAGCGAGCAGGAACTCACGGTACTGATCATAGTCAAGCAGTTCACTCGGAATCAGATACTGCTCTGCAACGCCAGGATTCTCGTCGAAGTATGGCTTGGGATCCTGGTTGCTCTTCCAAACATTGTTGCGTTTCGAGATGAGGCGAAGGTTGGCAAAATCGTTGACTTCATCTTCTTCGTAGCCTGCAGCCCTTAGCTTGCTCGCAGGGAAGATGTGATCGACTTCTGGTCGATGTCGACGCCGGCCTTTGGGAAATATCGTTCCGCCTTCAAGGATGTTCATCAGCAAAGGAATGCTGCGTTGAAGCAGCCAGTTATCGATCCTGTCGTGGCCTTCTCGACGCTTGACAAAGGCGAGGAACTGGCTCAGGGGGAATACGCCAGGCTCTGTCTGGCGTGCTGTGTCAACCACTTCGTTGATGATGCCATCTATCCGGCTGTCGGCGTAGCGAGAGAACGTGCCGGTCATCAGAGACAGATAAAGAGCGTGGGTCATGGCTTGGAGGTTCGATTCTCTCACTGTGCCGTCGTGATAGAGGAAATAGACAAAGGGTATCAAAGAGTTGTACGATCCCAGGATTCTGCCGTCCAGAATCCTGGCTCGGGTCACAAGAAACTCGACAACAGACGTGAGTGCGCCGACGATGTGAGGAAACTCGGCTTCGATCTCTGTGACGGTCGCTTGATCACGAAGCTTATCGACATCGTAGCGGGCTCCTTTCCCACAGCACACGAGAGCGCAACGGAGCACAAAGTCTTTGTCGAAATCGAAAAAGCCAGGTGTGTTCAGCTCGTCCAGGAGCTCGTCGATGCTCTCGGCAGCACCTTCCCAATGAAGCTGCATTAACGAGAACATGAGATCAGACTTGCTAAGCACTTGGCCGCCAGAGTTGACGCGCACAAAGATCTCTAGGATTTCGTGCGTTGGTGTAGGAGGCATATCTTCACCATACTGTGGGTCGACGGTGTAATAGTTCAGGACTTCTTCGGCCTTTAGCTTGGAGTAAGCGATCTCGACGTTCTCGGCAAGGACATGGCTTTCTTGGGACTGCCTGTCGATGCCTGCTTGTTTCAGATACTGCTCGACGAGCCTCCGTCGCTCAGGGATGTCTTTGCATTGGTTTATCTCACTCAGAGGAATCCAGTACTGTCCTGGTTGTTTGTTGCGCTCTGCAGCCTGTCTGAGAGTCAGGAACTCGAACTGGTACTTTGCCTCTGCTGTGCCTCCCGAGTTGTTATCACTCAGGACATCAAGGTAAAGCTGCCGGCCATCGAGCGTCCCTTCCAGGGCAATGTATAGAGACTGCAGGCGCTGCTGACCGTCGAGCACTAGCGTGCCGTGCTTGCCCTCTGGCTTGATGTGGAAGGCGTAGTGGGTATCGTCAGCCTTTTCCTGCTCAAACTCACGGTACTGGACTCGCTGCCTGGCGTTCCAAAAAAGCATCGTGCCGATAGGGTAGCCGCGCATGAGTGAGTCGAGAAACAGGTAGATGCGCTCTGGCGACCAGACAAAGTCGCGCTGTATAGCTGGCAGGACCAATTCACTGTTTCTGATCCTGCGCATTGCGGTCGAGATTGTGATCTTGTCGTAGCTCATTGTGCCTCGCTTCGCAGTCTTGAGTTGTTTGTGAGAGCTTTGGTCAGTGGTTTATTTGGTTTCTTCACTCGCGGGTCAGCATGTATACCTGCTGGTGGGAGCTGATCCCAGTCGCTTCCCGAACCTGGCTGTTGGTCGCGTGCTCCGGCGAGATGGACCAGAGGTAATCCAGAACACGCTCTTTGTTCGTTCTGTTCATCGCCCGATATCTTTCTTCCCACAGCACTGCTTGTACTTTTTCCCGCTGCCGCAGGGACACGGATCATTGCGCCCGATGCGTGGGGTGCTCTTACGTGGTTGGGGCAGGGGGAACATCTCGGCGTCGTCGCGCACCACCTTTTGGAGCTCGTGGTACGCGGGGTGGCTGGGGTCGGAAGCGGCCTGCTTGACCAGCGCATAGTGCCGCTCCAGCCGGGCCACGTAGCGGGAATCGCTCAAGATCACTTCTTCCACGAGCTGCAGGAGTTGTTCGGCGTAGCTGCACTGGGAGTTGAACGGATCGAGGAACGGCCCGGCGTCCTCGTTGTCCCGGTCAAAGCCGTAGCTGATCGATGCCAGGAAGCGCGTGGGGTGTGCCTCCTCCACGACGTTGAGCATCACCCGGCGGCATTCGCAGGCCGGATCGGGGCAGTAGAACTCGATCATCCCATAATGTCCCGGTGGTATCTCGTCCTGCGGGCGGAACAGGTGCATCCCCCGCGTTTCATCTGCAGCTAATTCGGGTTCGACAATGTAGAATGGAATAAGGTGCATGTCGTTGATTCCCTGAAACCGCTGAAATCGCTCTCAGCCCACCGGCCACCTGATCGGCAGTTGTTTCCCACGAGGTTAACCGGCAACCCGCTGAACCAGGAATGCCCTCGCTCGTCGCTCAATCCTCAGCGCCCCCATCTGTCTCAGCGTATCAGCGATTCTAACTCCCCATATGCCTCCAACACCATCCGCTTTGTCCGGTACTCCCTATACCGTTCCTCATCCTTCCAGCGCACGATGAGGAAGATGCCCAGGATGTAGGCCAGTTCTTCGCACGTGAGGCCATAGAGGTGAGCGCAAAGCGTGTCCAGGTCGGCCGAAAACTGGCATGCGACGCTCCTCATTCTCGGCTTTTCCCGCATCCCAAGCTCGGTCGCTTTATCTACCTCCTCCAGGTCCGTTTCACTGATTCCACTATATTAAGGAGCCAAACAGCGCATGCAGTCCTCACAAACCTGAATGTCGGCATCCTGCTCTCAAACCCTCCCCGTTCAGAGAACCGGTCAGGCTTCCTCTTTCTTGTCGGTCTCTACGGCTACGATGGCTACTCCTCTCTTTGATTCTTTTAACCTCGCGTGGCGCAGGTCGTTTGGATAGGCCTCAATGACGGAATTCAAGAACGAGTCAGTGTACGAGCGATTCAACTTCTCACGAATCCTATCAAAACTCATCATCACAAAGCCTTTGGACTGAAGATATGCCATAATCTGATCCTTGGCCAGCTCACGTTTCTTCTCCCTCGTTGTCCCCACGACCATTACACCTATGCTGACAAAATAGGTCACTATGACAGCTACCAGGGGAATCAGCAACTGCTTGGCTTGGTATCCGAGTTCTTCAAGAATCGTGAGCCAGGCGCTCAGCACGAAAGGCAAAGCGATGAATGAGATCAAGAAGATATCGAAAGGCGATGCCTCTTTGAGCAACTTCAATATTGAGCTAGACTCTTTCATAATGTTACCTCCTCTGTGTTTGGGCCTCCCACCAGCACCAACATAGGCGATTCACTTAGCTTCTTGCCGAATATCCAACAGAACATTTCTGATCACGTCAACAAACTTGTAAAAGGAGGGCTTCTTAGTCCGTCTTCCTCGGTGTCCTAGACTCTGAAACATAGTGCGTCGAAGACCCTTGGTAATCTCCAGCTGAACTCCTCTACCAGTGTCTCCCCGATTGCAGATGTTTGAGGGAGAGGTACCAGAATGATGGCTGCTATCCTCTTTCACCTCGAATCCAGCTTTGTGAAGCGCTTCCAGAAACTTCGCCTTAAGCTCCCCATCACGACCGCCTACGTAAACCAGCTTATGACTGCCGTCTAGTCCATGGATCGCTACCACCACCCGGCTGCGTTCTACCAGATCAACGCACAAGGGCTCGTCGAAGAGGGTGCTAGCAATATGCAGTTTCTCATTGCCTGTTAGTCTCTTGCCGTTGAAGCAATAGAGAGAGAACTCTTCACCTGCCACGGCCTCGGCGACCTCCGAAGTTCCTTGCTCTATCCCTCCCCCATGAGGAGCTACCACCACAATATCGGAGTCGCGATCCATCAATCTGCACTCGTAAGCACCTTTCTGCTCGGAAGCCGATAAATCAGAAAAGCTTCCATACTTATCTCTCATGTGCTGCTTTCACTCTCTGGCCCACCTGCCTGCAGATCCATCAGCTATCGTCCGTGCCATCTCGTCACATTTCCCCAGCACCAACAGCTTCGTCCGATAGGATTCGACTAATCTCACCTGGCCTTCTCTACTCAAACCGATCTCTGAGTGCCGCGTAGTTCTCCAACACCATCCGCTTCGTCCGGTACTCCCCATACCGCTCCTCGTCCTTCCGCCGCACGATAGGGAACGTATCCAGGACATAATCCAACTCCTCCCGCGTGAGCCCATACAGGTGCGCGTACAGCCCGTCCAGCTCGGCGCGCAGGACGGCGCGGCGCTCCTCGTTCCAGACGAAGGGCGCGGGCGTGGGCCCCGCTGCCCACTCCGGAGGGGCGGTGTGGATCGGCGCATTGGCGAACCAGCGCGCCCACGTCTCCTCCCCGACCTCATCCAGCACGTCCTGGGCAAAGGGTTGTAGGTCCCAGGCGGTGTAGGTGAGCTCGACTACGCGGGGGACGATGAAGTCGAGAAGATGAGAGCCGTAGCAGTCGGGTGGCAGGATGGGGAGTTGCTCAAAGACCCAGAAGTTGAAATTTAGACCACCAAGTTTCTGGCGAGACACAAAGTCCAAAGTGAGCGTGTTGAGATTTCCTAAGAAGGCAGCGGTTTTCATGTGAGGCATGTCTTCAGTGAAGAAGACCAGATGAATGGAATCGTTGGCCGCCACTGATGGCAGGATAGTTGCCAATAGAGTCCGTTCATTTGTGGGACTTGTCACTTTCTTGAACGCAACGAGATAGTCGAATTCCCCCGGAAGTGCAGCATGCACTTCACTTGAACGTACCCAGAATCGCGGCATGGGGTAGTAATCTGGATCCTGTTTCTGTTCAACAGAAGCTTCGTCCGAGAGGGCTGCGCGTTTGATGTTCCTTGACTCGACGATTATCTGGGCAGCCCGATGGTCGTACTGCATAAACATCTTGCCCTCGTAAAGAGGCAAGTACGATTCCCCTTCTCCCACAAAGTGGTTGCCTGCTTCAATTCCTAGCCGTTCGGCCACCAGATCATCGTGCGAACGGAATAGACCGCTCGCACCTCCCGAGTGAAACATGGTACCAAGAGATGTTCCCCACGAGCTTTTTCTTGCTTCCTCATTGAAAAGGACCGGCGCGGCGCGGTAGAACTTGCGCGTCAGTTCGGCGTCGCGCCGTGTGCGAAAGACAGGCACAGTGCGCGTGTTGGGGTTCATCAGCGATAGGTCGGCGCCGACCAGGGGGAAGCGGCGCTCCGGGTTGGCCAGCTCGTCGGTGGTGTGCAGGAAGAAGGCAACGTCAACCTCGATTGCGCCGCCGCCGGTCAGAGTGAGCAGGCTGAATTTGTAGCTGCGGTGTGTGCCAGGAAACAACCCTTCCCGGTTCTCAAAATCGTAGAGGGAAGCCAACTGCCCGCTTTCGACCACGTCGGCGAAAAAGTCACGGTAGGTGTAGTCGCTGGCGATGCCGGTGGGCACGACCAGGCCCGCCCGCCCGTCGGAGGCAATGATCTGCCGCGCCAGCCCGGCAAAGACGGCGTAGGTGTTGATGTCGCCGCCGGCGGTCAGCGGGTAGCGATCGGAGGTGCGCAGGAAGTGTCCCGTGGCCTCGCTCTCGCGCAGGGCAGCGGTGTAGGCGGCGTGAAGGGAGGGGTTAGTCTGGGGGAGCTTGCGGATCAGCCGGCGCCGCTCGGCAGCCGTGCGGGCATTGGCGATCGCCGGATTCTTGCCCGCGAAGAACTCTTTCTCCTGCAGCTTGATCCGCTCCCAGGGCGGGTTGCCCAGCACCACATCGAACCCTCCATCCCCGTCGTCGGCGAACACGTCTGGGAACTCCAGGTGCCAGTGGAAGAAGCGGTACTGCTCGGCCAGGGCCTCGATCCGGGTCAATACCTCCGGTGGCAACGCCTCGGGCCCCTCGGCGCGCAGCCGTATGAACTCGCCGTGGGTGGGGAAGAAACCCGGTTTCGGCTCTGCCAAAGGCCAGAAGAAGGCCGCTGTCCAGAAATCTGCCTCCAGTTTCCGTCGCTGGTATTCGTCCGCCGTCCGGTACTCGGCGTACCGCTCCCGCGCTACCTTGGGCTGCTCCTCGGCCAGGTCCGTGATGGTGATGTATTCCTGGTGCACCGCGCCGTCCGGCTCGTAGAGCGTCACCTGGAAGAGCCGGCCCTGCACCGCGCCCGCCTCCCATTCCTTCAGCTCTTTCCGGTTGCGCGCCCGCACGGCCTTGACCACCGCCCGGTCGTTGCCCGTGATCGGCTGGAACGCATCGGTGGGGATGCCGGCCTCCATCAACTCTGGCGTCGCCCCGATCAGCGAGTTGCCGCACTTGATGTGGTGGTCGAGGAAACTCAGGGGCTTGTCGGGAACGCTGGCG
>Ga0180437_10009601_pt1 | contig 11945 bp, 9 predicted proteins | sample SS_ome_4_FD_132410 | JGI IMG/M metagenome (GOLD analysis project Ga0180437, IMG submission 132410) | Hypersaline lake sediment archaeal communities from the Salton Sea, California, USA - SS_3_D_1 metaG | ecosystem: Environmental > Aquatic > Non-marine Saline and Alkaline > Hypersaline > Sediment... | reverse complement strand
TACACGCTCGGCCAGGCGATCGCAATTCCGACATTTTCCACGTCGCATCTTCATGATGCGACAATCTACCCCATGCCCCCCAAATCCACCTATACCAATTCACCGACCCGTGAACGGCTACAATTTGCCGTGCGAAGGGTTTTTCATGGACATAACAATGATTAGATTGATCCGGATAAGATGCGGAGTTTCGTCTTCCTGACGGCATAAGACGCCATCCATGCGGCAATGGCGAATGCTGTGACTCTTTGATAAACAGTCCCTTGCGGTCGTGGGTCTGTTTCATCGTGGCGTTCTATACGGATTGGCATAAGAACCTCTGCGGTTGCGTCAAAGTCTATCGACTGGGCTGCGAACGCCGGCCGGCCCAGCAGTGATCGCCGGCCGGCCCAGCGCAAGTTCACTCATGCTCCGTTGCCAACAGCCAAACGTTTCCACCACGCCCGAACGCACACTGCTGGAAAAGGCGGCAGTTGCGGCACTCCGCTCGCTGGCGTCACCCCCGCCCCCCGGCCGCGTCGGCCGGATGCGGTGCTTCGCTGACGGTTTCTCCGATCTCGTACAAGAAATCGGGCGAGAAATCGGCGCCGTTCGGCCAGACGACTGTGTCGATGTCCTCGTTCACCCGGAACTGCCTGAAATAGGATTCGTCCTTGAGCGGTTCGAAAACGGGGCCGTCCAGGTGGGCGGCAAGGTCGACAACCCGAACCTCATCGTTTTCAAATCCGATCTTCAGTCTGTGCCCGCCGATGTAGGAAGCGTCGAGGACGTAATGCATCGCGATGGGACCGACATGCTCCTCAAAGTAGATAGATGATGCGCGGGAACCTACTGATTTTCGGCACGTCGATCTCCTTGGGGAGATCTCTGTAGCATCCTCAATCGAAGTGGAACAGGAACCTCATAGTCGCGTCCCGCCGTTTCGTCGTGTCAACTGGCTCGGCGGAATTTCTAAAGACCAAAGCTCTTTAGCAACAGAAACGCACACCTTTCCCGCCAGAAGAAAAGGGCGTCCAACTCGGTCGTCGGCGCGAATCGACGGTTCGATTTTGCGAGCGAAGTCCATTGTCAAACCAGCTTGAAGTTCGCCCGTTTGGCACGCGAGCGCGTAGACAGGAATAGGACCGTCCAAGTCGCTGATCCAAACAAGGCCGCGTCGCAGAAACAATGGGTGAGGAGAATGTACGGGACGGTGCGCGTCAAATGGGAGTGGAACATCCCATCGCAACTCCCCGGTTTGCAGATCCAACGACCCGAAACGATGCCCATCGAAGTTGTCCTGCAGTGTCTGCAGCCAGGCAGTGTCGGCGTCGATGATCAAATGCGAATACGGCGTAACATTATAACTGCGCTCGATCCGCCACTTATCAACATCAACGACATGAAGATAGCGTTCACGGTCGCCGATGAATAGCCAGCCCTGGTGAGACATAAAGACACAAGGAGTTGGAATGGCAAGTTCCAGACTTTGTAGAAACTCGCCGGTGGTCGCGTTGAACACCGCCAGGTTTCCGTGGAGATCAATTCCCAACAGTTCATTGCGCGTTGCGGAATACTGAACGCGACTAAGAAACTGCGAAACGCGAAGCCGGCGACGCCCGTTTCGGACGTCGATCGCGATCAACCCGTTACCGGAGCTGACGAATGCGAGCCCATTGGCGACGAGAGGGACTTTCTCATCATAATTCGGGATTGTCCTACTCCAAACAATATTCCCCGTTTCCGTGTCAAAGCGGGTTAGCGTGCCGTGGTCGCTGATTATGGACCAGGTTCGTGCAAAGAGAACGCCGTCGTGAGCGCTGATTCCCCAGATGCTTCCTTTCGCGTCCTCAGGGACCCTGGCAATCCAGACTTGGCTGAAGTCGCTGGATTCGTAACAGGTTAGGGTGCGGGGCTTGTCCCCGTAACAAACGAAGCGACCACCCAAGGGGATAGCATCGGCAATCCAAGGGAAGGCGCGACGGTCTTGCACATCAAATGGCGGTTGGTTCATCGATTATGTCTGGCGACATATCCTGCTTCAGTCGTTCCCAACCTCACTACTTGGAACCAAACGCTCGGCGTGCCCAAACGGGAGCTTGGCCGCGAGAATGTGGCAAAGTCATTCTCCGGCCGGTGTTAAGCTCTCACTTGCCTGCCGCGGCGTGGCCGGTGGCGGCGAGGACTTTTTGTTTCAGCTCCGCCAGCAGCTTGGGCTCGTCCTTGAGATACTGGCGGACCTTCTCGCGGCCCTGGCCGAGCTGCAGCTCGCCGTAGCGGAACCAGGCGCCGGTCTTGGTGATCAGCTTGTGGGCCATGGCCAGATCCAGGAGGTCGCCCTCGTAGCTGATGCCGTCGGCGTGCATCATGTCGAACTCGGCGGTGCGGAACGGCGGGGCCACCTTGTTCTTGACCACCTTCGCCTTCACCCGCTGGCCGATCACGTCCTCGCCCTCCTTCAGGGCCCCGATGCGGCGGACGTCGATGCGGCAGGAGGCGTAGAACTTCAGCGCCCGGCCGCCGGGGGTCGTCTCGGGGGTGCCGAACATCACGCCGATCTTCTCGCGGATCTGGTTGATGAAGATCACCGAGGTCTTGCTCTTGGAGATCGCGCCGGTGAGCTTCCGCATCGACTGGCTCATCAGCCGGGCCTGGAGGCCGACGTGCGAGTCGCCGATCTCGCCTTCGAGCTCTTTCTGCGGCACCAGCGCGGCGACCGAATCGACAACGATCACGTCGACCGCGTTGGAGCGGATGAGCATCTCGGTGATCTGCATCGCCTCTTCGCCGCTGGAGGGCTGGCTGACCAAGAGCGTCTCCAGCTCGACGCCCAGCTTCTTGGCCCAACTCGGGTCCAGGGCGTGCTCGGCGTCGACGAAAGCGGCGATGCCGCCCTTGCGCTGGGCCTGGGCGATCACGTGCAGGGCCAAGGTGGTCTTGCCGCTCGACTCGGGTCCAAAGATTTCGACGGCGCGGCCCCGCGGGATCCCCTGTCCTCCCAGGGCGATGTCCAGCGAGAGGCTGCCGGTCGAGATGCCCTCGATCGGCCCGGTTCGCTCGGCGCCCAGCGGCATGATCGCCCCTTCGCCGAACTGTTTTTCGATCTGGGCGACGGTGGTCTTCAGCCCCGGGTGTTCGTCGAAGAGGGCGCTGGCGCTTTTCTTGGCCGCCGGCCCGCCGTCCGCTCCGTCGCGTTGCGATTGCTTCTTGGCCATACGGTGGTTCGCCTTCGTTCTGAGGGAAGTGACCATGGGGCTGATCCTTTCTCTTGACCGAGAACAGCCGACCGCCGCGCTCGCGGCTGGGGGTTTTTCCCGGCCGCGAGACGCTCCGCCGGTCGATTCCGAGACGGCCGAACCGGGACAGAACGCGTAAAGTATACTAACGTCCACTATCCCGATCAAGAGGGACCGACCCCACATTTTGCCCCGCGCACCCGCCCCGGGGCGCCAACCGCGGCGACAACCCGCCCATCGGCCACGATCCGCACCAGCGCAGGGGGGTGCGACACTGGGATGATCTTACCAGGGAATGGCCTCTTTTGCCGAGTGGCTTGGGTGGGATGAGCGTGTTTTTCTCTGCCCGGCAGAATGGGAACCTTGACTCTCGATACATTCGAGTGTACACATATTATGTGTGCCAACGCTCCCGATAGGGGTCCGCCCGTGAAGAACATCACCCTTTCAGCCGACGAGAAACTGATTGCCAAAGCCCGGGCGTACGCCCTTGCGCACGATACCACTTTGAACCAACTCATCCGCGACTACCTGGCGCGGATCAGCGGCCAGGGGGACGTAGCCGAGGCCGCCCGTGAGTTCGCCGATTTGGCGCGAACGAAAGCCGGATGCTCCAGCGCGGACTGGACCTTTGACCGCGAGGCAATTCACGTCCGCCAACGACGAGCATGACCAAAGTCTTTCTCGACACCAACGTCCTCGTCTACGCGAACGATAGTCGCGACAAGCCGAAGCAGTCGATTGCCATCGAGCTGGTGACCGGCTACATCGAGAAGCAGACCGGCGTCGTCTCGACGCAAGTCTTGCAGGAATACGCTGTCGTGGCCGTCACCAAGCTCGGGCAGGATTTTGACGTGGTGCTCCGGCAATTGGCGCTGCTGGAGTCTCTTGAAGTCGTGCTGATCACGCCGGAGCTGGTCCGTCGCGGTCTGGAGATTCAGGCCCGGCACCGGGTCAACTACTGGGATGCCGCGATCATCGCCGCGGCGGAGCACGCCAGGTGCAGGGTGCTTTGGTCGGAAGATTTCGGCGAGGGAGCACTTTACGGTACGATACGTGTGGAAAACCCATTCAGCTAATTCATTCAAAGTCGCGTTGCAATCACGCCGAACCGGGACGGGGACTACGTGGCAGCATGGCGAACGAGATCATTTCTTACCTTGAAATGTGCCAACGTGAAGGTGTAAGCCTTCAGAGAGGCATGAACTTCGGGCTTGGCGGCAGTCATTCGGTTGTCCTGATGTCGTTGCGACCGAATGCACCGTACGAGGATGAGTTGCAGGAGGGCGGGACCGTACTTATCTACGAGGGCCACGACGAAGCGCGAAGTTCTCGAGTGCCCGATCCTAAGCGAGTCGACCAGCCCGAATGCTCTCCTTCTGGCGCGCTGACGCAAAATGGCCTTTTCTCCCGCACTGCGCAAGAAGCTAAAGCCAAGTTACGACCTCCTGAGCGCGTTCGAGTGTACGAGAAGTTGCGACAAGGAATCTGGTCGTACAATGGAGTCTTTCACCTTGTCGACGCGTGGCAGCAAGAGAGCAATGGACGACAGGTGTTTAAGTTCAAGCTCGTCGCTGTGGAAGACGAAGAGGATTTCAGTTTGCCCGTACGTCCCGATGCAGCGCGCAGGCGTGTCATTCCCACACAGGTGAAACTGGAAGTCTGGAAACGAGACGGGGGCCGATGTGTGATCTGCGGCGCTGCGGACGAGCTGCACTTCGATCACGTCGTCCCTTACTCAAAAGGTGGCACGTCACTCGTAGCGGAGAATGTGCAACTATTGTGCGCGCGCCACAACATCGAGAAGCGCGACCGGATTCAGTAACGCGGGTTGCCACGGGCGACTGGGACGTTTGCGGTCAGAGCTTGAACAGTGAATAGTCGTTGCGGCGGGTTGGTCGCGGAGACCCTGAAGGGATCGCGAGCCCCTTGCGGATCGAATTTGCCGGGGCCTTGTACCACGTCATCTCGCCGGGCAACGAGCACCGCCCCCTCGTGCGGGACGAGCGCGATCGGGCCAAACGCCTCTACTGACTCCAGCGGACCGTCAAGACGTACGGCTGGCGACTGCACGCCTTAGCGCTCTTGACCAATCACGAACACCTCTTCGTGGTGAGACCCGGGGCAAACCTCTCGACAGCTATGCAGTTGCAGGCAAAGCTGGAATAGTTGTTATTCACTATTCAAGCTCTGACGCCACGGTCTCCCTCCAGTCTCCCGGTCTCCCAACAAGTCCTCTTCGGACAATAGCTTATGGTGCAATCGCCCTGGCAGGTTCAGGAGGTGTTTCCCATGGCTGACCGTCAGGGCCGTTGTCTATCACAGGCAGCGCTGATATCCTCAGCCTTGCACAGCCCATGGGGATTAAGGTTATTTCTTCAACAGGTTCATTTGATTTCACCGGGCTTTCTGAAAGAAGCCCAACCAGATCCAGTTCATCTTTTTGCCAGCCGGGAATCCTGCGCCCTTTTGCTTTGATTTCAATCGGCGCTTCTGCGTTTCTCCAAGGAATGTTATCTGAGGGCCAGCTTTTCTCTATTATTTCAAATGATGCTTCAGGCCTTTTCTTGTCCAGCACCAGGCCGTAGTTCCACGGTGTTGTCGGGAAGATATCCCAAGCCGGCCATGCCTCGACTACTTCCTTGGGCATGTCTTCTCGATACCACGAGCGGGGCAGGAATTCCAAGGCCGTTCCGTCGACAGGCACGTATTTCTCGGAGATTCTCAGGGAGTAAGTGAGAGGCCCACGGTCGATCGAAATGCTGTTTCCGTTCTTGACCCATGTCCTTACGTTCACCTGCATCGGCAATTCAAGTTTAATGATGTCACCATGCTGCCATTGGCGGTCGATCCGAAGATATGACTGAGGTTCCGCTTGCACCTTGACCGGCTGGTCGTTAACGGTAAGCCGGGCTTTGTCGCACCAGTTAGGCATCCGGAGATACAGGGGAAATTTCAGCGACTGGGGTAATGAAACAGAAAGCACGATGTTCTCGTCGAACGGATAGTGTGTGTTTTCTGTAATGGTTACCTCGGTGCCGTCACCAACTTTCGCGGTTACCTTCGAGTCCGAGTAAAAAATGAGTGCCAGACCGTTATCGGGTGTCGCCATCCATAGATGCTCCGCGTAATAGGGCCAGCCTTGCCCCATATTGAGCTGGCAGCAACGGTGTCCGTGGGGGTTCATCAAGAACTTAGCACCTTTGTTTGAGATTCCCGGATGCTTATTCTTATGGTCGGAAATGATCAGGTTGGGTGCGGTCAGATAGCGAAGCGCCCTGAAGTCGGCCGTCGTTGCGGCGGGAAGCGAGTTAAACGCGACGTCCTCACAGCGGTCAGCCCACCGGAGATCGCCGGTGATCTTCAGGATCGCTTCAGAGGAATGCATCATTTCGACGATTCCGCAGGTTTCGACAGCCTGGCGAGCACTGCAAAAACCCGGTCGACAGTCCTCGTCGCCGCCGAACATTCCGCCCGGCACCTGACCGTAGAGTCCCCATACCGTCTGGTAGTTTCGTTCCGAGGCTCTCAGATGCTGCAGATTCCTTGACTGCAAGTAATAGGTTGCCGGCCCGCGTAGGGCCTGTGTGATATTGACGTTATGCCAGTTCGGTACGCCCTCTGTCCAGTTGGCTGTGTTGCGGTGAACTTTAGTTGCCAGGTCCAAAAGTCTCTTGTCCCCCGTACGGTTATAGAGCCAATAAACGCTGGCGAGATTGTCACCACCACGCATGTACTGCCAGAATGGCGGAAAGAAATCCTCATCAGGAACACTGAGTTCCCAGTCAAAGTATTTCGTCATCAAGCGGATAACACGTTCGTCGCCGGAATATTCGTAGTACGATTGGAGAGCATTCAGCATGGGCATGTTAGGCCACAGGTCCGGCTTACCGGGGCTGTGTCGGCGTGGGGAGCTGAGATTAGCCCTCGGCCCGAACCATCCGTCCTCCCGCTGGCTTGCGATGACACCGTTGATCCACTCTTTGGCCTCATCGATCATTTCCTGATCGCCTAATACGTAGGCCAGATCCCCGAAGCCCTTCAACCAATACGGGACTTCCTCCCAGAATTTTTCGCCTTCACCTTTCGGGCTGAGCCATGGATTGTTTTCTTTTACGAGAAATCGACTGAGCTCGGTAAGATGCCCGAAGAAGCCGTCTGCTTCCAGCTCGAGCTGTTTACGCAGCCATCCTTGCGGCTCAATCGAACCGATCGGCAGTTTGATGAGGGCACTCTGAAGCAGAGGCTCCCGATTGCCAACGTAGAAATCGTTCTTCCGACCAGTATCCGGCCGCGTAATCGCGTCTATTGTTTCCGCGCTGGCCAAACCAGACGTGATTAGAATACGAATTGTCATACTCCAAATGGTCGCGAATTCTCGTTTCCAGCTCATCTCGCATCCTTCTGTGTTAATGGGTCTTCGCCAGAATCGGTGGGTGAACTGAGAACGTCTTGGTGAGTTGGCGCTTGGGTTCTTGGGGGATGGCAGGGCAAATGAAGGGTGTGGTGAAAAGGGCCCCGGCAGCGTGGACGTGAACTGCCAGCGCCCCAGCGGGGCCATTCACGCCGCCGATTCCGACCAACTTCTTGCGCGTATGCAATCAAGGGCCGCTTACGCCGTGGGATGCGCCCAGGGCGCTCGGTAGGGCCGGGCCAGCAGGCGGTTGGCTTCTTCGTCGGCGACGATGCGGCCGGTTTCGGGGTCCCATTCGAGGGTGCGGCCGAGCTGGCAGGAAAGGTTGGCCAGGATGCAGGCGGTGGTGGAGATGTAGCCCTCTTCGATGTCGGCGATCGGCTTGCCGCGGGTGCGGATCGCTTCGAGGAAGTCGAGCATGTGGTAGCGGACGGCCGGGGCGACATGCTTCTCCAGCCGCTTTTCGGTCTGGTCCTCGGGGTATTGCTCCAGCTCGTAGGTCACGTCGCGATGGACCGGCTCGCCGCCGCCCCGCGGCGTGAAGTCGTATTTGTGCACGCTCACCTTGAGCGTCCCCTTCTCGCCGTAGAAGGTGGCGCCCCAGGGATATTCCGGGTCGGGTGTGTCGCCCCAGGTGCGGTGCTGCCAGACGATGCTGAGGTCGTCGCCGGGATAGTCGAACGTCGCGGTCTGCGTGTCGGAGATGTTCGCCTTGCTCTCTTTGTCGACGAAAATCCCGCCGGACGATCCCACCCGCCGCGGCCAGCCCAGGTCCATCATCCAGCGGACCATGTCGAGCATGTGGATGCACATGTCGCCGATGATGCCGTTGGAGTATTCCATGAACGACCGCCAGCGGCCCGGATGGGCCAGCGAGTTGTACGGCCGCATCGGCGCCGGGCCGGTCCACATTTCCCAGTCGAGATAGTCGGGCGGGTTTTCGTCGGGCGGATTGGTCCTCGCCCGCATGTGATAGTAGCAGTAGATCTCCACCAGTCCCACGTGTCCGAGCTTGCCGGGACGGATGATTTCGTCGCGTGCCTCGGCGACGTGGGGGGTGCTGCGGCGCTGCGTGCCCACTTGCACCACGCGCTTGTCCTTCCTGGCGGCGGCGAGCATCGCCTGGCCCTCGGCGACGTCGACGCTGATCGGCTTCTGCACGTAGACGTCGGCGCCGGCCTCGACGGCGGCGATCATCGCCAGGGCGTGCCAGTGGTCGGGCGTGGCGATGAGCACTACGTCGAGGTCCTTTTCGGCGAGCATCTTGCGATAGTCGCCGTAGGTGCGGGGCGTCTTCTTCGAGGCCTGGCGGCCGGCCACGATCTCGGCCGCCTCGGCGAGCATGTTGCGATCCACGTCGCAGAGCGAGACGACCTCGACCGGTGCGACCTGGATCAGCCGCAAGAGGTCGATCTTGCCGTACCAGCCGCAGCCGATCAGCCCGACCCGCTTCGGTTTGTCATCTGCAAAAGCCGCGGCATAGCCGCCCAAGGCCGACAGCCCCAGCCCGGCCGCAGTCGTAGCGCGAAAGAAATGGCGACGATCCATGGCGTATCTCCTCGGCCAGAAGTGAGTTTCACCCTCCAAGACTTCCCCGAGTATATCCGGCCGCGAAGCGGTTGGCGAGCGGCAGGCGAAAGACTTGGCGAGACCGCCTCGGTCAGTCAGGCGAGTGCCGCCGGTCTCTCCGCGCCAGAAGTCTCACCGTGCGGAGCGTGCGGCAGAGCATTCGCCCCCAGAACGGTCTCGGGTGAATCAAGCAGAAGTGCTTGCACTTGAGCTGCTGGAGGCGGCGGGCAAAATCCGCCTCGGGGTCTCCGGCGTCAAGCGGCGCCTTGAAGTAATCCGGCACGTAATAGCCCAGCCCCGTATAGCTGCTCGCTCCGGAGCGACTGTGGGCGGTGTAGAAATCGCGGAACGCCTTCAGCGAGGTGACGATCCCGTGTTTCTCGGGCTCGACGTGCCAGGGCGCCCCGGGTTCCATCTCGATGGACATGGTGCGGACGCGGACCTTCCGGCCGTGCCGCCGCTGGATCTCGTCGCGCAGGCGGATCGTGTCCCGCAGGCTTTCTTCGTTCTCGCCGGGGATGCCGCAACTGAAGAACACTTCCGCCTGAATGCCGCGCCGCACGGCGTGGTCCAGCATCTCGTGCAGTTGGTCGTTGGAGTAGAAGTATCCTTTGTTCCTGCGTCTGACCTCCTCGTTGCCCGACTCGGGCGAGACCGCCAGCACTCGAAAGTCCTCGGCCACCGTCTCGGCAAACGCGTCGATGAATTCGCCGCAGGCGAGGCCGGTCGCCTCGTGCATCCAGCCTACTTTCTTGGCAAGGCCTTCCTCGCGGAGGCGACGAAACAGCTCGACGAAATAGTCCTGTCCTTGCGGCTGGGGCGTGGGATCGAAGACCGAGTACATCGCCTCATAGCCGTAATCGATCGCCCGCCGCACATCGGCCAATACGGCGTCGTGGCTCCGCCGGGCGACTCGGTCGCGGCAGGAGATCTTCTTTTGCGATTCGAACGAGCCTGCGCACCATGTGCAGTTCAACGGGCATCCCCGCCCCAGCGTGAGCGGAAAAAGCTTGCGGCCGATGCCGACCCGCCTGAAATTCGACTCCTTCGAGATGTGCTTCACAACGACGAACGGGAACGTGACGTAATCGACGTAGGCCCGATAGTTGCAAAGCAGCTCCATGTTCGAGAAGCAAAGACGGTCGAGCATTTCCGCCGTGCCGCAGTAGCTTACGCCGTTCTGGACCACTTCGCCCCGGGCATTCCTCCACGTCAGGTTGGGCACATCGCCAAGCTCCCTCGTGCCCGCCTTCAATCGCAAGGTCAGCTCCAAGAGTGGCACCTCGGCGTCGCCGCAAATTACGCCGTCCACACAGTCGTAGTCCCGCACCAGTTCGTCATGGAAGAAGCTGGCCGTAAAGCCTCCGAGGGCGATGTACGCCTGCGGCCGCACAGCCCGAATGCGACGGCAGGTCTCGATCACGTCGTAGGCCTGCTGGTGCCAGTGGAGCGAGAGCGCGACCAGCGGCGCGTCGACGGTCGCGAGCGTATCCTCGAGCCGCCACGAACGGTCATTCATCCACTCGACGCCCTGGTGCAGGATCCGGGCGCGGCACCCGCCGGTTTCCAGGTGATCGGCCAGGCCGAGCATGCCGACCGGCATGTAGTTCACCCATGTGAAGTGCCCGATGGGCTTGTAGTAGTTGTCGAACTTGGGCGTATGAACGAGAAGGCAGTCGAGCTGGACCATGGTCTTCCCTTCGCAAGCCCCCGCCGGTCGGGGGTAAAAGCCCTGGAGAACCACTGCGCAAAGTCTACTGCATTCTCCGCGCCGCGCCGTCCGTCGGGAGCAAAGTCTTGGCCGCGCGAAGCCGCCGAACCCGCTTTGCGAGGGCCCCTGGTCTAGGGAGCCCCCTCTCGGCTCGTATCTCGCCCGGCCCGAGGCCGCCGACTCGCTCGAAGACGTGGCGGCGACACCGAAGGAGGTCATCCTTTTCTGCCGCGTCGTTTGCCGTCTTGGGCCAGTGATTTTCGGTTTTGCGAAATCGGGCCGGTATTTTCCGTGATTTTGTTGACAAGCAACGGCCGCATTGATATGGAAGCGGGTGGATTGACTTTTGTTTCGGCGGGGGCGAAACATGGGAGGACAACGCGATGTCTGGTAAGAACTGGATTGTTGGATTGGCGGCGCTCACGGTGCTGGTTTGCGCTGGAGTTGCAGAAGCGGGAGTATACGAACAGCCACTTGACACGATCGACGGCAAGTACAGTAACCGACCGTATTCGGCAGCCGATAATCACCAGGTGGTCGCCGACCAATTCATGCTTCCAACCTTTGGCGAGATCTCGACCGTCCGCTGGTACGGGTTCTACGAGACGGAATTCGATCCGGGCGTGTCCGTTGACTTCACGATCAGCTTCTTTGCCGACAATTCGGGATTGCCGGCGTTGGATCCGACGTATGACGAGACCGTGTCGGCTCAGGTGCTGCCGAACATGGGCCCCAGCTTCCTGGGTACGGAGATCTACGAGTTCGAGGCCGCGATTCCGATTATGTCCGTTTCTGCCGGTCAGACGATGTGGCTTTCCGTCGCGGAAGCCGACCTTGGAACCCCGCCCGAATTTCCTACCCAGTGGTTGTGGAGCCATAGCACCGTCGGCGAGCCTGGACTGGCCTATCGCGTTTCTCCCGAAGAGGCATGGAACCCCGATTTGGGCAGTCTGGCGTTTTCGCTCCAGTATGCTATTCCCGAACCCTCCGCCTTTCTCACCTGGGGCGGGCTCGTCGGACTGGGACTGATCGGCGG
>Ga0180437_10009600_pt1 | contig 11946 bp, 23 predicted proteins | sample SS_ome_4_FD_132410 | JGI IMG/M metagenome (GOLD analysis project Ga0180437, IMG submission 132410) | Hypersaline lake sediment archaeal communities from the Salton Sea, California, USA - SS_3_D_1 metaG | ecosystem: Environmental > Aquatic > Non-marine Saline and Alkaline > Hypersaline >... | reverse complement strand
CTGTTTAATGACTTACCGCAGTATTCGGGACTGGAGAAGCATCCCGAAGTGCCTATTTCTTCCATAACGTAGCCTCCTTCAAGGCTTAGGCGGGTCAATATGGGCATGAGGATTTCTCTTCATGCCCCGCCCCTTGGGGCGGGGTTATTGACTTTTAACTTCGCAACGGTTAAACAATCGCTCCTGATAAGGTCCCTCGCAACTGATACAAATTCCTCTACATGGAGGGCATTGGTGATTAGCATCCAAACTCTTAGGCAACCAAAGTTCCTTGCAAGTAATACACGGTTGATAGGGTGATTTAGTCATGTTTTTTTCTCTTGCAGTTATTTTTTTGTTTTCCCCCTTGTACTTTTCTTTTAAGATAATGCTGCTGATTCCAAGATGGTGTGATAACCATCCAAAACGTGGAGACGTTTTGATTAATTTCTGCTAAAGTAGGATTACGCCATGTTGCAGATTTGACATCGCCAATCAGATCACCTGTTTCGACAACACTACCTGTTTTTTCGTCGTATAACGTGAGGAACTTAAACACATCTGTCAGAATTTGTTTATTGATTTCGCTTCTGTCCATGCCACCAAACGCCTGTTGCTATAAGAAAAAACCTGGCCTTTTGTCTATCTTGCACATTTTTCTGTTGCGCAAACACACAGCCACACTCGTAATGACGAAACAAGAACCGACAGGTTGTGTCTAAGCCACCATAAAAACCGGGAGTCTGATGAATAGGACACCTTGGTAAAAGTGGTGGTATATAGATACAAAGCCTACCGTCAAGATTTTCGATGGTTGGTCTTGGATATTTCATGCCTTCAATCGAAAAGTATAGGTGTCGTAATCGTTGTGTGGATTCCATTCCGTACAACCATCGATGTCAAGTAGCCCCGCACCGTGAAGCTCTCGAATACAACTATGAAGATGCTCGATGCTGGTTACTTTTTTTCCATAACGTGGTCCAGTTCCTGGATGCTCTTCTGGTGGCTCAAAAGTTGGACAGATAAAACCGCTGTCGGCTATCAGTTCTAAAGTTCCTACTTGTACTTGGTGTTCAATCCCTGCTTGTAGGAGTAACATAAAGACCCCCATCGTTGTACAATCGATGTAACCTTTTTCCAGGTAGTTTAGAGCATGTTTGATGTAAGGTAGATGTTCGTTTGTGATAAGCATGACTCAATCCTCAAAAAATTTTTGTTCTAATTGCATTTTGATAGTCTGTTCAATTCGGTTTAACAAACAATGTGGACAGACAAAACCGATATACCTAAATTTTGGTATTTTGCGGGGGTCTGGATAAGGACGAACAAAATATTCGTCTCCATCTGTCCAAACATGTGTTAAAGTATGTCCACAATTACAACGTTTCAAGATATATTCCAAACGACACGTAGTCGATGAGGGTGAGGTGTTTTGGCTGCCAGTAACATGTCTACCATCAATTCAAAAGGAAGACATCTGGGAGCATCGGCTGGTTGTCGAATTTTCCAGTGCAGGTAGAGCGAACCTATCTCTTTGGGTGTCATCCAGGTCACAAAATCTTCGCCTTCTTCGTGTTCGTGCATAAATTCAAAAGAAGGATTTGGCGGAAGACCCCGAGGTTTTCGAAAGGGCGTTTGCCCTTCTGGTGTTCGCCAACCCAAAGCTGCAAGCAAATCTCGGTCCCTTGGAATATGAAATTCTGCCAAACAAGTTGTTTGATTATCGTCAGCGTCAGGATTATAGATTTCGACAAAACACAGCACGATTGCTCCCATATTACTTTTCCTTCTTTGTTTAGGATGAAATGTTTTTTCCCTTTAACCAGCTTACAAAACGTTGCCAGGCTTGACAGATAGGTGAAAACTTACAGGTTACCTTATCGAGCTTTCCAGGCAGTTCGGAGGATGCTGGTACAACCTGGTCTACCACAAACCCATATTTGAAGCAGGCGCGAGCAAGATTGTAGTGCAGGTAGGCGTAGCCGTTATGGCCCCAGTTGGGTCCCCAAGAGTTTTTGGCAATAAAATATTGTTCATGCCGGTTGTATCCGAGAAGCAGCATTGCATGGCCACCTTTCCGTATAGGGTTTCCGTTTTCATCCAACACCGGATCCAAAACACCGTCGTTGTCTATATCGTTCCAGGAAACCCAGCTTCCTACAACTATGGGATAGCCGTTGGCGATAAGTGCTTCCAGAAAGTCAGTGTTTTTGATGCTCTCTCCGGACGATCCTTTGTCCAGAATGAGATGGTAATCAGCAATGCCATAAATTTGGTTGTCGATGGCGGCTTGAGGAGGTTTATAGGCGTTATCTTCCAAGAGTTCAATAATGCGGTCTTGTGTAGTAATGTATGGCCAATCAGCTTCCGTACAGATGTAGCCATTCTTACGGCTCAGGAAATCGGCGGCATCAAGGGTGACCACACCAAAATTTCGTGCATGGCTTTGTTGCATGAACTCGTTGAATTTGTAGTGAGTGTACTGTTCGGAAAGATCGTCAGGTATGTGTTTAAAAAACTCCAGAAGTCCCATACAGGCATGAGCTACACAGGTTCCCCGACCAGCCTGATTTTTGATTGAGGATTGACGTGTTCTCAGGTCTACAATTTTTGGAGTGGCTGAACTTGCCATTTCTCCCAAAATTGATTTGTGTCTGTCGGATTGAAACCATGTGGTTTCGGTATCCTGGTCTTTTTCAAACTCTTCTGGTGGAATGAGAAGAACTTTTTGTTTCTGCTTCTCTCCTGTCGGTTGTAAACAATGGATAAAGAAGATCACATCGAATTGTTCTTGTGCAAAACGTTCCTGGATTTGCGCATCGACTAGATATTGAACTCTACCAGAGGTTTGGATATTTTCAATATCTAATGCCGTTAAACTTCCCCACGGATTGGTCATGGTGGCCTCCTATCTTTCTACTTGGTGGTGATGGCGCAGCGATTGATTACAGTTTGTTGAATGAGTTCTTTAGTTTGTGCGGAGAGGGCTGTAATGGTGAAGTTGTCAGCGGTAAGCTGACGGTGCCATTGAGGCGTGTTGGGACCAATCAGGTAGTGAACAAATTGGCGGCGTAGGAGCCCCTTTAATCGTAGCCTTTTTACCCTTGTAGCGGCTGGAGTTTTCATTAATTTGAGAGCATTTTTGTATTTTTCCAAACAGATATAGGTTGTAAGTTTCCAATCGCCGATAGTGCCAGCCCAATCTGTCCACATAAAGCGATGAGCAAACATCTGCGTTCCTGAACCATCGTAAAGATTAACCTGATAACGACAGATTTTTTTCCAGTTTGGATGATTTTTGGGAGCCCTCATGATGGGGATTCCCGTTTTGTTGAGAACAAACATCTCACGATTGAAATCCTTTTTGTATCCAGTCCTAACATCTTTTACAGCCGCAAGGATAAGAGGATCAATCTTTGCTCCAGCTTTTTTCTCTTCTGCATTGCGTGTTGGCCAGACCGGAATAGGAAATTGCTTGACCGGACAGGCTTTGTATATTTTTTTATTGCCCCATTTCCAGTTGTCGATTTCATTTTGGCACTTACAAGCTGGAAGTGATAACAAAAACATTGTGGTTAGGATGATTTGTACATAGTTCATTGTTTCATCTCCTTTTCTACAGTTTATTAAAATTTTTAATTTGCCTTAGAACCGGTCAGTAAATTTCCAGTGTTTTCCGTCGTGTGATTCCCAGATGCAGCCACAAGCAAAATATCTTCTTTCTGGCTTTTTCAAGATATTAGTTTTTGTTAGTTCAGCATCGGGGTGTTTTGGACATTGCTGAAAAGAATCTGAAATAATTACAAACATTTTTGCTTCAGATGGATCGAGTTTTTTAACCAACACAAATTCAGAGATATGATCGAACCGGCCACTTGGATCTGGCTCTTTTATTTCTTGAACTTTTTGTTCTGTTTTTAATTCCCCCCATTCTAAGAGATGGGTATCGTCAAACCATCCTTCGTCTTTGCGTGCTTCTTCTCTCAAATGATCCAGACATTCTTCAGCGATTTTTTGTGCTTCTTCGGCGGTATTGTAGATCTCGATACCCTCTCCGGGAACATGTACATAATATTTGGACATTTTATATTTTTCCTTTTATTTTTGGCTGCTTGTTTTTTACTTATTAAATTCCAACAGTTTTATCTCTTCAGCAGACATGTAGATTTCAAAGTCCTTGAACACACCTCCCAAAGAGTGATCCTCAGCTTTGTTTTCATACATTTCTTTGATTTTGGCCGTTTGCTCTTTACCGTATTGTTTCCCAATATAGATAAGTGCTTCTTCCAGGTTACTAAATTCCTGTGTCCATTCTTTCATCAGATCTTTCCTTTCTTGTTGTTCCAACAGATATTGTCGGAAGATTTGATCGCGAAGTGTTTTTACTTCTTCGCGATGTTTGCGACACATACTAGAATCTTCTTCGTTATCCATAACGTCGTAGAGACCGCCTTCTCCGATAAATTGACCGCAAATATAGCAGGTTGCTCGCCAATGACCTAATCCTTTATAAAAGCCTTTCGTGACGATGGGCATATTAATCTGTTCCTTTTTTTATTAATATAAGTTTTCTTCGCTTTCTTCTTGCCATTTTTCAGTTTTGGATAAACATGAACACACTTGAGGTGCTCTTACATCGTATTCTTTCAAAATATTTTGCGTGGAAAACGTTAAAAACATTGCTTTGTAAAGAAGACTTGTTTTGCATTTAGTACAGAAAAGATAAGGGTTGTTGTTTTTTGTAGTTATTGTGTAATTTTTATCTGAATAGTGGATTTGATGATTGGAGTCTAAAATAGAATCGCGCTGAAAGCTAACTTCTGTTTCTCTGCTTATTTTTCTTTGTAAAATAATACATGCAAAGCAGTTAAGACAATGAGGATCGTAGATATGTTCCAGATCGTTGTTGACGATATTATTGTTTGGGTTGTAGTAGTCCAAATCTTCAGGATAAAATCCAGGATAGCAAGAGGTTCTGCTTCCTTTTAATCTAGTCGCTTTACAAAAGGGACAAACAAACTCTAGTAACTGTATTTTTCTTCTCACTGTTTTTCTTCTTTTAAATCTGATACCTAACTCAAAAAAGTTGTTCTTCTGTTTCCTCTTGCCAGCCATTTGTAGCTTCTTTATTATGCCAGGCCATCCAGTAATTTTCCAGATCTGCAATGATAGCTTCTTCTACCTGTCCTATTTCAACTTTCCCACCGGGTAACACGACATAGAGGACGGAACGTGAATAATCGTCTGTTCCTATAATTACAACCTGTATGGCAGAAAGTTGTTCCAGGTCAATCGTCCACTTGTTGATATTAGGTTCTAGAGGGCCAAAGCGTTGGATTGGGTCTGGTGGAACTATCGACCTGGCTCTACGCGAAACACCACCTGGTAACGGAGGTAATCCATCTTCTTCTGAACGGACCTGATTGAGAGACGCTCGAAGGCTGTGCCGGGGTTGTTCAGAATCCCCAGCTACCAGGGGTTTGGTCTGGCGTTTTAAGTTGGTGCCAGTTTGGATACGATAAAAGCGGTTCATTTTTTTTCTTTTTTAAAGTTTAACGGTTCTAACAATCGGGGGTTCCTTGGCCATCATCAATCAACCAGGCAACGGCTTCTTCTTTCGTCCTTCTTCGTCCCATAGCCGGGAAAAAGCCAAAATCGTCTTCAAAGATGAAACCCAGGAACATCGCTCCTTCTGGGGTATCTTGTCCCTCTTTTGGGGGTTAGATGCCTTCAGGAAGCTTCCAAACAGCCCAGAGATGGTGTCTCGTTGTAGCTTGAAACCAATATCCTGGCACCAGCGTACCAGCGGTAAGATTTTTGTATCGCTTTTTGTTGTTTATATCTTTCGGTATTTTAGACATTACCATAAGTCCTCGCTGTAGAGATTAGGTGGTACGGATAGTTTTTCAATCTGACCAGCATTCAAGGCAATCTTTGCCGCTTCGATACGGTCTACAAAACGACCAGTAGAAGTCAGAAAACCGTCGTCTTCCGTATTGATTGGCGTTTTGAGCCCCAAATATGCCAGTTCGTGAATAATGGTATGATGCTTACCTGGACGTTCAACAAATACCACTATATCTCGAAAACGAATGGCTGCTTTCTCTATCGTTTCGTTTTCTAGTTTTGTTAACATCAATCATACCTTTTCTCGTAGCCCCAATCTATATCCTGCCACTCATAATCGTTTTCGCAAGGCCAATGTTGGTGGGTTTTATTATTTCCGCCCTGCATGACCCAACATACATCCAAAAAAATCGGATCGTATAGGAGCATTCGTTTTCCATCCCATTCTGTTTCGTACACATGGCTTGTGCCCCATACCTTTTCGTTCCATTCCATTCGATACTGTTGTTCTCTATGCCAGAATAACGCGCCCAAGGAACCAAGTAGAGGAAATCCGGCTGCGATTGCAGCTAGTACTGCTTTGTCGAGTTTATCTTTTGACATTCTTTTTTTCCTTTCCGATTCTTGAAAGTTTAACGAACTTTCAATTCTTCAAATTCTTGTTCTAATTTTTCGTAAACGTTACCAAAATCCAGCAGGCACTTCTCTTTTTTGTTAACCGCTCTGCGAAGGATAGCGGAATCGTAACCAGCATACCAGCCTTTTTGATAAACTTTGTACAGAAATTCTAACAGTTTTTCTCTGTCCACTGTCTTAGTCCTTCCACTGGCTTTCAATCAGGTCTTTATGAATCTTTTCCAGACCGTTTCCATACATTACGTCGTAATAATCGTAGGATTTTCCAGTTCGATGGTCGGTTGCAGTATGTCGAGGTTCATGATAGGTTCGGATGCGAGTTGTGCAAGGTGCTCGCTCCTTGGGTATAACCGGCCAAAAGTGATCTTTTAGCCGTTGGGCCAGTTTTCTGAGAGCCGCCATCTTGTTCTGGTGTTGAGACCGATGGACCCTGCTCTCCGCAGCTATACCCGTCTCTTTGTGAACAATTCGGATGCCAGTTTCTAGTTTATTCTGTGCCTGTCCACCCGGCCCTCCACAGCGAAATGGTTGAACGTCGAATTCGTCCTTTGTGAAGGAACGCACCAATTCCTTTTTTTTACTCATTTTTTTCCTCTTGTTCAGAAGTTTTGATGTAAGGAGCTTGTTGTTCCATGAGCATTTGGTTTTGCAGAAGAAGTTCCTTCTCGCGCTGTTTAAAGACGCCTAACAGATCGAACTCATCGACAACCATACGGTCGCTCTCTTTTTCGTCCTCGCTCAGTAGTTCAAAAGGGGTTTCCATTTGGCGCATCCAACGCTCTACTTTTTCGGTAGGCATAACCCAAGTTTGCTCACCATTTCTTTTTTTGTTAAACCAACCTTGTTGAAACATCCATTTCATCCAGGCCGACCAGATTTTGTGTTGTTTGGCTGCCAATTCTTCCCGTAGTGCTATGTCTGTGTCCTTGTCTTTTTCGATAGTTGTTTGTAATTCGTCTTCTTCGATAAGCCAGTAAGATTCGTCTCCAATCTGAAATTCGTAGCCATAATTATATCGCCAAAGAGTTATCAATGTATTCGTTGGTAGATCTTCCTTAACTTGAGGACCTGTACTAATGACTTGATACAAATCAGAAACTCTTGTTTATAATTCGCCTGTGTATTTTTTTAAAAGGACATGATTCTTTATTGGTTTTACTGATGGTTGTCGCATTTATTTTTCTTCCTTTTCAACGGCATGACTGAAAAATTTTTCCATTGTTTCTTCCATTTCTGACTTCCACCAATCAAATTGATGACCTTGACTATCTGCGATGAAGATGGGTGGTTGTAAGATGTTACTATGTTGGGCTTTATCCTTTTTTTTGGGTCCATTCATATCTACTTTTTTTGGTAGAATGCAGAGCAGTTCAGATGAGTCTGAATCAAAGGTTAGAATTTGAGCATATTCCCATTCAATCGTCGTCTTGGTTTCTTTCATCGGAGCGTTAGGATGAAAGTCCATCATGTATGGCAGGTATTGTAGTGATATTGGTTGGATGTTTTCAAGAGGTGTCATCAGGTCAATCGCTTTGAACGGAATGATTGGCTCAAAAGCTCCCAATATTTTAGGTGATGGCTGAATAATAAAAAAAGATGGATAAAAATGGTGTGTGAAGATAAGCGGTTCAATGATAGCTGTTTTCCATTCAAAAGTTAAAGTCAAAGCGGTGCCTAAGAAAGTTTGACCATCTAACAATTTTTCGGTTTGCATTTCCACATATTCCTTTCTTATTTCCTGGACAATTTCTTTGTCCACTTTGTGTCCGGCCAGAAAAGCAGTCCCCATTTGGGTAAGGTTCATGTTTTTTTCTCAAGTATGGTTGTCGCTGGTTGCCTTAGTTATTTGGTATTGTAATTGTTCCAAGATATCATCTACGGAATTACTCTGTCCCAAGATAGAGATACGAATGGTTAATTCTTTTAGATCAGCCCCCGAAAAATTTTCCGTTTTTCTCGATAACTTGTCAAGATCGATGAATTCTGGTGCTCCATCAGTCATGTATTTATAAAAATAATGACGTAAAATTGCAGTGCGTTCATCGTGTGTGGGGTGTTTGCAGGGAATGTGCATATCGAAACGTCCAGTACGTTTTACGGCATCATCAAGCTCGTCAACATAGTTTGCGGTACCGATCAAAATAGCACCACCAGAGAGTACTTTCCGTACATCCTCCAGCACATATAACAGCGTGTCTGGATGCGCAATCCGATCAATATCGTCAAGCAAGATAACATCTGGAGAAAGCAATTCAATTACCTGATCGAGAGAGGCCAGCATCTCCGCTGTTAATGTATCCAGGGTGAGCCGGAGAACACGCCCCCGGCTTTTTTGTGCAATCTGACGGGCAATTGTAGTTTTACCCACACCTGTTGGGCCATAGAAAAGTAGAGAGCGTGGATGCCCGGCATCTAAAAAGTTTTTTAACTCTTCAAATAGCGTATCTGCATCCAGATCTCCAATAAAGTCGCCAATATCTGGATCAACGGGATCGTAAGCAAAAACATAATCTCTCATAAAATCGTTATTTTGTTTACTCACAACAAGCTCTCCACTTTCTGTCTGCTCCCATAGTAGAGGACTATAGGTGGTAATAAATTCGTCGTGTTGATCGATTTTGAAAATAGGGCCTTTGTGGAATCTATCAGTGTCATCGGTGATAAACCAACATTGCACATCATCCAGCACGCAGGTTAGGAGATTGTAGCTAGAATCCGATGCGATCGTTCGTAGATCGTAATCTTCATGGATGACTTGGAATAACCCTAACCCGATAGCACTAGGAAAACTATCGTAACCAGCTTGGGATCCGAAATTCCAAATCCCTGATCGCTTAGAACTTAGAGCTTCTCCTAGTTTGATACCCATAGCAATATTTGATGATAGGCGAATAAACCAGGGGGCATCTTTGGAATAGTACCAGATTTCCGCACACTCTAGCAGTTTGTTTGCTATTTCTTCTACATCCCACTTGGATTGAATAGTTACAAGTTTTTCTCGTATAGAAGGTGGTAAAAGATTGATCAGCTTTTGATCCAGATTAAACGGCCAGGATTTTCTTTCCTTCTTAACCGCTTTGCCATAACCACCATAGCGTCGAGTTCTTCTTTTTGACATCTTTTTCTGTTCCTTATTTATAGACGATTTTTCCATCGATCAGTGTGGGGGTCTTGCCCCAATAATGTCTGAGGGCATGTTTTAAAACTGCATCTTTTCTCTGTTTAGAAGCATCCCAATTATCAAAATTTTGTATAGCATCAATCGCAGCTTGTAAAGCAACTAGGTGTGTTTGGTACCAGAATTCGCTCTCTAACCATTGAACGTATTGTTTAGCATATTCCTTTCCTATCAAAATTCCCTTATAGCGGTAATAATAATCCATTCGTTTGTCCCTATATGCTTTGTACCAAATATCGATACATGCTTCTTAAATAGATTTGTCTAATGTTTGAAAATACGTCCAAAAACCATCGAGAAATTCTAGCGAGATTCCATGTTTTAGAAAGATCTTTTTAACCAAATGTTTTGTTTTTTCAGTTATTTTGGGTGTCATTTTTTTTAGCTTTTGTAATCTAGTAGTCCTTTTTCAACTAGAATCCAGTTGGGAACTTCTATTTCAAACTGACCATCGCCTCTTTCGCAATCTTCTAAACCAGGACATTGACTTAAAGGTAGCCAGCATTCGGCTCTTTCGTCTTCAAATTCCAAATCACACAGTGCTGCATAGTCAGTTGTTGCTTTGACCTCATTGACATAAACTATACTGGATTTTCGACTCATTTTTTTACTCCTTAAAGTCTTCCCATACCAGGTTCAAGATGGTCATGGTTGATAGCACAGGATGTACAATAAGCACGACCAGTTTCAAGTTTGCTTGTTAGCATTTTACCGCAATCCAGACAATGATAATGTTGTGTTTCTGGATTATAAGCGCTGCCTATTACGATATCTTCGTCAAAGGCGCAATTGGGACAGAGTTGGTCAGATATGGAAAGTTCGCAGGGGGCTCCGCAACGCTCGCAAAACGGTCCATCAAATTCTGTCCATCTACGCCAGTTCTCAGAAACGTTGGGGGGCAAAATTACTGTTGGATTTTCTTGTCTGCAAATATATAATGCTTTAGCCCGTGCGGTTGCCAATCTGATACTGCTGATATGTTCGCGTCCAGTTCCAGCGCATCCCTGACAACGGTAGTAACGTCCTGAAGGAAGCATATATTTGCCTTGTCCCAAACAAGTCAGACAGTTGACGATATAATATTCTTGACTCATTTGGCACATTTTCCTGCTACACATTTAGGTTCTGCTGCACCACAATACCAGCAATCAGCGTCGTATTTGCAAGTAGGAGGACAGTGTTTGGTGCAATAACGGTAAGATGTGGGGTTATCCATAGAACCAACCTGGCCTTTCAGGCAAAGGCCGCCGGATCCACACTCTACATCTGAGGAGCATTCGACTGGTTTATTTGTGCCGAGTGGATAGCAGGTACATCCCATATCTGCATTTTCCTTGTCTTTGTGAAAGACACAGCGACGTTGTTTGGGTGTGTTGGATGACTGATAGAAGTACATACACATGCCAACTTCACAATCATCGTCCGAACTACAGTGAGGCAGGCAATAATAACGCGAAGCTGTAATTTGAGAGCAAAGAGCAAAACCACCACAAAGCTCCCCGGCTTTATCGCAAGAACCAACACACATCCCCTTTACACATTCGCCATCTTTACAATCGTTGTCAGAGTTACACAGTTGACCTACCGGTAGATTAGGGCTACAGAATAAAAAAATAATCGGGATTAAAAGTAGTAGGTATCTCATTTTTTTTTCCTTTCTTCTCTATTGTGAAATCAAAAACTATTTACAAAAGATTATCTCGTATTTGCCGAAAGGTTTCTGTGATTTTTCTCCAATCTGAGATTGAGATAACATCCATAAAATTGATAGTTAAATAACCAGAACAGAGGTCTGTGATCATCCATGTAATTTCGTTATCTTCTTCTTTTGGTGGTAGAAAATGCTCTTTACCTATATGATTAACAACGCTTTCTGCAAAAGATACGGCGGATACTTTGGAATCTTCGTCAAATACTGCAAGAACATTAAATTCGTTTTCAAAACTTAGATGTGAAACAACGTAGACTTTTGACATAACTTCAAAACCTTTCTGATTCTGTTTGAGAAAATACTTGAATCTTACTTGTCTTTGTTTTTCAATGTGTGCTTGTAGCCACAATTCAAACATTTAATAAAGCCGTCTTTTTGCATCCAATAATGAGAATGCAAAAATGTAGCGTGACACTTATCACATTGACAAACGCATGTATCACCGATCGTCTCAAGAATTTTAATTTTTTTCTCCATTTTTTCTCCGGTTTGGGTACCCCGCCCCAAGGGGCGGGGAGGAAAAACAGGTTGTAAGATATTTCAAGTTAGTATGCATATCCGTCTACTTGTTGCAATATCGTACAGAATTTAGCAT
>Ga0180437_10009598_pt1 | contig 11949 bp, 9 predicted proteins | sample SS_ome_4_FD_132410 | JGI IMG/M metagenome (GOLD analysis project Ga0180437, IMG submission 132410) | Hypersaline lake sediment archaeal communities from the Salton Sea, California, USA - SS_3_D_1 metaG | ecosystem: Environmental > Aquatic > Non-marine Saline and Alkaline > Hypersaline > Sediment... | reverse complement strand
TGCCTTGGGAAACCTTTTTGCAGAACGACTAAACCCGTCAAAAGGACCGGTAATCGTGGCGGTACCCAGGCTTGGATTATCTATCCCGAATGTGCCAGAAGGACCATTTTGGGACCCTGTAGCGGATGCGGCATTTCTAGACACACTCAAAGCAAATATAAAAGGTGATATAAGAGTTGTCACTTATGAAAATCATGTAAACGACCCGCAATTTGGAGAATCGGTCGCAGAATTATTTATAAATTTAATGATTAAGGAGTAAAAACATGCTTACAGGCAATGATCGTGATTACAGGGATATTCCACATCTTACAGAAGGTGACGAGGCGTTTCGTAATAAATTTCTATCCTGGGAACTTGGTGATATTTCATTTGTTGATGTTCAGGAATATTTGAAAGAAAAAGATACCATCCTCGTACCAATGGCTAGTTTTGAACAGCACGGCCCACATCTACCAATCCTGACGGATACAATAACTGCAATTGAAATTTCCTGCCGGGTTTCGGAGATGATCGCGGTTTTACATACGCCGCCTATTTGGATGGGATATTCACCACAGCATATGCACAAGCCGGGAATGGGACGCGGTACGATTACTATTCGCAGCAGCGTGCTGCTGAATCTGATAAATGATGTAGCGCGGAGTTTGATCCACCACGGATTCAACCGGATTATTTTTATCAATGGGCATGGCTCGAATGTGAAAGTAATTGATCCCGTGCTGCGAAAATTACGTTACGAAACCGGGGCATTGATAAGCTTTGTAAAACCTTACATGGAGAATTACGTTGGAATTCTGGAAGGTTTAATGGAAAATCCATTAGATGAAACCCCTGGTTGGCACTCCAGCGAATTAGAAACTTCCCAGGATTTAGCCTGGAATGAGAAGTACGTTCGTATGGACCGGGCGGATTTTACACGAGCCCATATCCCTGAATTCCTCCCAAAGACATTCGAAAAGAAAGACGGATTACCGGATGTAGAATTTGATGGGTATAAGTATTTTACATTTCCGATGGACCACCACGAATTTATCGAGAGTGGTGTCATTGGGAATCCACTCAGAGCAACGAAAGAAAAAGGTGAGGAGGCGTTTAGGCGCCTCTCCACCCATGTGGCGCTGGGAATATTGGAATTGATGAAGGTGCCTGTTGAGGTGCATACGCGCGAATTTGTGGATCGTGTTCTATAATTAAATTGAAGAAAACGATTAATGGGGGCTGTTTCATCAGCCCTCATTTTTTTATTCATTTTCAAATAAATTGAATTTCTTGCTTTTCGAGTGTAACTTCTAAAGTTACTGTCAGATGGCCGATTGAGTGGTGACTTAAATTTATAACTACAAGGTGCAACGAACTACAAAAATATTTTTCGAGGTTCATATTGGATATTGATCTTTCGTATGGTCGTTACGGTCATCGCATAAGGCTGCTTCACAAATATGTTGACATAATTAAACCGCAATTTGTGCCTGGTTTATTGGATGAAGCCGCAGCGATCCGTTCGGGGCTGCGGTCGCCGGTTGAATCACAACCCTTATCAGATCTTGTACATTCTGGTGACAGCGTTGTGATTGTCCATACGGATATCACTCGAGCTACGCCAAATGAGCGCATTTTGCCTGTCATGCTTAATGAATTAGAAACTGCGGGGATAAAACGGGAAAATATTTCACTATTGAATGGTCTAGGTACCCATCGATCGCAAACTGAAGATGAATTGAGGGTTATGCTGGGCGATTTTGTTGTGGATAATTACCGCTGCATCCAGCATGATTGTTTCGATGATGAAAACCTGGTCTTAATAGGAGAAACATCATTTCGTCATCCGGTGCGTATCAACCGATCTTATATGGAATCCGATGTAAAAATACTCACCGGATTTATCGAACCACATTTCTTCGCAGGCTTCAGTGGGGGACCCAAAGCGATCCTACCTTCCTTAGCCGGTTCCGAAAGCGTTTTCACCAATCATGGGTTCGAGATGATTTCCCACCCAAATGCAACCTGGGGGATTACCTACGGCAACCCAATCTGGGAGGAAATGCTGGAAGTTGCAAAAATGACAGAGCCTACTTTCTTGCTGAATGTGACCTTGAATTCAAAAAGGGAAATCACGGCTGTTTTTGCAGGAGATTTGGAAAGAAGCCATCAAAAAGGCTGCCAATTTGTAGAACAATTTGCAATGGTTCCAATTGATGAACCTTATGATATTGTAATAACAACAAACAGCGGGTATCCGCTGGACCAGAACCTTTACCAGTCGGTAAAGGGATTAAGTGCAGCTAAACAAATTGTAAAAAAAGGAGGCGTAATCATCATCGCTACCGCCTGCGAGGATGGATTACCAGACCACGGTCGATATGCTGAACTTTTGTTAAATGGGGGATCGCCGGATGGAATAATTGAAATGGTCTCCCAGATTGGTTATTCTGCACATGACCAGTGGCAGGTCCAGATCCAGGCTCAAATCCAATTGCATGCAGATGTTTATGTATACAGCGATGGTTTAAGCGGACATCAAATTGAAAGCGCGCAACTTAAAACCAGCCTTAATATTGAAGATACGATCGAGGAATTATTCTTCAAATATGGACCCGAAGCGCGCATTTGTGTCCTTCCTGAAGGTCCAATGACCATACCTTATTTGAAGGGATGAACCAGATTTAGAAGGATATGGGTGAGTATATGATCAGTAAAGCATACCGGATAAAAGAATTCTTTAATCCAACAGACGGCCGCAGCTTGATCGTAGATACCAGCGCCGGACTATCTTTGGGACCTGTATTGGGACTCGAGTCTTTCAAAACGGAGGTCGAACCAATACTCTCACTGGTCGATGGCGTTATCACCAGTCCTGGTCAAAGCCGTGTGTTATCAGGACGAACGCGTGAAGATGCTGCTTTATTAATTCGTGCAGATTGGACAAATGCTCTGAGGAATAAGGATTTTGTATTACCTCCGGAAAAGATTCACCACATCACATTATTAGATTCAACGCACGCTTTAGACCTGGGCGCAAGCGCTATGGTACTGTATTTCCTATTGGGGCACGAAGAAAATATCGAAGCGGATTGTTTAAAAAGATCCGTTCAAATGGCTATTCAGGGCAGTCAAACCGGACTGCCGCTTATCCTGGATGTGCAGCCTGTCGGGGAACGCGTTGTACTGCTCGGTAAAGCGATTGAATTGGGAGTATCTTATGCGTTGGAGGTTGGCGCGGATGGAGCTGCCATTCCATGGCCGGGTGTAGAGTCGCTCGAATTGATCATCAAAATGGCGGCTGAAATGCCCGTTTGGGTTAAGTCTCCTGAAATTTTCGGGGAACAATCTATGCTTTCTAACGCATTGGACCTGGGGGCGAGTGGCATCTGGTTGGATGAGAGGATCTTTACCGAGAGGAATACCATTGAAACTCTGCAATCTATTGCACAAATCACCCACCCAGATGTTTTAATCCGAGAACAAGGTTTAGGAGCTTAGCATGCAGTCAGGATTACAGGTACGCATGGACCGGCTCTTCAATCGATTTGGGGATGGGCGCGCGGTTTGTGTGGCTGCTGACCACGGATATATGAGCGATGTCACATCCAATGTTGTGAACTTACGCAGCATTGTCGACCAGGTAGTCCAGGGTGGTGTGGATGGCATTCTGTTAAGTCCTGGTCAGGCGATGCGTCTGCCCGAATACTTTCAAGGCCGCAATGGTCCGGCATTGATCATACGTGCTGATTGGATGAATATGCCGCGCTTAGGCACTTCTAACGTGGCTAATTCTGTCCCACAACGGAAGCTAAAGCATCAGAAGGTATTGACTGCTGAACAAGCATTGGAATTAGGTGCTACCGCCATTACGATTTATTTATTTCTGGGTTACAACGATGAAGTTGAGAGAGATGGCATTGAAGTGTGCGCAAAATTTGCAGAAGAATGTCACCAAATTGGACTTCCCTGTATTATGGAACCATTAGCTGTAGGAGGTCAGGTGACCGGCGCAAATATCGTTGATATCCTGACGCTGGGCGCACGCATGTGTGTGGAGATAGGCGCGGATGCATTGAAAATACCTTATACAGGAGATGTCAGCACTTTCAAAAGGTTAGTTGAGGTTTCACAGGTGCCAGTGTTGGTATTAGGCGGTGCCAGATCTGACAACGAGCGTGATGCGTTAGAGTTGTTTGCCGAGGGATTGGAAGCCGGAGGTAAAGGATGTCTGTTGGGTCGAAATGTGACCAAATCACCAGATCCGCAAGCATTGATTGAACAATTGTGCAGTATTGCCCATAAAGGGTGGTCTGTAGAGCGAGCATTGAAGACAGAAGAATGGGACTACCTGAGATTAAAAGCTCATCCCGCTAAATGCACTGGTTGCGAATTATGTGTGACGGCTTGTGTGGCGAGTCACGATGGTAAAGGATATGGCATTCATTTGAGTCGATTATTCATTAAATCTGGTAGAAAACCCGGCGATCATAAAGTTATGTTCTGTACCTTATGTATGAAGTGCCTGGAGGTTTGTCCCACAAATGCGTTGAGATGGCATCCAGAAACTGGAGCGGTTGAGCTTTTAATTGATAAATGCACTGCATGCGGCGATTGTGTTGAGATCTGTCCTACCGATGTTATCTTCCACAGTGATCAAGGCATCAAAAAAGAGGACGACAGCTACCTGGACTGGTATCCGATTGTGTGTGATTTATGCGGCGGTGAACCGGAATGTACTTTCATTTGTCCCACCGGGGCGATCTTTATTGATGAACGGAAGGAATTCGTGTAATGGATCTTCAAGAAAGAGCCTATTGTGACCGGATCTTACGGGTTGATTTATCAAATAGGGAAATCAATGTAACTCCTTTACCTTCAAAGGTAATGCCGCTAGTGTTGGGTGGTAAAGGATTAGGCGCGTGGCTGCTTTACACTGAACAGGCTGCCAATGTAGCCCCTCTCAGTCCTGAAAACCGACTGATTTTCCATAATGGTCCATTGACAGGCACAACTGCACCAACCGCTGGCAGATTCGGAAGTACGACTCTCAGTCCTGCGACCGGAACATACAGCGACTCGTATTGCGGTGGTTATTGGGGACAAATTCTAAAGTATGCCGGTTATGATGCATTGGTGTTAACTGGAGCTGCAGATAAACCAGTATTGCTTGAAATCGATAATGATAATGTGACAATAAAAGAAGCCGATAATTTATGGGGAAAGAGCATTTCAGAGACCACAATACAATTAATGAATGATTATGGGAGTGAATGGCAATCGCTGGTAATTGGTCCGCCGGGTGAAAAACAGCGCAATATTGCAGGAATATTTAATGAGACGCGCGCCTTAGCAAGAGGCGGTGTCGGAGCTGTAATGGGCTCGAAGAACCTTAAAGCAATCGTTACCAGGGGAAATGGATACGTGCAGGTTTATGATCCTGAGAAGTATCGACGGGCGCTCCAGCTCGCATTCCGTTCAGTGCGTATGTCTAGTGAAACGTCATTACTTCACAAACAAGGTACAGCAAATATCCTGGATATTATCAACGTGATGGGCGCTTTACCTACCCGTAATTTCCAGAGCGGACAATTTTCACTGGCTGGTGAAATAACAGGGAGGGAATTTAAAGATCATCATTGGTCAAAAGATTATGCATGTTTTGGTTGTCCAATCGCATGTGGAAAATTCACCCATCCTTTTGAAAATGGGAAGATAATTGAAGGTCCAGAATATGAGACGATCTATGCATTAGGACCAAACTGTGATATTGGTGACCGGGAAGCAATAATACGCATGAATTGGTGGTGCGATGAATATGGATTAGATACGATCAGCGCTGGTTGTATCGTGGGTTTTGTCATGGAGTTGTATGAAAAGGGATTGATCAACGAAGAGGATTTGGATGGGATTGCACCAAAATTTGGAGACAAAGATTCGGCATTGGCATTAGTGGAGAAAATGGCGAAAGTGGAAGGATGCGGGGAGTGGCTGTCCCAGGGAGTAAATTCTATCCTGAAACAGTTTCCAGAAGCGCATTCATTTGCCATGCATGTTAAAGGTTTAGAAATGCCTGCGTATCACCCTAATGCTGCAAAAGGGACTGCTCTTGCATACGCAGTGTCTGAACGAGGCGCATGCCACCTGCGCGGCGCTCCGCTTGGCGAATTATTCAGTGGTTCCGCAGATCCCTTAACAATTGATGGAAAACCCAAACTTTTCCGTGATCACCAGGCGGATAAAGCGGTCTGGGACAGCGCCTGCCTATGCTATTTTCCGGGGTACGGGATGAAACTGAAAGAATTATGGCAGTTGGTAACCGCAGCAACGGGATTTGATTATCCTGCTGTCAGCGATTTTGAGCTCGTAGGTGAGAGAGTTTCGACTCTTGCACGTGCTTTCAATATTCGGGAAGGTTTCACCCGTTCCGCTGATACGCTTCCTGAACGAAATTTAGAAGAACCATTAAGCGGTGGCGCAGCGGATGGCCATACGGTTGATTTAGCTCCAATGCTGGATGAGTATTACAGGATTATGGGATGGGATAAGAATGGCGTTCCAACAAAAGAGAAGATAAATGGATTGAATCTTGACATTGATTGGAACCATCAATAGTTATGCCCACCGATCAAATTGTTTTTTTATCGATGGCAGCAATTGTTGCATTTTTGATTGGTTTATCCAAAGGTGGGTTAGGTGGAATGTTGGGAGCCCTGGCAACCCCGTTAATGGCGCTTGTTATGCCAGCACAACTGGTGATTGGATTGATATTACCGCTATTGATGTTTGCGGATATTTTTGCGGTTGCCTTCCACTGGCGAAAATGGAATAAACACCTGATTTTTTTATTAATTCCGGGAGCTATAATTGGCGTCACGATTGGTACGTTATTTATAACGAATGCACCAACTGAAGCCTTGAGAACTTTGTTGGGATTTATTGTGCTGGCTTTCACTGCATATAAAATCCTCGAAAATCGAATTTTGGGCGCATTGAAATATGAAGGAAAGAATTGGCACGGCTATCTGGCGGGAACATTAACTGGCTTTTCTTCATCTCTAGCGCATACAGGCGGTCCTCCTGTGAGCATCTATTTAATTTTACAGGACGTACCTCCCAGAGTTTTTATTGCTACTTCTGCTTTGTTCTTTATGATATTAAATTGGATCAAAGTTCCTTACTACTGGTATGCGGGTTTGTTCGATTTTGAAAAACTGACCCAGATCGTGTGGATTCTACCGCTCCTACCTCTTGGTGTCGCAACAGGGAGATGGATGGGAGTTAGAGTGAGTAAAAAGATTTTTGAACGAATCATTATTGTATTGTTGGGGGTAACAGGAATAATGTTGATCGTTACCTGAATGAATAATAAATTCGAATATTGAATTTGCTGTAATCAATAAAACTTTTGTGTTTTTTTTTTGAGAAAATCAATTCGGCAAGGCGCCAGTTTTTTTTTTATTGTTCACTATGGAATGAATGTCGAATATAATTTTTGTTGGGTTGAGAGCTTAAATGAAACCGCGCTGTGAATCTACAAAGCACCTGAATTGGATCATCGGAAATGGTATCCTCCTAATTTTATTAACCCTAGTAGGCGGATTAATTTTTTTATTTTTTCGAAAAAAAAGGGCGGAAACAATAACAATTCATGCTCAACAGTATGAACCTGCTTTTGATGAGGATATTTCGGGACTTACAGAAAGAGAAGTTGAGGCTCGGAAACTAGAGGGAATTGATAATTCGATAAGTTTTAAACCACAACGTTCGATAAAAGATATCTATCGGAAAAATATTTTCTCCATCTTTAACCTGGGTTTGATTGGTATCGCTTTTGTTCAAATGCTGCTAGGTAGATGGATGGATGTACTGACCAGCCTGGGGGTTATGGCGCTTAATATCGGGTTGAATATATTTCAGGAAATGATTGCCAGGCGCAGATTGAAAGAGATGATTGATTCAACTCGATTGGAAAGTACTGTAATTCGTGAAAATATGGTCCGCAGTGTTGACCCCGATGAAATCGTCAAAGGTGATATCGTCCTAATCGGTCCAGGTGACCAGGTTTTCACGGATGGTGAAATCATTGGTAAAGGTCGGATTGTAGTTGATGAATCACTAATAACCGGTAAAAATGAAAGATTCAAAAAACAAGTAGGTGATAAGGTATATGCTGGAGGCTACTGTATCTCTGGCAGGGCTGCTTATGAAGCTCAAAACATAGGAGATGAAAGGGCTATTTATTCAGTTCTGAAAAAGCAAAAGTACATTCCAGAACAGCTTACCCCGCTCGAAAAAATTATCGATCGAGTACTCAAAGGGTTCTTGGTTGTCGTAGGTATTTTTTCAATTTTGTTGATGTCCATCTATTTCAAGGTTGATTTAGGAATATCAACAGACCTTTTTAACAGCGCTGCTTCTGTAATCTTCAGTATCGCTCCTGCAGGTCTATTCTTTATGATCCTGGTTACGTACGCTGCTGGTACTGCAGATCTCGGTAAACTTGGGGCATTGGTAAGCAGAGCGCGTATCGTAGAATCTGTTGCTCAAATTAATGAGGTCTTTATCGTTAAGTCTGGAATCCTGACTGACATCGATTTTGAAATAGATCCGGTTAAATTACCCATATCGGAGGAACAATTATCACATTCTCGTGTTCGTCAAATCCTGGGTGATTTTGTCCATTGCACTTCATCCAAGTCCAAGTTTATCGATATCCTGGCAAATGAAATTGAAGGAAATCAGCGGAAGAAAATAGAAGAAGCGCCATTTTTAAATGTATATGGTTGGAGCGCGATTTCATTTGATGAAGAGGATATGCACGGTGTGTACGTTTTGGGTGATCCTAATATTGTTAATCAATTTGTTCAATCTGACCAAAAGCCTATGGGTTTGGCATCTGGCGGAGAAACTCAAGGACGTGGAATAAAGAATACGTTGTCAAAGGTTTCGAATTTGTTCAGGAGCAATAAAAAAAAGGAAAACCAACTCGGAAAACGAACAGATGGAATAATGGCCCCATCAGATCTACCAAAAGAAAATTCAGGTATGGATGAATATGTTCAAAGCGATGCTCAAGCGAAAGGTGAATCTGGAATTTCTGAAAGAATAATTGGCAAATTAGGTGGATTATTTAAAAGGGGTAAACAGCAGGATTCCGATGTAAATGGTGCCGATGTCGAGCGAAAGCCGATAATGGAATTACTATTTGCATATAAGCCCGAGATTTATGCACTGCATGATAATACTCTAAAGCCTCAAATTCCAGCGGGAATACTCCCGCTTGCAAGAATTCAATTTCATGAAGGTGTTACAAAAATTGCTGCTGATACTGTAAATAATTTCTCCGAATCTGATATTGTGATTAAGATATTCTCTTATGATGATCCCGAGGATACTTTTGGGATTTTGAAAAAAGCAGGAATTAGTGATACGGATCAACAATCATTAGACACGATATCCGGGCAAGAATTGAACGAGTTAAATGAAATAAAGTTCCTTGAAGCTCTGGATAAATATTCATTGTTCACTTCTGTCCAACCTCAAATGATGAGCCGCATCGTACAAGCGATGCGAGGTTTGAAGAGAGTGATCGCGGTATTTGGCGATGGGGTTAAAGATATCCCTGCATTGATGAGCGCAAATGTATCCATTGTCCGGAATGACAGCAGCCAGGCTGCTCTGAGCGTGAGCGATATCGTTATGCTGACCAGCGAGCCAGGGAAATTGAAAAAAGTTTTGGAAAAAGGTCAGCGACTTGTGAACGGATTATTGAGTATTTTAAAATTATATTTGACCCAGGCTCTGTATCTTTCATTGTTAATCGTCTCGATACTACTGTTGGTAAGAGGTTTTCCATATAAATCAACACAAGGATCGTTGATCGCAATTTTAACGATAACGATTCCTGCATTGGGGTTGACATTGTTTGCGAAACCGGGTGTGAGGGATAGTACGAAATTCGGCAGATCCCTGTCCCGTTTTGTTTTACCTGCCGCATTATCCATCAGCGCTGCAGCCAGTGTTGTTTACACGAATTTCACGCAATACAGCGGTGATTTAGCTTACGCACAATTAGCGGTGACTTACTTCCTGGTGTACAGCGGTCTGATCCTGGTGATTTTCGTATCTCCTCCATTAAAAATATTGGCTGGCGGCGCGGAATATACAGGAGAATGGATTCCAACAATGCTGGCGATCATTCTTTTTTTCATGTTTATGATTGTAGCGCCTCTTCCGATTACTGAAAAATTCTTTGATCTCACAGTCCTGAATCAAAATTCGGACTATATATACATCGGTATTGTGGTTATCGGTTGGGCAATCGTTCTGCAAATGCTGTGGCGATTATGGCCGCTTTCAGATAGATTCCGTAAAAAACATATCTAGAGGAATAAGTAGAATAAAAACACCCCAACCTTGATTGAGTTGGGGTGTGACTTAGGTGTATTCTTACTTTGCAATCGAATTTTTATTGATATACGTTCCGCTACACAAAAATAATTTGGGAGTCTCTGGAGATATCCATAAACTCCATTGCACCCAAAACTTCAGCGCCATCAACCAGATCATCGGCGGTTAATTTCATCATATCCATTGACATTTTGCAGCCGTATACATGTGCTCCAGCATCGATAATGGTTTCAACAAATTCGTCAACAGGAGGAAAATCAAGCTTATCAATTTCATTCCGCATCATCCAGGATGCTGCTGCGGACATACCAGGGATTGCACCCAGAATTGTAGGAATATGAAACCAGGGATGCATATTTGGATTACCAACAGTAGCGACCTTCAAGCCTTTTAATTTGCTCTTAGTAACAATATCCAAGCCCCAGAAGGTGAAGAACATATGGGTTTCGATGCCCATCATCCTGGCAGCGTTCCCAAGGATGAGTGGTGGATATGCCATGTCTAGGGAGCCTTTTGAACCGATTATGCATAGTTTGCGATCATCATTCTGATTGGTTTCAAACATTTAATTTCTCCAGTCTAGCCTTATTCTTCTTATATGCATCCAGTAGGTTTACCCAAACCAGCCACGCGTGCCGCGTTCTTCGCCGGTCCGCCAGGAAACAATTTATATATTTCTTTTGTGCTGACATCGGTCTTTTTTGTGATACGGCGTAATGTTGGCGGTTCACCACTCTCTTCAAACTCTTTACGGTTGAAATTTATTACAACCCAATGCCGGTCTGTTAATTCAAGACCTATAGCTTGTGCGATACCTTCAGCAATTTCTGGGGTCCAGGCGTTAGGATCAACCATGAACCCTTCATCATCAAATTCAACAGCTTCTAAAATGGGGGGGAGTGCGGTGGTAGACATTTATTGTTCTCCTTGATCTTAAATTTTTTATTTTTTTTAAGTCTAATTTTCACTAACTTCTGGTTTATCTGCGACTGCTTTGACTACATTTAACAATCTTGCTAAACCTCTGCGAACTTGTGGATCACGAAGATCACGTATTAAGGCCCAAATGGTAATATCTTCATCTGTAATAGGTTGATCTTGCACAGCCTGTAATGCATTATTCGTCATGGACATAATCTCAGGCTGGGTGAGATTTTTTACTGTCGATAAAATGGTCACGATATTGTCGCCTAATGCCTGTACATCTTCTTGAGAAAATTCGGTCACAATTCGTTCAACGATATTCCATCCTTCTCTAGCAAAATCAAAATATCCATCCCGTTCGAAACGATCTAACGAATATACTGCTTGATTGAAAATACCCTGGCTCAACATTTGTGTTTCTTCTATCAAATCAACACCAGCCTCCAAGCGGTCGAGCATACCTACAATAAAATGGGTATCGCGCAGTAGTCTTTTTACTAAATATAATAAATCTTCGGCTTGAAATTCTGTTCCAATCTCTGCTAATTCATCAATAGATAATTTCATCATATGATTAGCGATTGGGATAACATCTTGTTTTAATTCATCCAATTCTTCTTGACGTTTTTG
>Ga0180437_10009596_pt1 | contig 11951 bp, 10 predicted proteins | sample SS_ome_4_FD_132410 | JGI IMG/M metagenome (GOLD analysis project Ga0180437, IMG submission 132410) | Hypersaline lake sediment archaeal communities from the Salton Sea, California, USA - SS_3_D_1 metaG | ecosystem: Environmental > Aquatic > Non-marine Saline and Alkaline > Hypersaline >... | reverse complement strand
GATCGAACTGGGTGTGATCTCGCTGGTGACGGGCGTTCCAAGCACATCGGTGATCAGGTGAACCGTGTCGTTCGCCCTGTCGGGAACTATCGCGTCGAACTGGCCTCCCTGGTCAATGACCGCTAGATCGCGCACGTCGTTAAAATTGGCTTTGGCTGGGCCGACCGCGGCAGTCTGGGCGTCAAAAACAAAAACATCGCCCGGCCCGGTTTCGGTGTCACTCGTCATACCGATTAACCAGTTTGTGCCGGCGAGGTAACCAATAGCACCCGCATATTTGAGTTCAGCCACCGAGTCGATAGAACTGGTTCCATCGGCCACGTTGAGTTGAATAAAGTTTGCATTACTCGTAAAAACGATGGTGTTTGGCCCCGTCGCGAAGGTTCCGTATCCCAGATCCACCGGGGTTTGAGCCAATACCGTAAAGGGAAAGGCTACGACTAGAATTAATACTAGAAAATACTTACGGTTCATAGTCCAACTCCTTTCTTGTGTTTTTTGTTTCGGATCACGGATCTTGAAATGAAAATATTAGGATTCAATCAAAAGTTCACTTTCGTGTATCTTTTTGTCAAGGCTTTAACACGAGTCTTACTAATATAAACCGTGATTTACACATGATCAACTCATGGATCACTTATCCAAAACTCGCAATATTACAATTCCTGTCCGATTTAGTTTTTGTTATTCGGGTTGGATTCGGTATCCCGGCGGAGCCATTCATCCAGAGATTTAAAAAACCGAACTGATAAACTGATCGGAATTTTGATTTTTCCAAGAATCAAAAAAATCGAGGACGTCATCCTCTTTCCTCCAGCCATTTTTCGTTTTCAGAGTGCCATGCCATATCCAGCATCCTCATAGTTTCTGACCTACAGGAAAATTAGCATAAATAAACCTAAAAGTCAATCATAATTTCAAAAAGGTATGCAACTAGGCGATATCGCTGCCGAACCAGGCAGCAATCCAATCATAGAAGGACTATTTAACTATTTATATGCAGACGCGGTCAAAGTAGCCATAGTCGTAATAAGGCTCTGGTTCTGCAACTGTGCTTTTCACTGGCGGTACTCCCCGTTTCTTATTCGAATACCAGCCAGAATAGCGGATCAAATGCTGCCCTTTATTCGGGATGTGCTGCGTCACCTCTGCCAGGAACTCCAACGGTTCAAACACCTGGAAATTGCGTGACACCCCTTGCCTGAGCCGCTCATCTCCGGGTTTCGGAAACCGCACACACCCGCTTTTTACTGCCCGGTAGATCACCTGTCCTGTTTCCGTAACCTTGATCATTCGCGCCAATGAAAAGGGACAGCGCGAAATATACGAAACCAGACGCTGCATGCCTTCTGTATCGTCTGCTGTAATCTGCACCGAGTTATCGATGCTGAACCCCGAGTGCGGCCAGGCACGCATGGACTGCACAATATTCTCAACGATCTTTTCCTCTCGCAGCAAAAGATCAAACACCCGTTCCCTCAGGCGCTGCCGTACACCGCTCCATATCAACTTTGACAACCCAAATAAAGAATCTGTCCCGCTTGAACAGCCCCTCGCTGACGATCGCATGCAGATGGCTGTGCCAGTTTAATAGATCGCCAAATGTCTGTACCGCTCCTACAAAACCGGGTTCCCCCTCCTGATTCCGGCAAGCCTGGCGTAATCCATCCCGTATCGTTTCATTCGCCAGACGACAGAGCTTGCCAAGTAAGCGGCGGTCGTTACGGAAAAATAGGCGCAACCGCTTTGGCATGGTCAAAACCCATTGCCGGTGGCCAACCGGAGCAAAGACCTCCTTCGCCAGCCGCATACCCAGCAAAAGCGCCCGCTTCTGATCACAGGACGGGCAGCAGCAGTGCTGTCGGCACGAAAACGCCACTAAAAACTCTTTACAACAATCAGGACAGCGAATCCGCGCAAACCCCTCCCGCAAATCCCCGCATTTTAAAAACTTGTCCATGGCAGAACGAATAGCCGGACGCCAATAGCCATATTTCGGCTGAAACCGCTCGTCATAAACTCGCTCGAACTCGTCAAAATGGTCGCGCACCAGTTTGTAGAAAGGCGAAGCCTCCGGATTACGAGGCCGATACAGTTTTGCCGCAGGAGCACACACGCTGTATTTTTTCCAATAAATATATTCTCTGACAAATCAGGGGGCAGCCTAGGGGGATAGATCAGGGAGGTCGCCCAAGTGGTAGCATATGTTACAAAATTATGGCAAACCAGTCAAGGATCAAAATCAGAACTATCACTGATTATGCCGTACCGTCTACGCCGAACAGGGCTTGACCACAAATCTATAAAAAGCTATATTTAGATTAATGGAGAATTACAGCGGTAAGGTGATCAGAGCGATCGCGAAAGTAAAGATCGCCTAACCATCGGCTGGTGCGGGTTAGGTATATGATGATATTCTATATTTAATAAATTTAGTAATCCTATAAAAAAATCGGATAAGTACTTCATAATACGAATAAGTATCTTATTATTAGAATTGACATATATGGTTCCACCAAAAATACCATCGTACCGAGCCAATGGAAGTTTTTTTAATCTATCTATTGCATCTTGTTCACTATAACCCGGTATTTCTAAGGCCCACCATAAATTATCATGGTAATAGCTGAATAAATATATATCTGTTTTTTATCAATCATTTTCATTAAATAATCCTATAATCTAAAGGAGTATAATAATGAGATTTAATTATTACAAAGATAGGATTGGCGAATGGCGCTGGCGATTAATCGCTGCTAATAATAAAACCATTTCCGTATCCAACGAAGGATATCGTGATTTAAAAGATTGCATTCATTCAATAAGATTGGTTAAATCTGCCCATAACGCCCTGGTGGTAGAATATAAAAAATTTTAAAATCGGTAATTATAGCAAATATTTTTTCTTGATTTTTATTTTTTAAATTTGTAAATTTTATGTAATTCAATAGAAATAATATCTTCAAAATTCTCACTCGTTAATAATATATAGGATTTTTTTAGTTTTTTTCGCTAAGGAAAATTTTTTTGAAGTGCATTACAATATCGTCAGATGGTTGCCAGATGGGAACCTCGAGTTTGTGGGACGTAACGACGACCAGGTAAAAATACGGGGATACAGGATCGAGCGCGGCGAAATCGAAACAGCAATCCAGGGGCTGGATGGGATCAGACAAGCCTGTGTAATTGCAAAGGAAAGAAATAACGGATCGGCCTCCAACAAATTTCTGGTGGCATATTATGTCGCAAATCGCAACGGGATAAAGCAACCAGACCTTGCGCAGGAGCTTTCCAAGCGCCTGCCTGATGATATGGTGCTGGCCGAGTTTGACATGTGGCAGTCCTGCCGTTCCTTTTGGAAAAATTCCTTGCCTTTCAATGGCCAATTTACTATAATTCTGTAGTGAAATCTAAAAGTGTAAAACAGTAAAACTTTTATAATCTTAAAAAATATTATTACCATGAAATCTACGTCAAATAATAGACTATCACGGCGAGAATTTATAAAAGTCACCGGTTTATCATCGATAGCATTTATATCTACCCCGGGAATAGCAGGGATTCAATCAAAAAGCGAAAATGCTTTATTCGAAAATAATTCAGTGCCTGTTTTAAAAAAATGCGATGTAGTCATCGTCGGAGGTGGTTTTGCAGGAATAGCCGCAGCAGTAAAATTTGCCAAATACGGAAAAAAGGTCGTATTGGTTGAGCGCAGGATATATTTGGGACGGGAAGTAACAGCTGAATTTCGACCCTGGTTTGACGGTGTCAATTGCAATTCTGATATACCTGAAGTTCTGCAAGCTTGTATTGAGCCAGAGATAGAACAACCAGAAGGTTCGACAAAGCTTTTAAGGATTGATCATGTTAAAAGGACTCTTGAAAATATAATTTTTGAAAATGGAGTTGATATTGTATATGCAAGCAATATAACACAAATATTGGCAAATGGCAATAAACTACAGGGAATTGTAATCGGCAATAAGTCAGGAAGACAGGCAATTCTTTCAAAAATGGTATTGGATTGTACAGAAACAGCTTCAGTAGTTCGTCTGACTAATCAAAAATTCAAATATAATATGGGCAAAAACCGGTATTGCCGGACATTAGAATATACCAATGTTGAACCTCTTACATCAAAATCAATTGACGTACCTTCCTATTTAAACGCAGTGGAAAACAAAGTTGCTGTCCAGCAGGGTTATCTTGGCAAAGGACATTATTATATCGTTTGCCCTATCGAATTTAATACCCCTGAGTTTGATGTAAAATCAGTTGTAAATAGAGAAGTCGAGGCATGGGAAATGTCGAATGAAATTGCCAAATATCTTTATCAGAACGTCGCTGAATTCAAAAATGCCTATCTGACTAATTCTTCCTACCAATTAAATGGTCTTTATACACCACAGATGTTTGATTCAAATTATGCCAGGGAAAGGCAATATTTGAGTACTGCTATTTCAATTCAGAATGAAAAGATTAAATTAAATTCATTTGCAACTCCTTATGCAAATTTGTTCTCTATAAATGAAGCTGCGATACTAAATGAAAAACAAACAGTTTACCTTAAAACTCCTGTTGGAGCATATGTAATTGCATCATTTCTGTCAGATAAAATTAAAGAAGTATGGCCTTTAATGGTTTCAGAAAACGATGTGGAAATTTTGAAAGAAGAACAAAATACATTTTCAGATAGAATTATAATAAAAGAGAAATATAGCCCGCAAAAAGGAAAACCGTATGGAAGGATTCGGGTAATAAATGAAAATATACCAGTTATTGATGATGTTGATATTTTGGTTGCAGGCGGAGGAACCAGCGGAGCACCAGCAGCTTATACAGCTGCCCGAGAAGGGAAGAAAACAATTGTGGTAGATATGAATCCCGGATTTGGTGGAACCGGAACTTATGGAGGGGTTCATAGTTATTGGGGACCAGGTAATTATTATGGCTTTACTGCAGATCATATTAATAAAACAATGGCAATAAACAACTCTTTTTCTAAATTCTTTCCTAGTAAAAGATTCGGATTTTGGAGTATACAGGCAAAAATGACAATGTGGCTCAATGTAATAAGAGAGGCTGGTGCTCAGATAATATGGAATTCGTTTGTTATTGGAACAATAATGGAGCGAAATAAAACAATTGGAGTGGTGATTTCTTCACCACAAGGAACTTTTGCGGTTAAATCAAAAATGGTAATTGACGCTACCGGAGATGGTGATGTTGCTGCATTTGCAGGAGCTCCGTTTGTATTCGGATCTGAATATAACAAGGTGCCATTGTGGTATGCTCTGCGCTCACAAGCCGAACCTGGTCCGACAAAGTCAGTTTTTCAAAGTACAGTGGATGTTACCAATATTGAGGATTATACCCGTTCTGTTCATGTCGGTTTAAGGACGGGTGGAGATGAACTACATGACCATCAACCATATTTAGCGCCCAGAGAATCAAGACATATCATTGGCGACGTAGTAACTACATTAACTGATAATTTAACATTCAGAGAATGGAAAGATGTTATAAACATACACCGTAGCAATACCGATATGAAAGGCTATCATGCCTCTGATTGGTTTCGGATTGGGCTTATCCCTCCTAATTTAAGTATTGAAATCCCATATAGAGCGATAATTCCAAAGAATGTGGAAAACATAATAGTCGCAGGTAAAGCAATTTCAACCACACACGATTCTTTTCCTGCAATCAGAATGCAACCCGATTTGGAAAACCTTGGAGGAATTGCTGCATTGGCTGCAGTTGAAGCAATAGATAAAAACATCCTGGCGCGTAATATTGATATGAAAAAATTTCAACGAAAATTGATAAGCTTAGAACTTTTACCAGAGATGATTTTGGAGAGAGAAATAAACCCAAGATCTTATTCTACCGAAGAAATAAGGGAATGGATAAAACAATTTGATCCTGAAAAATCATTGAAATCATATGGTAATACCGAGATGAGTGAAATAAGATATTCACGTATTCCATTTGTTGAAGTGTGTACTTCATCTCCAAAATTGGCAATCCCTGTTTTAAATGAGGAACTAAAAAAAAGTTCAGGAAAATTGCAGCTTCGAATTGCTCTTGCACTTGCAATGCTTGGGGCCAAAAGTGGCGCAGAAATCATTTTTAATGAGATAGTTAATCAACTCAAAAGTTCGTTGCCGATTTTGAAAGAACATGTTCAACATTCGGGAAGTAATAGAACACCTCCCGATCAGGGTGCTGCACCAATATGTGCAAATCTTATATATGCTCTTGGAATGACCCGAAGCAATTTAAATTTATTAGCGATTGAACTTGTGTCAGAACGTTTCAGGGCTGATAGTATTAATGATTTTAAAGAAAAGGATAAGGCATTATTTTTTTATATTGATGCGGTTTGTTACGCTGCGGATTTGGTTGGAAACAAAATGGTCATTCCTTTCTTACAAAAAATACATAAAAACAAATTTCTCAACAACAAATCATTAAAGGTAGGTATTGAAAAGGACCATGTTTTGGAACGGCTTTCACTAATGGAATTGATACTGGGCAGGGCTCTGGCGCGAAGTGGAAGTGAGGAAGGCTACCAAATTCTGATTGAGTATCTTGATGATATGAGAGCAGTCCTCGCAGAGTTCGCACATAACGCTTTGGTTAAAATAACTGATCTTGATTTTGGAAAGGATAAGGGAAAATGGATCAATTGGCTGGGAACAAAAATAAATAGACTCGAACCGGTTCCATTAAAAGTTCGGCCGTTTGATTAACGGTTGTTAACCCTGATAATTTAGAATTTTATTCGAATGAAATATTTATTTTTTATTATTATTTCAAATGTTTTATGTTTAAGTAATGAATTGCCAGACCTTAAACTGAAACTAGAAAATGCTACAGTAAAAACCAGAAATAATCAATTAGTCGTTTCTACCGGCCGGGTTGAACGTATTTTTGATATTACTAAAGCAGGATTGGTTACCTCTTCCTATATATATCTTCAATCCGGTGAAAATTTTGTTGGTAGAAATTCAGCTTTGCTTTCTGACTGGAAATATCCTTCTTTGTCGGAGCGAGCTTATCTCGAAGATATTTCTGCAAAAGTTTCGGACGATAATGGATTCACAAGTCAGCATATTGAAGTGACTGCAAATTTTATTTACCCTTTTGATAAACTGAATATCCGGTATGTAATTTGGATTTATCCTGATGCCCCAGGCATTAGGACTCAGCTTTTTATGAAAACTTTAAAAGGAGTTGAACTCAAAAAAGATGATCAGGAAAATATCACAGAACAACTGGTAGTTGATGAAAATCTTAAAAAAGTAATGTTCTGGGGATATGCCGATGGGACACAATATATTAATCAGGATTCTACCCCGATAATGAAAACAGAATTACGGGAAAGAGCAATCAATACAAACGATTGGGCCAGTGGAATATGTCTATCAGATCATAAACGAGGAATGATTTTGATTAAAGAATCGACCAAATGTTTTAATAGGGGGATTGTAGCCAACAACGGCCGGTTTCTGGTAGACGAAAAAAAAGTGATGAATACCGGTTCAGGGTATTCTATCGAAGAGCTGGATGATAAGGAGTATAAATCATCCTGGGCATCCTGGACCATTTTGTTCAGCGGCAATAAAGATAACATGCAGCTTGCATTAAAACAGTTTGACCGTATACGCTATCCTGTGGATAAAAAAAGGGATATGTATATGATTGCAAATACATGGGGCAGTGCCTCTAATAGAAAGGGTTCAAAGCTGGCTGCCCGGGAGGAAAATGTTTTTCGGGAAATTGAAAGCCAGGCTGATCTCGGTATAGATGTTCAGCAAATTGATGATGGCTGGCAGGGGTGTAATACAGCAAGTAACAATTGGCGACCAGTTGATTCATTGTCACTTAATGCGGCCGGTAAATGTGATAGCCTTATGGCAGAAACTACAGCTATGTATCCGTCATCCGATTGGGAAAACGTAAAAAATCACGCCCTGCATAATAATGTGCGCCTTGGTTTGTGGGTTCATGGAGAGAAAGTAACGTACGACGATCTGGTATGGAATTACGAACAAGGTGAATTTATGGCTATAAAATATGACTTCTTCAGCATGAAAACAAAAGCAGAGGCTGATATTCATTTCAGTAAAGTCAGAGACTTTATCTGTCATACAAAACACCATGTAAGGGTAAATTGGGATGTAACGGGAAGATGGCGTGTTGGCTATTATCTTGGAAGGGACTTGGGTGCCATTTACCTGGAAAACCGGAAACCAGTAGGGCGAGCAGCTACCATTTACAGGCCTTACCTGGTTCTTCGGGATACCTGGCACTTGGCCAACTATGTGAATCTAAACAAGTTCCAGGTTACTGTTACCAATATCGACTTAGTCGATAAGCAATTAAGTGATGCTCATAAATATTCTAATCGCTATTCATTTGCCATCAGCATGATGGCCGTACCTGTCTTTTTCCAGGAAACCCAACTTTATTCGAAGGAAGCAAGGGAAGAACTAAAGCCACTGATCGCTCTATACAAACAACATCAGGAAAAGATTTTCGATAGTTTCATTTTCCCTCTAGGAGACCAACCCGACAATGCCTCCTGGACAGGATTTCAGGCTTATAACCCGAATTCGAAAGGTGGCTATCTGACTATATTCCGGGAGTTAAATAATATGGAAAAGAAACATACGTTTAAACTCCTTTTTCTAAAAAACAAATCCATTAAACTAATTAATCTTTTAACCAACGAAATATCTGAGTTGGAAGTTAACAGCGAAGGAGAGCTAACTTTTCAAATTGATAAATCCGCTGATTTCAGGTTCTTCAAGTATGAATGCATATAAACCAACGTTTCACTAGTTTAAAACACTATTGAATAGACATCTTTATTTTAAAAATATTTAAAACGCTGCGAAATCACTTGAATTCATCCGTCAGAACAGTAAGAAACTTTTTTTTCTGACTTTGGCTTATACGCCTCCACATAAGGCGTTTATTGTTCCGGAACTGGGAATCTACAACAAAAAAGACTGGCCCCTTTCACATAAAATTTACGCAGCCATGATTTCCAGAATGGACAGCGAAGTTGGAAAACTTTTAGACCTGCTTGTTGAATTGGATATCGATGAGAATACCATGATCCTGTTTACTTCAGATAACGGAAATATTTCCGGAAATGCCGGCCCCGGGGAAAAGCCTTTCAGTCAGTTTTTTAATAACCTTTCTCCAACACGCGGTGGAAAAGGCAACATTCTAAACGGGGCTTTTCATGTTCCTGATGTCATTCGCTGGCCAAAAGTAATTTCTCCTGGACAGGTAAGCGATCATGTCTGGGCTTTCTGGGACATCATGCTTACTCTGGCAGATATAACAGGACTCAGGCCACCCGATGACACAGATGGCGTCTCCTTTTATCCAATTCTTAGAGGTGATGCAGATAAGCAAAGAACTAAAAGATTCCTGTATTGGGAATATGATGGAGAGCAGGCAGTTAAATTGGAAAACTGGTATGGCGTTAGAAGTCAGCAGGGTGAATTGCGCATTTTTGATCTTGAAAAGGATCCTGGCCAGCATACCGACCTCAGCCACAAGTACCCAAAGGTAGCAGAAAAAATCGCCAAAATTATGAAGTCCGAACACATTCCGAGTACTACCTGGCCCAGTCCGGATGAAACGGATGAAGAGTTCAGAACAAGGCTAAAAAAAGTAAATATCCCTGAAAAATCTGTGAACCGTAATGAGTATTAATTTAAATGCTAAATACCCGAGAGTTATGCGAACTTTTCTTAAAATTGATAAATTGATAAGAAATTTGATTTTGCTGGGGCAATAAAAATCGAGGAAATCATCCTCTGTCAAGCGTCTGATACCCGGCCATTCCTCATTTTCAGCGTGCCAAGCCAGCATCCGCCCCCTTCATCTCTTCTTGCCTGCCGGTATATTAGCAAATCAGTCTCTGAAAATCAAGAAAAATATCGAAAAAGTTTGTACATAGGCGATATCGCTGCGGGATTATCTTGCGCAGAAATTTAGGAAAGACTCATTAAATGCAAACACGCTCAAAATAGCCGTAATCATAGCTCGGCTCACCCTCTGCCACTCTGCTTACTGCCACTGGCAGTGGCCGCGGTACCGAATCTTTCCACAATCCGCAGTGGCGTAGAATTTTTTTCGACGACCTCCGGTTGACATTTCTCGATAAAGCTGATGATCTTCATCGTTCCGCCACAAGCCGGACAACGCAATGGATCTCCTTTTTGATCAATGCCGCCCAACTTTGACAACCCAAATAAAGAATCCGTCCCGCTTGAACAGCCCCTCGCTGACGATCGCATGCAGATGGTTGTGCCAGTTTATCAGATCGCCAAATGTCTGTACCGCTCCTACAAAACCGGGTTCCCCCTCCTGATCCCGGCAAGCCTGGCGTAATCCATCCCGTATCGTTTCATTCGCCAGACGACAGAGCTTGCCAAGTAAGCGGCGGTCGTTTCGGAAAAATGTGCGCGACCGCTTTGGCATGGTCAAAACCCATTGCCGGTGGCCAACCGGAGCAAAGACCTCCTTCGCCAGCCGCATATCCAGCAAAAGCGCCCGCTTCTGATCACAGGACGGGCAGCAGCAGCGCTGTCGGCACGAAAACGCCACTAAAAACTCTTTACAACAATCAGGACAGCGAACCCGCGCAAACCCCTCCCGCAAATCCCCGCATTTTAGAAACTTGTCCATGGCAGAACGAATAGCCGGACGCCAATAGCCATATTTCGGCTGAAACCGCTCGTCATAAACTCGCTCGAACTCGTCAAAATGGTCGCGCATCAGTTTGTAGAAAGGCGAAGCCTCCGGATTACGAGGCCGATACAGTTTTGCCGCAGGAGCACACACGCTGTATCTTTTCCAATAAATATATTCTCTGACAAACCAGGGGGCAGCCCAGGGGGATAGATCAGGGAGGTAGCCCAAGTGGTAGCATATGTTACAAAATTATGGCAAACCAGTCAAGGATCAAAATCATAACTGTCACTGATTATGCCGTACCGTCTACGCCGAACAGGGCTTGACCACAAATCTATAAAAAGCTATATTTAGATTAATGGAGAATTACAGCAGTAAGGTGATCAGAGCGATCGCGAAAGTAAAGATCGCCTAACCATCGGCTGGTGCGGATGGCTGCTCGATATGTGTCTTTTATCAAGATGTGATGGGGAACCATAGGGCTGTTCATTCAGGCAGTCTCATCATTCTACGCCGCATCCACCGCACAACCGCGGGTTAGCGCTGTGAATTTTGATTATGCGTTTTCATATAATCGTATAAAATATTGTTAATTTTGGTATGCCAACCCTTCCCCTGAGATTTGAAAAAGTCTACAACATCCGGATTGAGTCTAATTGAAACAGGTACTTTTAGGGGCTCTTTTTGCGGTCCCCGAACACGTTTTGGGATGTCAGGATGTTTATCTTTTATAGGTTTCATTTTCGACAGCATCTCATCTGACAGCGGTGGAGAATCCACTGCATCCCAATCTGCTTTAATAATTTTGTGAGATTTGTGTTTCATAGTATATTCTTTCTCTTTTATTCGCTTTGCGTAAACTTATGATACGTATTGTTTGGGATTGAATAACATAAACCAGGACATGTAATTTTTTATCAATGAAACCTAGCGCGATCCAACGTTCTTCGCCATAATCAAAGCGGTCGTCAATAGTTTCGAATGCGGTATCCCATTGGAAAGCTACAGCATTATTGAAATCAACTTTGTGTCGCACAAGATTAGCAAGTCGTTTATTTTCGTCCCATTCATATTTCATTTAAAAGAATATACGAATGATTTCTTTAAATGTCAAACAGATTGTATATACAATATCACTAGTGTCCGGTTAAACTAAAAAAGCGTATCTGTAAGTCTTTGAAAAAACACTAATAATGAGCAAGGAATTTATTTTTCTACCTGATATGAAT
>Ga0180437_10009594_pt1 | contig 11952 bp, 10 predicted proteins | sample SS_ome_4_FD_132410 | JGI IMG/M metagenome (GOLD analysis project Ga0180437, IMG submission 132410) | Hypersaline lake sediment archaeal communities from the Salton Sea, California, USA - SS_3_D_1 metaG | ecosystem: Environmental > Aquatic > Non-marine Saline and Alkaline > Hypersaline >... | reverse complement strand
GACGGCGATGGCGACGTGGACGTGCTGATGAAGCCGTACAACCACAACTCGCCGCGCATCGACGTGCTGTTGAACTCGCTCAAATAGCGGACGGGAGTTTCACTCATACGTCCCGTGCAGAAACCAGCGGCCGTCGCGCAATCGCCGAAACAGCCAGAAGCGGCGGCCGGTGGCGGTTTCGATGCGATAGTAGTCGCGGCCGACCGTGCGACCACGCCACCAGCCGGTCTCGATGCGCTCCGGGCCCCAGGTGTGCGTCACCTCGTGCTCGTGGCGGCCCAGATGAAAACGAAGCGGCGGGCCGTCGGGCACGATCGACGTGGCGGGCAACGCGATCGGCCGTCGCAACAGCCGCAACGGACGCGGCGGCAGATCGGCCGGAAGCGACTTGCGCCGGCGGCGACGGCGCAAACCTTGCAGCAGCGGATCGCGCTGCCAGGCCAACTCCGGTTGAGCATCGGAGACGATTCGCGCGCGAACCACCGCCCGGCGGCCGAGCCGGCTGCTGAGCCGATCGACCAGCGCGGCCAACTGCCGCGAACGCTGCCTCGACGAATCGTTGCCGTCGCCGCAAAAGAACATCGCTTGCTGCCGGTGGATCAGCGGGGCCGTGACCGCGGCCGCGACGTGCACGGCCGAAACGGGCGCGCGAAGTCGCACCCGCTCCAAATGCAATTGCACCAACTGGAACAAATGCTTCGCCGAAACGCTCGGCTCGAACAACCCCACCGTAAGATCTTCCGGAAGCGCCCCGGAACCGTCCAGCCGGCACTCCAACCGGACCACGCCGCGATCCGACCGGATCAACGTCGCGACGACTTGCCGGATCAGTTGTTCCAGGGCCGCCTCGATGGTTTCCTTTCGGGCGGTCGGCTGCGGCGGCGACCAATCGGCCCGAAACTCCGGGGTCGGTTGATGGGCCGGCACCGGCTCGGCCAGCCGCCCGATCGCCTGGTCCCAGCGCCGCAGCAGTTCCGGCCCGAACCGCGAGGAAAGCTCGCGGCGGGGTAACGCCTCCAACTGCTCGATCCGATCAACGCCCAACTGGTGCAGCAGATCGACGACCTTTTCCGGCAGCCGCAACGCCTCGATCGGCAGCGGACGCAACGCGGCCAGCGACTCGCCGGGCGGAACGACGAGGAAGGAGGATGAAGGACGGCCCCATGATGATGAAAAATGCGCGACGGCCCAGGCAGTGCCGATCGTGTCGGCAATGGCGACCCGGGCGATCAGCCCGTTGCAGTGGAAATCCTCAACGATCTTTTCGGCCAGTGAGATTTCGCCGCCGAACAGATGGGCTAGGCCGGTGACGTCCAACAGCAGGCTGTCGGGGGTGGCAGCATCTTCCATGGCAACCATCGGGCTGAACCGCCCGCACCGCTCGGCCAAGGTTTCTAAGGCCTCGCGATCGGCCGGGGGGTCGTAGGGGAGGATCGCCGGTTGTGGCGTTGCCATTGGGGTTTTGCCGACGAGTTGTTCCCCCACGGGCCGCTGCCCGTGGGCATTTGCTGTGAATTTCCCGGTCTGAACCCTGAACCCTGAACCCTGAACCCGCTTGGCGGAACCTTGTTCCCCGGGGAAGTTACTAGTGGCGCTGGGGATCGCTGCGACCTCGGCCAGCGGCATGCCCGGGGATATGCCCAGAACCGTTGCCTCGGCCGAACATGCGACCACCTCCGCGACGCCGCGGCGGGTTTCGTGCAACACGACGGGTCGCCCCTCAAGCTCCGGCCGTGCGGCGGTGAGCCGTTGCAGCGGCCAGTCGGGGAGCCAGATGCACAGTGCGCGTTTCATCGTCGATTTCCACGTCGACGCTGCGGCCGTCGATTCCCCCGCGGCAGCGCAGCAGATGGATCCTCAGTTGCCGCCGGCCATTCCCTTCCGGCACGGCCGGCAGCGGCTCGACCAGCAGCCGCACGTCGGCCCAGGAGGGTTCGTGACGGGCTGCCGAAGGCCGGATCAACAGCCCCAAACCATCGCTCTCTTCGACGGCCAGTTGCAACCGCCGGAAACTCCGCCCGTCGAGTTCCTCCGGCCACGCCAACACGGCCGCCACGCCCGGGCAGCGCAGGGCCTGGTCCAGCGCCCAGGCATGGTCGGCCTTGCCGGCGGCGTAGACCACGATCAGGTTTTGCAATTCAATCCCCAACCGGGCGGCGGCGGGCGGATAGAATTCGCCTCGCCGATCCAGCACGACCAGTGCCCGGCCGTCGCGGCACGCCGCCGCGGCGGCCCCCAAGGCCAACGTCTCCACCCCGCTCCCTGCTCCGTCGGCCAGCCATTCGGTCAAGGTCCCCCGGCGGAATCCCCGCTCGGGCAGCAGCCGGTCCAACGGGCCGCAGCCGCTGGGGATCGGCGCCTCGTCGCCGCATGGCCGACCCTGCTCCAACCGGGTGATCTGCCGGCGCAATTGTGCGACTTGGATCGATTTTTCCGGCCGATTTTCCATCCGGGATCGCCCTCCGTAATATAGTGTACGCCTGTATCGTTCCGGCGTCAATTGAGTATCGGCGTCTAGAGGCGGAGAAATCCAGAATTCACCCAGAGGAGGGGGCTTGCGCGGCTCACGGTCGGCGTGCAGGCGGCCCGCTAGGGGCGATTTTGCCGCGACTGGACGCGCTGGGCGGCGGTCACGGCCTGTCGGATCAGGGCGGGACTGCGCGACTTCCGGGCGGCCTCGACCGCCAGCGTGGCCAGGCGTTCGGCTTCCTCCAAGCGCCCGGCCGCGGCGGCCTGGTCGACCAAACGCAGGGCCGTCAGGGCGATTTCCCTTTGAATGATCAGCCCCCGCGTCTTGTCGGCTGCCGCTTCCAAGACCTGCGTCTTCATGGGGATCGCGTCGATGGTGAAAGACTTCGCCATCTGATCGACCGCCTCGCAGGCCAGCGCCGGCTTGCCCGAATCGGCCGCCAGATCCCGTGCCTCGCGAAACATCACGAAGCGAGCCGCCGGATCGTCGCCCGCCGCTGCGGCCCGAGCGAGCAGCTCCTTGGCCAACTCGATCTTCTTGACGTTGCTGGCGGCTTCGGCGTAGTTCTTCTCGAAGAGCTGTCGCACGGACTGCTCGGCCTGCCGCAGCCGGTTCCGATCGGCCACCGGCGAGATCTTGGGCTCGCCGCCGGCGCCCGAGGGCAACGCAACGTCCAACTCCGGCAGCAGGGCGTCGACGTCGATTCCCTCTTGCGCGGCTTCCTCCCACAATTGCCGAGCCTCGAGACGATCCCCGTCCGCATCGAAGGCCAGGAACGTCCCCAGTTGCAGCTTCGAGGTGGCGTCCCGGGGAAACGACTCGTTCACTACCGCCCTGACGACGGACGCGGGGAGGTGCCGCAGCGTCCAACTATGGTTCGCACCGGCGGCCCGAACGGTGAGCCGATCGCGATCGGCCTCCACCACCACGACGCGGGTCGTCTTCAGCGCTAGCTCCCGCCCGCCGTTAAGCGTGGAAACGCCGTCGCGCATCGCTACCCAGAACTCGTCCAGGTGGCCGAGCATAGTCTGAAGACGTGCAAGCTGCGTCTGATCTTCGGTCGTTTGCGCGTTGAGGGTGGCCGCCTCCAGGTGCCGTCGCGCAGCGGCCAGATCGCGCTGGGACATCGCCAGCCGGGCGTCCGAGACGGCCCGATCGAACGCCGCCTGTTGCTTCGCGTCCTGCGGTGGCTCTGGCTGCTTGATGGTCTCTTCCGGCTTCGGCGGCTGCCCGGGCTCAGTTGGCTCCGCAGGGGTGGTCGGCTCGGGAACGTCGGTCGCGGGCCGCGGTTTGACGGGAATCTCCTGCGGCGATGGCTGCCCGGGCTGCGGCTGCGGTCCTGGCGGAGTTTCCGGCACGGCCGGCTTGTCGGGCGCTTTGGCCACGACACCCGGGGCTGCTGCGGGCGGAAGCGGCGCTTCGGGTCTCTCGGCCTGGATCTCGACGCGTGGCCTAAGCCCCTCTTTCAGCACGTAAGCGAATGCTCCTACGAAACCAGCCGCCAGCAGTGACACCACCGCGACGGTTACCAGACGGTTCTCTCGCATTTTCTTCAGCCACGCAACCACGGCCCCGATCGGCGCCGCCGCTGCGGCCGTTCTTGGAGCGGACACGTCCGCCGGGGTCTGGGGCAGCTGTTGCGGCTGTGACTGGATCGGTGCCGGAGGTGCCCCGGGGCGTTGTGGCGGCACACCGGTCGGCTGGGGCGGCGGAGAGACCGATGCCGTGGGGAGCCGCGAGGCCAGTCCGGTGGTCTCCGACGGAGCCGGCCGCGTCGATTCCTGGTCTCGCAGGCTGGCGTCGTACGCCGCCTTGCTCACCGGATTCGACAGGCAGACCTTCGCCGCATTGAGCTGATCGAGCAATCGCCCCCACTCGGGCAGATGCTCGCCGGGACGGATCTTGCGGACCTGGGCCATCCGCACGTCGGCCGCGTGAGCGATCACCTTCAGGTCGCTCTCAAACCGCTGGATATCCAGCAGACTGTAGTGGTCCGGCGGCCGTTCCGCGCTGCGAAGATCGAGCCACTCGAGGTAGGGATCGAACGAATCTTGCACGATGATTCTCGACTGTTTACGCGACACAGAGTCCACGAGGTCCCTCTGCAATTATTCAAATGGCCCGGAAAGCTACAAGGGAATTCGGCCTTTCGCAACCCTGCTTATTCCGCAGGGCTGCAGTTGACGATCGTTCAGAAGTGGCGCCGGGCCTATTCGTCCAACTCGCTGCTCGGCAAGCCTCGTCCCGCTGGAGTGGACGCAACCCGCCTGGTAGCAACGGGTTACGCCCACGCATGCCATCCGCCGCTTCGTACCCAGGTATCACCCTGCACACCATCGGCCGGGCAAAGAGGGATCGAATTTCGGAGCCGCAGGCGTTATGCTCGGCGATAGGACTTTGTGACGTAGGATGACTTTGTGGCGTGGAAATTTGTCAATCGCTGAAGCAGGTGGCCGTGTCTCGCCACGCCGGAGCCGGTTACAGAACATCCAGGAGTTTGCCGTGAGCACGACGTTATGCCTGACGTGGATGACCCTGGCCGCAACCGCAATGGGGGCAAATGAGGGCGGTAAATCCGCAGCCGCCGAGGACCCGAAAGTACAGGCCGTGATCGACGAGGTCGAGAAGGCCTGTCTGGAAGGCCCGGTCTATATGATCGGCCGCAAGCGGGCCGAGCGGCTGGCCGAGCTGGTCCGCAAGGCGAAACCCCGTCTGGTGGTCGAGTGCGGTACGGCGCTGGGTTACTCGGGCTTGTGGATCGCCCGCGAGTTGAAGGCCGCCGGCAAGGGCAAGCTGATTACCATCGAAATCACCCCCGAACGCGCCAAGAGGGCCCAGGCCAGTTTTCGCAAAGCCGGGCTCGCCAAGTGGATCACCGTCAAGGTGGGCGACGCGCGAAAGGTCGTCAAGGAAATCAAAGGTCCGATCGATTTCGTCTTCATCGATTGCGGCTACTCCAATTACTACCCGTGCCTGAAGGGACTCCAGAAGGAACTCAGCGGCGGGGCAACCATAGTGGCCGACAACGTGGGCATCGGGGCCAGCGGCATGAAAGACTACCTGGACGAGGTCCGCTCGAAATACAAGAGCCGACTCGAATGGTTCGACGTGAATCTGCCTTGGGGCAAGCGCGACGCGATGGAGATCTCCGTGGTGCCGCGATGAAGCACACGGGGCAGAAAGCGGAAGATGGAAACTGCCTGGATGCCATACCCTGGAGGATCTAAGCCATGATCAGCCGAAGGCTGCTCGCGCTCGGAATTGCGTTGGTGGCGCTGGCCGTTTGCGTCTTCGCATCGGTCGAGCCAAAGGTCCTCTATGAGAAAGAGTCGCCGTACAACACGATCGTGGTCACCGAGGACTCTGGGGGCCTGCGCACCCTCTGGTTCGAGAAGGGCGGAGCCCGGCAGAGCGTGGTCAAGGTGGGCGACCCGGACTACGTGGAGTTGCCTTACGCGCGGGCGATGCCCGTCGGGTTGGCGCTGGTCGAGGAGCCGAAGCGCGTGCTGATCGTGGGGCTCGGCGGCGGCACGATCCCCAGCTTCCTCCACAAACACTACCCGCGGATGACGATCGACGTCGTCGACATCGACCCGGACGTGGTCGACGTGGCCCGACGGTTCTTCGGCTTCCGCGAGGATTCGATGATGCGTGCCCACGTGGCGGACGGGCGGCGGTTCATCGAAGCGTGTCGCCATCCCTACGACGTCATCTTCCTCGACGCCTTCGGCTCGGAGAACATCCCTTACCATCTGGCGACGCGGGAATTCCTGCTGGCGGTGCGCCGGGCATTGAGCCCCGACGGCGTCGTGGTGGGAAACATCTGGAGCCGCCACGCCAATCGGCTACACGACGCCATGATACGCACGTATCAGGACGTGTTCGATGAACTCTACCTCGTGGACGTCCGCGGGGCCGGCAATGAGATTCTCATCGCGCTGCCGCAGAAACGTCGCATCGGGCAACTCGAACTAGCGCGGCGCGCCCGGAGCGTCTCCCGGCAGAAACGCTTCCCCTTCGACATGGGCGAAATGGTCGTGTACGGCTATCGCTACGTGGGCAACGAGTTCTCGCGTGCCCGCGTCCTCAGGGATCGGAAGAAGGCCGATTGAGGCCGGCTGCTACTGTAACGCGAGAGGATACCTATCAGATCAAGTAGTGGCTATTACATCGGTGCCGGCATGGATAGGGGAAAGCAGCCGTTTCCGAGCACCGGCCGGGGCCCACTGCGATCTACTATAACCCACAGGACCCAGCCATGTCCGTCTTGGAGCCGGGATTCCATGGGTTCGTCTTTCTGATGCCAGGAGCCAGCCTGCTATTCCTTATCGCCGGTGGCGTGATCTTGCGTAATGCGGTTCGACGACCGTGATTGTCCAGCTTCGTTCGCTGCAACTGCGATGGCATGAAAAGTCAATAGCCCCGAGTGGCCGATTGGGGCCGGACTACGTGGTAGATTGCCCGACGGCTACCGGGCAGTTCCAGACCGTCAGGAGTCAAGCCAACATGCACATGTCAAATCGATCCAATGCGTTTTTCTGCGTCATTCTAATGTGCCTTTGTGGATGTAGTGAGCGCCAAGAGCCGTCCGGTTCGCCTAACGACGCCGAACGCGAAAGCAGCTTCGCGTCACCCGAAATCGCGTTTCAAACAGCCAAGACCGCCATTCTCTCCGAGGACTACGCGGGATTCTGCGATTGTTGGACAGCGGACGGCCGGGATCTCGTGGCCGTCGGCTTCGTCTTCACCGGGGGGCTCTACAAGCACATGGCGGAGAGAGAGAACAAGACGGAGAACCTGCAACGAATCACCGAAGTCTTCGAGAAGCACGGGCTGATGGAGGGCACTAGGGGGACGATTCGCCTAACCGGCGACAAAGATGCAGACCGCAAAGAGGTCCTCAAACTAGTCGAGCCGATCAACGACCGCACCGGCTTCATCATCGACATGCTCGAGTTGATTCCAATCGTTTCTGAACGGCCCAATCCCAGACTGATTCAGGATAATGCCCGTCTGGTCGACCTGTCGGTGACGGGGGACACTGCGTCTGCCACACTCGTTCAAACCCGCGAGGACAAGGTCCTCGAATCACCAATTACGTTTTCTCGCGTGAATGGCGAGTGGAAGATCGCTGAGATCGAAAGGCTCATGAATTAACAGAATTGCAGCACCGACGCAGAAGCAAGCGAAATTAGTGCTGCAAATCTTGGCCGGAATTGACCGCCGAGAACTGACCACTGGGAACTGGGTACCGAGAGCCTCTGGCCCAAGCCACTTCAACCTGGTGCTGCAGTCTTGCTACAACGTTGGATTGTCCGGCGGCCGACGCCTGACGCCTGTTTTGCCGGGACAATCTCCGGCGAGACCAGCAGGATCATCTCTTTCCGCCGTGCCTCCGTCCTGGCGGACAATCCGCCGACAATCGCGGTCTGACCGTGCGCTTGTCGTTGGGCGGCTCGGCCACCGAGGGCGACGACTTCCTGGCCATGAACGGGACGGCGGTGATTCCCGACGGGTAGGTCTCGGTTGAGATGACGCTGATGCCCGTGGACGACGAACAGGCGGAGTCGGCCGAAAGCGGATCGGGCGGATGCGAGAAGACCTTCTATGCCCGCTTCTGCCGAGGCAATACCGACTACGGCACGAACGCCTTTATCGCGGGCGGCGACGGCACCACCGGCCTGATGTGGTCCCAGGCGGACGGCGGCGCCGGCATGAACTGGGAGGATGCCCTGGCGTAGGGCCAGCAGAAGAACGACGAAAAGTACTTGGGCCAAGCCGACTAGCGGCTGCCCAACGCCAAAGAGCTGCAGAGCCTGGTCGACTACACGCGATCGCCCGATACGACCAATTCCGCGGCGATCGATCCGCTGTTCAGCGCCACGCAAATCACCAACGAGGCCGGCCGGGCGGACTACCCGTTCTACTGGTCCAGCACGACCTTCCTTCGTTTCGACGGCTCCGCGAGCGCCGCGGTCTACGTGGCCTTCGGAGAAGGTCTGGGATCGATGGACGGCACGACCATCATCGACGTCCACGGCGCCGGATGCCAACGTAGCGATCCCAAGGATGGTGACCCGGATGACTACCCGCGATGGGGCTTCGGGCCGCAGGGTGACGTAGCGCGTGTGTTCAATTACGTCCGCCTGGTCCGCGACGTGGACGTCGCCCGCGACCCGGGCGAGCCGATGGAAGGCTACAACCTGTTCTCGCCGCTCGACTCCACGACCGCGTACCTGATGGACAACGACGGCGCGTTCGTCCACTCGTGGGATACCGGCTACCGACCCGGCAATTCGATGTACCTTCTGGAAAGCGGCGAACTGCTCCACACCGGCAACGTCGACAACTCGACTTTCAACGCGGGCGGCGCCGGCGGGATCGTGCAGACCATCGATTGGGACGGGAACGTCACCTGGGAGTACGAGTATTCCGGCACCACGCACGTCCAGCACCACGACGTTGAGATGGCCCCCAACGGCAACGTGCTGTTGGTCGCCTAGCAAATCAAAAGCCAGACCGAGGCCATCGCCGCGCACTTCCTCGGGCCATACCACTACCTCGGCGGCGAGCGAACCTCCAAAACGCCTCCTTCCGTCCGCCAATCAACTTGTCGAACCACATAATCTGTCTCCCTTCATCTCTTGAACGAATGTGACACGAACAAACAAGACGTTGCCCCAGAACAAACAGGCACCTTTGGAGACCCAGCCAGCCCGAAAGCGCCATCTTGACCACGAGTGTCCGCGGAAGGAACGTGGTGACCGCACAACAAGATCATGGTATGAACGGCCGAACCGCAGCGACGCCGCACGCTCACAGGGGCACGCTGCCGTGAAAGTGAAGTGGGGTATCACCTGCATAGCCCAATTCCTCCGCATGCCACTGCCCCGGTCGAGAGGAGCCTCCCGGAGCCCGAAGGCGGACCGAAGGGCCGCCAAGGTAGCGACAAATACACCAGGAGCCGTAATCCCGTCAATTTACCAAACGGCGTTCCAGCCTAATTTTTTTGGATGCCAGGTGGCCCGGTTGTCTATTCTCTGGCGGGTCGGTGCGAAGCATCACTCGGTGTAATCGCGTCAGCGGACCGTTGTGACACGCAATCGTCGTACAGATGGTACAGAAACGCCAATGGCCCATGTATCAGACGACTCCCCGGAGTATAGTGTCATTACGGCAAAGAGAGTAATTTCGCTGCTGGCCGAGGCTCTGCAGGATGCGCAGAAAGCGGGGGGCAGATGGACTACGCGAACATTGATGATGAACCCCACTCCACAAACAAGGCGACCCAGGGGACAAGCGACGCATAATGGTTCAGAAGCGCCAGTGGCATATTCCGATGCCACCCCGAAAGGCCCCAACGCGGCGCACCCGGCCATACCGACAAGCCGTTACCCACCGCGTCAGCTTCCACGCAGGCCGGGTACGACAGGGATCCGTTTCTGGGAATTGCCCCGGCCGTATGAGGAAGTTGCGTTCCGCGAGCTTTTTCCCAAATTTGATTCGCGGGTCAGGCTCCGTTGCCGGCCTGTCGGCCTTTGCCGAGGCGAGGTCGGGGAAACGGTCCTTGGCACTCCGCAATTCCGACTCGACGGACCAGGGGACTTCTTGACGGCGCCCCTCAGATGGGGTGTTGCGTCGGGAACTCGGGCAGATAGGATGCAACGGTGCGGCAAGCGGATGCACCAAGCATTGAGAAGAACACATTGTCAACCGTATTGGTCACCTGGGAACTCGGTGGCGGGCTGGGGCATCTAGTACGGCTCTTGCCATTGGTGCAGAGCCTGCGCGAGAACGGACACCAGGTCGTAGCTGCCCTGAGAGACCTCTCTCGTGCAGAAGCCGTCTACCGTGGGCTACAAGTCTCCTATTTGCAGGCGCCGATCAAGACCTCGAAAGCCGGACGAGCGTTCGACTCGATGCGCACGCTGGCACACATACTCAGCAATTGTGGTTTCGGTGATGACGACGAGCTTCGGGGGATGGTCCAGGCGTGGCGAAATCTGATCACACAAGTCCGGCCGGATCTGATCCTTTTCGATCACGGTCCCACGGCCTTGTTGGCCTCCCGCGGACTACAAATGCGGCGGGTGGTGATTGGCACCGGCTTCTGCTGTCCGCCGGATACGACTCCAGTGCCCGATCTCCGCCCCTGGCTGCCCGACGCGGCCGCGCAGTTTCGCCAAGACGAACAGAACGTGCTCCGGCGGGCGAACCGTGTGTTGGACTCACTGGGCGTCGCCCCGCTGGAGCGCCTGACGAAGTTGTATCACCCCGTCGACGAGACCTTCCTGGCGACTTTCAGAGAGCTGGATCAATATCCGGATCGTCCGCCAACCAGGTGCTGGGGCGCCTGGCCCAATTCAGGTGGCATGGCCCCGGAGTGGCCCGGTGGGGCCGGCAAGCGCATCTATGCCTATCTGAAGCCCTTCCCCGCGCGCGACCGTCTATTGGCTCTGCTCGACAAGCTCCGGTTGCCGACCTTGGTCTACTTGGAGCCAGTTCAGCCGAAGTTGCCGCAGAAGTACCAGTCCAAGAAGCTCCGGTTTGTTCAGCGGCGTCTCGATCTTACCTGCGTCGGCCGCGAGTGCGACCTGGCCATCCTCAACGGCGGCCACGGCGTTACTGCCTCGATGCTCTTGGCCGGCGTACTCATCCTCCAGTTGCCGATCTACGTCGAACAGGCGATGACCGGCGTCGCCACTCGTCGCCTGGGTGCCGGCCGGAGTGCCCGCATCGACCGGCCCAATGAGATTGCCGCCAAGCTGACCGACCTGATCCAGTCCGACAAATACGCCCGGGCTGCTGGGGAATTCTCAGCCAGATACCGCGATTTCGATCCGAAACAACAGGTCGAACGTATCACGCAGCATCTGGAAGAACTACTGCGCTGATTTCCCCGGCCATACCTTGGCGATGGACCGGTTTAGCTTACGGATCCCCGTCGGCCTCGTTCCAGCGGAAGACCAGTTTGAGAGCTACCGCTCGAATCGGCGAGAACCCTCAATGCGTTCTGCCCCTCTGGCAAGCTCCGTTTCGCTTGCCCCAAAAGAGCAAAGTCGCTATCCTTTCGTGAGAGTTAGATCAAATCTCGACTATTGTAGCTGTAATGACTTGAAAAACTGCCCTGCCGATCGAATTCGTCGTCGGGGTGCGGATCGGCCGTGTGTCGAAGCAGGATCCCACGATCCAGGACGAGTTCTAAGAACACTTCTGGAGGGAGTCTACATATGAAGAAAACAAACCGGAAATCAGGAATCACTAGACGTGAGGTTATCGGTACTGCCGCGTCAGTGACTGCGCTAACGATCGTTCCGCGGCACGTGCTGGGCGGGCCGGGCAACGTGCCGCCGAGCGAAAAGCTCAATATCGCCGGCGTCGGCGCCGGGGGCCGGGGGTACGACGACCTGGTCAACGTCGGCAGCGAGAACATCGTCGCCCTTTGCGATGTGGATGACAAGCGAGCGGCCCCCACCTACGCG
>Ga0180437_10009593_pt1 | contig 11955 bp, 14 predicted proteins | sample SS_ome_4_FD_132410 | JGI IMG/M metagenome (GOLD analysis project Ga0180437, IMG submission 132410) | Hypersaline lake sediment archaeal communities from the Salton Sea, California, USA - SS_3_D_1 metaG | ecosystem: Environmental > Aquatic > Non-marine Saline and Alkaline > Hypersaline >... | reverse complement strand
TTGGGATGCTACAATCGTACATGGCCGAGCAAAGCTACCAGGGGGGCAAGCCTTTGGGTGAAATTCAGGACTATGCGGGCGGGCAGAGTTCCAGAGATACCACCTTCTGAAAGGATGCCACACTATCATGACACGCACGGTTAACAGAGCGGATACCTACCTCTCGCGAGTGTTAAAGTACATTGGCTCTACACAGACCAGTTCCTACCCACAAATCTGCGTAGAACCAGGATAAATAGCGGGCGTGGGCCATTCTCTCTGAGGAGGTGCGAATGACCACCGCCTGCGATCTTTTGCAGCAAGGTATTGAGTCACTCAAGGCTGGGCGCAAGGTACAAGTGCGCAGACTGCTGACCATTGGTACTCAGGGTTGGAGCGGGCGTTCGATGCAGACTGCTATGTATGCTCCTGTTCTCCCCTACACCAGTCACGCGGGGTATAGTGAGATGTGGACAAGGTCGTTACCTCAACGCCTCTCGTAGAGGGCAACTATGAGCGCGTTGCGCAGTGAAACAAACAAGCTGCTCAGGCAGGGCATTGAAGCCCTCAAATCTGGAGATGAGGCCAGGGCAGGAGTACTGCTGCAGCAACTCATTCGGCTGGACGAGCAGAGTGAGAAAGGGTGGTACTATCTGGCATTCGCCGCAGAGACTGAGGCCGAAGCACGGGAATGCTTCGAGAGAGTACTCGCCATTAACCCAAAGAACGACAAAGCCAGAGAAGCGCTCGCACGGTTACGTATCAAACAACTCGAGGAGCAAATCAAACAGCTTAACAAGGAAAACGCGCGACGGCAGAGGCTTGTTGAGCAGAAAGCTCATGAAGTAAGCGATCTGCACGCCGAGTATAGACAGCTTCAAACTCAAACTGCTGTCCTGCAGACCCAGCGTGCAGAAGAAGAGCAACGCCTTAGCCAATTGCAGTCTGATCGGGAACACCTGGAAACTCAGATTGCCGAACACCAAGGTTCCCTCGCAGACTTGCAGCATGAGGTCAAGGACCTCCAGGAACAGACCGCTCAGTTAAGGGATGAGCACACACGGTTTGAAGCAGCTAAAGCCGAGCACGAGCGACTTACCAAAGAGCTTGATGCTCTCCGCTTTGAGGCTACGAGCAGAGAACAGCAACTAGACTTGCTCCAGACCAAACATGAGCAATTGGAGGCCCTAGTCCTGGACAGAGAACAGCGGGCAGGTGAGTTAGAGAATCTGCTACAACCGCTAGAGGCTGAGGCACAAAAGCATCAGCAGGTCATTACAGACCTGCGGCAGGAAGCTGATAGTCTGAGAGACACAATTCGCCAGGGGGAAGCCACACTCGCGGAACTCGAGGCAGCCAGAGCAGAGCGTGCGGAGTTAACAACCCAACTTGATGACCTCCGGCTCCGGGTCACCAGCGAAGATCGGCGGTTGAATGAACTACAGATCAAGCGGGGCCAACGCGAAGAAGAACTGTCCGATCTCGAGGATCGAATAGAACGTGTGACAGATGGTCTGGCTCAACTGCAGGCAAAGAAACACCAGCCACTCTGGCAAGCGATTCTACGTACCGATCTGGATGCGGGTGAACTGACACCCCATGCCGACCTGATATTGGATAGGTTGGGGAAAGCCGACTATGATGGGACCACGGCGTTCAAGCTCGAGATCGCTGCACGAACAGGCTGTGTTGGCCTCCCCACACATAGCGGGGAAGAACTGGCTGGCTTTCCACGACTCTTTGCTGCTGTGATCCAAGCACGCGAAGCGGAGAGCAGAGGAGACCTGACCGAGGCGGTTCAGATGTTGTGCGATGGTTGGGAAGCGTTGTTGCCCGTTGAACCGACGCCTGAACCTAGATCGTTATCACCTGATCGGCCCTCTTTCTCTCCTCCATCGCCCGTCACGCCCGACCATACGTCACCCGCCCCATCTGACCTCATCATTTCTAAACCATCTGAGTTAGTATCCTTCGCACGCTCTGCTGGCTCGGTTCAGACAGCACGTTCCAATTCCAACGAACAAGCTCGTATAGTTGAGCCGACAGTCAAGCCCACCCACTTTCCTGTCTACGTGACTGGACAGTGGTCTACTCTGACATTGGAGGTAAACGACGTTCAAATCCTGCTGGACCCGGGACCAGGCTACTCGGTCCCAGACAACCCACCCCATCTGCTGGTGGTCACGCACGCGCACAATGATCATATGAACCAGTTGCTGCCATTGTGTGAGCGCTTCCCTGACCTACCGGTGGTGATGACACCCGAGACGTGCGAACTCCTGGGCCTGTCACTAAATGGATGGACAGTGATTCGAGAACGTCAAGTATACTGCCCCCAAATGCAAGAGCCGCAACGCATTGAGGGTATTGATATCTTGTTATACCCTGCAGGACATCTATTGGGCGCGGCTATGGTCGGTCTGGATGTGGATGGTACCAATATCCTGGTGACCGGCGATTTCAGCTTGCGCTCTGTGGGCGGACTACCGCCAGTGAAACTGCCACAGGGTCGTTATGAACTCGTGTTAATGGAAGCTGTCCACGCCTCTGACCACGACTTCCCCTCACCTGACTCCCGACGCAACCGCGACAACCATCTGATTCAGCATGTCTTGTATGCTATTAAAGAAGGGTGCACCCGAATACTGATTAATGCCACAGCAATGGGCGATGCCCAGGAAGTGTACGATGCGCTTCTAGAAGAGCAGAGAGACCCTCACTTATCTGCACTGGCTGATTACACGATTTGTCTCAAGGGAATGGCTCACGGAGTGGCACGATTGTACGCGCAGGCAGGCATCTGGGAGCATGCGGTACCTGACGAATGTCCCGATCTTCCCACAAAGCGGACCATCGTGATCGCTAGCGAAGGGGCCGCTGCCAAGGTGTGTGAGCAGTTCAGCCTGATACAGCGAGCAATTGTGTTCGAGCCCTTCAAATCGGCCGCGTCAAGTCGGTCGCGCGATCGAGAGCGCCGCTACCGCGTTGACCTGCACGCCAGTTTAGAGGAGCTCATATACTTCGGTGAGAACATACAGTGTAGTGAAATAGGGTTGTATCACGGCGATACCAGTGGTTCTCCCCTGGAAAAGCAGTTGCGCTCCGCAGGCAAGCGCGTCGTCAATGTCAGTACCGCTGACAGAATAAGGATAGGATGAAGGCCGATGGCTAACGAGAACGGCAAGGGCAGTGATTCTCTTTCTTCCGAACTGAGACATCTCCAGGAACATATCCGCCTTTGGATGCACGATATTGAAGCAGAAAACTCTCGATTGCAGCAACAGGTTGGGCAGTTGAAGCACCAATTGGAGCGAACTGAGGCAGAACGACGGACCACACTGATAGCACGTGAAGAGGAGCGAGAGCGATGGGAAAGTGAGCGGGATGGCCTGGTCTTGGACCTGCTGCAAAAGATGGGAAAGGGGCGTCCATTCATCCTAGATATGCTGGAAATGCTGGAGGAGCCTGGCTCGACTCTTGTCTCACGCGATGTGCTGGCCGAATTCAAACGATGGATCCGTGACGTGAGCGGGCAGAGAATGAGCCGCTTTCCGACAGAGGCTGAGGCTCCAGGGGGGCACATCACGCTCACCGTAGACGAGTTGACCGACTCGTACCGGGGATTTGATGTGGGGAATGAACGTCCGTTCGCTGGCGGGCAGGGATCGGTGACGTTTCGGGTGGTACGCAAGGGATGGCGGCTCGGAACGCGGGTCTTGCACCCAGCCAGGTTATCGGCTTTCGGGGTGGAAGAGCGCCCGACGGGAGATGCAGAGAAGGGAGATCTATGAGCACCAGGCAGGAGCAAATTGTTGAGCAAATCGGCCAACTGGCCGACCTGGCGGAGCAAGGGGAGCAAGAACGCATATTGCTCTGCGAGCAGCGAGACCTCCTAGCTGGTGAACTTGAGAAGCTAATCGAGGCCATCGATAAGATCAGCCGCAGCCCACGATTGAGAGCACGGGCGGAAAGCGCAAAAGGAGTACTGGCAGCAAACACGCAGGAGCCATCGAAGTGATCGATGCACAAGATTCCCATGCTGATAAAGTGGCAGGATTGGACAGCCAGGCCCTCTCGCTGGAGGAACGGCTGGCTCACTTGGAGGCAGAGCAGCGAAAGTTGCGCCAAGAATTGGAACGACTCTACGCTGAATTGATGTCCGAGTTTGAGAAGCGTTGGCCCCCACTGAAGAGAATGCCAGATGAATGACGAACCAAGATGATATTCTGGCCAGGCTAATCTGCCTGTTTGAAGACTATACCATCCGCCGCTGCTGGCCCCAAGAGACCGAGCAGTCATTGACGCTTTCTATCGTGCCCACGCTGGTGTTCGATATGAGCGGCGAGAAAGCGCAGGCTATTCGTGTCAGTCCCGGCAGTGATGGACGCATCCTTGTTGAGCTAAGCAAGTTTGAAAAAGTCTACCTTGCCGCCAGTATGCCCAATGGCACCTGGGACGAAGTAGACTACAGTATGTACCTGAAGGGCCGACACTGGTTACTGTGTGCTGTTACCGAGATTCCCGAATTGCGCGAGAGTGGCTACGAGTGCATTGAGAGCATCTGGAACTCACCCCCTGATCAGTTTCCTGACCTGTTGTGGGGCCTGATCCGCTGGCAGTTAAGGCGAGATGGCTTTCAACAGTTATGGTTCGTGGTTTCTTCCAGCGACGAGGCGCAGATGGTCAGATCTGCACTGGTCGCGTTGACCCAAAACAAACCGAACGCTACCGGGAAGCTCCAACTGGCTCAAGTGGTACAATCTACAGATTCGCTCAGGGGGTTCCCCTTTCTGGACGACCCGCATCGGCCACCAGAGGAAGGCGAACAAATGCTCCTGCTGTACGCTCAGGAAGGCTATGCCGATCTTTTTCAGTGGTCACAGGGCAGGTTCGCGTGTCGTCGCCTAACCGCCAAACAGACCATAGACCTGACACTGGTTAGCCGCCTCGCTATCTGCTCGGATACGTTAGATCGTCCGCCAGAGGGCGTCTTGCTGTTCCATTCAGTCCAGGACCTTGAGAGTCAGGCCATTGCCCACTACGTGATGTGGCAACCCGTATTGCACCAATGGGAAGCAGAGCGTAAACGCCGGTGCGTGCAACAACTGCAGCGCCGTATCGCCCAACTGGAGGACGAAAACCGAGACATAGAGGCGGCGGTGCGGCGGTCAAGACATGTTTTGAAACGGTTAAGCGCAAATCCACCGTTGAGTACAGGAGGTGACGTATGCCTGCATTCGGGATCGACCTCGGCACCACCACCACCCTGATCGCCCTGGCCCGTCAGGGCAAAGACCCGGAGAGCATTGAGACTGATGTGCGGAACTTGAAGCAGCCAGGCTATGAGGATGAGCGTGAGTTGAATCACTTGCCCTCCGTGGCCTTTTTCCCAGATGCCGGGGAACCTGTCGTCGGTTTGTGGGCCAAAGAGAATGGACCATATGTTGGCCCCACCCGCTGTGTGAGAGCAGTCAAGCGACTGATGGGGCGCGATCTGTTCCTGGATCAGATTGGGCGGACGCCATCTGAGGTATCAGCGTTGTATCTGAAGGAAGTCTTGCGTCAGGTGCTTGACAAAGGATATGCCATGGATGAACTGACCGTGACTGTGCCTGCCAGCTACACCACCAATCAGCGCGGTGACACCCTGCGCGCCATTGATAAGGCTTTTGATGCACTGGAAGAACAACGACTGAGGGGCGAACAGCGCGGGCGCCTTCTGATCAGCGAGCCGGTGGCAGCACTGCTGGCCTTCATCGCCTGGGACATGCTGAAAGCACGCCATGCACGCCAGATTGATGTGGATAGACAGCCCAAGATATTGGTTTATGACATCGGCGGTGGGACTCTGGATCTGACCATCGTCGAACTGGCGTGGCGTGATCCCCACGGCTCGTACTCGTTGGACAACCTGCAATTCAGTGTCCTGGCCATCAGTCGACATAACCAGTTTGGAGGTGAGGACTTTGATCTCAGGCTGGCCCACGAATTGCTCTACCCGCGCCTGCTGGAGGCATCTCCAGACCTGGAGAGGATTGAGCTTACACGCGAAGAACGATTGGCCCTGCGCTACGACCTGATCAATGAGGCGGAGCGACTCAAGATCGAGTTGAATATGGAGCTCGAGTTTGACGAGGAGGGAATCCTGTTCCGCACCAGACCTCTCAGCATTTGCGGGCAAGAGCATGACTTCACCGTGGATCTGAGTCGTCATCAGTACGAGGAGTTGATGGCCCCTTTCCTCAAGGAACGAGAAGGGGCCAAGAACGCATTATGGCCCATTACCGAGCTTTTGAAAGAATCCGGAATTGGCAGAGAGGATATACGTTACTTTTTCCCGGTCGGTGGGATGGCTCGGCTACTGCCTCTTCAGGAAGCTCTCGTGCGGTATTGGGGAGGGAAAGAATCATTCCTCAAGTTTCCTGTGCCCGACGAGGCAATCGCCCAGGGTGCGGCGGTCTACAGCTATCTCAAGTCCACCCGCCAGGGGTTCAAGATTGAGGAACCAGCCGCTGATGCCTATTATGTTCGGTTGACGAAAGAGTTTGACCTACTGCTGAGACGTGACCAGCAAAGCAGTGAACGTCAAAGGTACATCCTTGAAAACACAGGTAACAAGCTGTTGCTACAGATCTTTGCCGGCGCTGATCCGCCGGCAGACGGCGAATTGGAATCCATTTATCACACACTAATCTACCAAGGAGGCACAGCTATTCCACTGGGCGGGGTGTATAACAAGGGAACACCTGTAACCATTGAGATGGAGCGGCGGTACGACACCAAAGTCCCAGTCGTTCGCATTTGGATAGGCAACTCGACTGAACCTGTTGATGTCATTGACTTTGACGAGTTGAAGAGCGAACAAGAGGAGGCACGATATGCGTAAGGTGTTCGAGCCCGACGAAATGGAGCTGGCCGACCTAGGTGGTGACACGCACTTCGTGGCCGACATCCAACGACACGTCAAACAAATGCTAGGTGAAAGAGGGAAACGTCGCGAGGAAATTCGACAGGAAATCAAGGCTCTTGGTCCGCGTGCATTGCCAGGGGTGCTAAACGCGGCGTTTGTCTTCACCGTGCAATTGAAGGAGCGCGATCAGGAATTGCTGGCTGGTTTGTTGGCCGAACTGGTCGGTGACAACCTGGCCGCGCGGGAAATGCTGCTCCGAGCAGGTGTTCTGGAAGCACCTTTTGTACCTACACGCAAGACGGCGGTTACGGCCCTGCAACAACTGGGAGACATCCGTGAAGAAGAGATGGCGCAAATCCGACTAAAGGCTTGGCGAGATGCAGATGTGAGTGGCGACTATGAGGCGGCACTCGCACTCTACGAGCTCTTAGCACAGTACGGAGACGACCAAGTCTGTTCTGAAATCTCACACTTGACCAAGGATCTGTTTCGGGAGCACATGGATATTGGTCCTCGTTTTCTGAATGCGGCATTGCGCTGTGCTCCCCAGGAGTCCTATCGAATATTGAAGGATGCATTGGGCGCAATGGATCGAGAGGCTACAGAGTTTAGCCGTGCAATATACAATATGTCCAACGAATTTGTATCCCCCCACTTGCTACAGATATTGCAGGCAGCTAATGAGGTCAAAGAAAACGCAGAAGGTCATGCCCATAAGGGTATTCAGAACCTATTTACAGGGCCTATTGCATCCTATCTCAGGGATCACCCAGAGACGGTTGTTGATACCGGTGAATTGATTGACCGAGAATACAAGTCATTGTATCGTTTTTGGTGGCAAGGGCTCGGAAGGCTTCTGGACTTGGAGGTTGTAAGACAATACTCTGAGGATCAGACCACTCTCCCCCTTGATGCGTTTGCGCTTGAAGGTGCGGTTCAACTTCTTTTCACTGAGAAAGACAACGCCAAATTCAAGCTGTGGGCCTTAGATATTCTGGAGCGATTGGAGGAAAGCGCACCTGACCAGTACCAGAATGCACTCCACGAATTCGCCCAACGTCAAGGCAAAGCGGTTGACGATCCAGGTATCAACCCAAGTAGAAGGAGCACACTGACCAAGGTATGAGGATAGCGCAGAATGAGCGTAACGATCGAAGAGCTCATAGACAGACTGAACGCACAGGAAACCATAGAAGACTGGCCCGCAGCAGAACAGCCGCGCCCATTACGGTCATTTTCCGACTTGCCGGACATCGCGCACGAGGAGCCCGAGCGGTTAAGCCGATCGGGCGAGCAAGCCGATCGACTGCGGGAATTGGGAGCACACTATCGGAATAGAGAATATAATCGCGTCCGCAACTTCTTCAAAGAAAACCCGGACCAGCTCGGTAACGAAGGAAAGCTGCTGAGTTTGTTGGCATACCTACAGACCTTCCGTGACAATCCCAGCATATTGACAAGGCTAGAGCAATACGCAGCTCCGCTGGTAAGGGAACTAGTTGCTAGCGAGCCGTCCGAGTTTGGCGCTCTGTATGAGTGGTTTCAGAACTTCATCCTAGAACGGCCTATGCCGTCGGCATTTTATGCCCGGTCAGCCGGCTGCAAGTACTCTAATGGCCCGTCGGAGTGAAGCTTTGACTTCCACCTAAAGCTGTAATGCACCTCGCATGCTCGACCAAGTTGTCGAGGTAGTGCGAGCGCCTTGGCGGCATACACCGGAGTATCACTGCGCCCGCCGCCCGTGAGGATTGGTGGGTGTTTCGTTGCCGTTGCTGATGGATGGACTTTGAGGGGATGAAGACGTTGGTGCACTTCCCCCAGCGACGCTTCGATTGCGATGTGTGCAGCAAGCCGTTCACCGAGAACCTGGAGTGGATTGACGCCAAACGGCGCCAGACGAGCGCCTTCGAGATGCACATCTACGAGCGGGTGAAGCACAAGGCCCCCCGAAAGAAGCGGCTCTCCAGGGAAGGCTGAACGAAGCGACTGTACTGGACATTTTCAAGCGACAGGCCAAGCGCGCTACCCGCCAAGCTGATGATAGTCGCGTATGTGTTCTGGGGGACGTTCGAGCAGTGGTTGGAGAGCTTGACAGAGGAAGATAGCCAAGCCATCAAGGTTGTGTCGATGGATATGTGGGATGCCTATCGCCAGGCGGTGGGCAAGAGGCTTCGCCATGCCAAGATCGTCACCGACCGCTTCCACGTGATGAAGCAGATCAATCACCAGATCGACTTGATGCGACGCAGCATGCAGCGAAAGGCGAAGAAGGAAAGTGATGAGGCGCTGTACCAAGCCCTGAAGGGCAGCCAGTGGGTGTTGCTGAAGAATCGGAGCACACTCGCCCCGGAACAGGAAGCTCAACTGCAGACTATCCTGGCCGTTTCGGATGAACTGCGCATCATCTACCTGCTCAAAGAAGAGTTCCGCACCATCTGCGACAAGATCAATGACCAAACCCGAGCGCAGCGTTTCTTGTGGGCGTGGACGGGGAAAGCTCTGGTCACAGGGAGTCGGTACTTGACTCGATTTGTCAACACGCTGCGTAACTGGTGGCATGAGTTCCTCAACTACTTCGATGATCGGGTGACCCAAGGATTTGTGGAAGGCATCAACCGCGCCATCCGTGGCATCATCAATCGTGCCTTATTTGACCCCACAAATCTGTGTAGAGTGGGTGTGCGGCGCCGGTCGCAACTCATCATATCCACGCTCTCTGTCCCTGTCTGGCTCTTTGCCATCGGCGGTCCCTTCGATCTGCTGTACTGGTATCGGCCGGCGCTGGGCGCGATTGCCCTGCCACTGTACACGCTGATTCTCCCGATCATCTCTCGCTCCGCCCGATAGGGGGTATCTGGACAGACTGCCTACGGAAGTTTGCCAAGCGTTCCAGTTCGAGTATAATCACGACATGCGTGATTCCAGGTTGGACCTACCCTTCCGATTGGCCCGTGGTGCCGAGAAAGAACTGGCTATTGCGGGCATCCCTCTGGTGCTTGCCGTGTCTGCGGCGATTGTCTGGCCCCGTCTCTATACAGTGCTCCTGGCAGGGCTGTTCATCGCCCTCTTTGCCGTGCTCTTGCACTTTTTCCGCGACCCGAAGCGCACCCCGCCTGCAGGTGAGGGCGTGTTCCTGGCTCCGGCCGATGGAGAGGTGGTGGAGATACGCCAGGTGCATGAACCAGGTTTCCTGGGGGGGGAGGCGCTAAAGGTGGGCATCTTTATGTCCTTGTCCAACGTACACGTCAACCGGGCGCCGGTGGGGGGGCGGGTGGTGCTGGTGCAACACGTTCCCGGTCAGTTCCTGCAAGCCTTCCGGCCTGAGGCCTCGGAAGTCAACGAGCACAACCTTGTCGGTCTGGAGACCGGCTACGGGAGAGTCCTGGTCAAGCAGATCGCCGGCATCCTGGCGCGGCGGGTCGTGTGCTGGGTGCGTCCTGGTCAGCGGCTGGAGGCTGGCGAACGCCTGGGTGTGATCAAGTTCGGATCGCGGGTGGAGATGTACCTGCCGTTGGGCGCGCAGCCGCTCGTCCGAGTGGGGGAGCAGGTCCACGCCGGAATAACGGTGGTCGCACGGTGGAAGGGAGGAGAGGCCGAATGAAAGATAGAGTGCGCAAGCTGCTGCCCAATATGATCACTTTCACTGGGCTGGTCTGTGCCTTCTCGGCGGTGGTGCTGGCGATTCACGAGGATCTGGCGGCGGCCGGCGCCTGCATCCTGGCCGGCAACTTGCTGGATTCGCTGGACGGCGGGCTGGCGCGCAAGCTGGGGGTTGCGAGTGCCTTTGGCCTCCAGTTGGACTCGCTCGTGGACGTGGTGACCTTTGGGGTGGCTCCCAGCGTGCTGGTCTACCAGTATCTGCGGCCACTGGCTCTCAGCCTGGTGGTTATGTGGGTTGTGTGTGTGGGCTATATGATCGGTGGGGTCTTTCGTCTGGCCCGCTTTAACCTGCTTCCTCCGAAGCAATCGCACAGCGACAGTGTAGGTCTGACGATCTCCACCTCCGGGGCGATGCTGGCGCTGAGCGTGCTTGCCAACCACGCGTACGAGCACCGGCTGATTCCGGCTGGCGTGTTCCCGGTGCTGGTTGTGGCCTTGACTCTGCTGATGGTGAGCCGCATCCGCTACCCAGCGCTGGCTTCCGTTTTTCGGCGCCGGTGGGTGAGCCTGGCAGGGCTGGGCGCTGCGGCTTTGCTGGCGATCTGGTTCTCTCCGCAACTCGTCGTGTTCGGCCTGACCAGTGGCTACGTCTCCTTCGGCCTGGTCCGGGCTGCCTATCACCTGATCTACTGAGGGAAATCGTGAATAGCGCGGTTGTCCATCGCTCTCAGGGTTGGGGACTCTCTGCCTACGCCGGGCTGGTTTGGCGTACCTCGCATTTTCAGATCCAGGGGCAAGAGCACGTCCGTCAGGTTCATGCTTCCGGCCGCCCCCTCATCCTCGTTGCCTGGCATGGGATGACGATGATGCTTGTGGGCTACATCGCCGCGGAGGAGGATACCAGCCGCTACGTGGTGGTCGTGCCTGACGATCCCAGGGGAGCGGCCCTGAGCGTGTGGGCGCAGCGGCTGGGGGCCACTCCATTTGCCGTCTCGATGGACGCAGACTCGATGGTAGCGGCCCGTCGTCTGCTGGCCCTGATCCGCCGTATGAAGCAGGGGCGCAGCCTCTATCTGAACCCAGACGGCCCTGACGGCCCCTCCCACGAGCCCAAGAAAGGCGTTGTCTTTATCGCTCGCAAGGCCGGGGCTCTGATCGTGCCTGCCGGAGCCTTTACTGCCACCAGGTTCTCCATTCCCCGCTGGGACCGTTACACAGTTCCTTTCCCCTTTAGCCGCATCACCGTCGTGCTAGGGAAGCCTTTGGAAGTGACGCCGCAGGCCGACGCGGAGGAGGCGCAGGCGGTGCTCAGGGAACGGCTGAACGTGGTGGAGCAGGCGGCGGAGGAACTGTATCGCTCGATTTCCAACGGCTCTTCGCGTGGGTGGAGGTAAAGCCCTGCCGGGAGAGGACGGACCGAGCTTTTCCGGCCAGTTTCTGTACCAGGATGAATCCCCTGTAGTCGT
>Ga0180437_10009590_pt1 | contig 11956 bp, 10 predicted proteins | sample SS_ome_4_FD_132410 | JGI IMG/M metagenome (GOLD analysis project Ga0180437, IMG submission 132410) | Hypersaline lake sediment archaeal communities from the Salton Sea, California, USA - SS_3_D_1 metaG | ecosystem: Environmental > Aquatic > Non-marine Saline and Alkaline > Hypersaline >... | reverse complement strand
TCAAGCTATCAGATTTATGCTAAACTTGAGTTGGTGAAAGAGTACGCTCGATCAGTGAATCAGGGTCAAAAAGATGAGATTGAAATTGCCAGCGACAATGAAAGACATCCGCGCTTTCCTTGCCTCTCTGGATTGGGAGACATTGGTCCAGCAGGTTGAACGCGAAGCGCAAACGCAAATGGCCATAGTTGGCTCGGTCAATGTGGGCAAGTCCACGCTGTTTAACGCTTTGAAAGGCGCAGAGATCTCGCCTGTGAGCAGTGTCCCAGGTACGACGCGAAGGCCGGTCAAGGAACGGTTGGGGCCGTTTTTGCTGGTTGACACGCCAGGCTTTGGTGAGTTGGATGGCTTGAAAGGTGTCAGGATTGCTTTGCGTGATGCGGAGTCCTCGGATCTTTTCCTCTTGTTGCTGGACGGTGGGGCAGGTTTGCGGCGCACCGATCTGCTTCTCTACAATGAACTCCTTAAAAGCGGCCGCCCTGTAATGGTGGTCCTGAACAAGGTGGACCTGCTGAGTAAGGCCGAAATGTCAGATATTCTGGCCCACGTTGAAGACAGGCTGGGCACGGACGTCATTCCTATCTCGGCCAAGAAGGAGACTGGCCTGCCGGATCGACTCTTCCCTCGCATCATCGAGGCCCACCCTGCTCTGGCTGTATCCTTGGGGCGGGCTCTGCCAACCTACCGCTTCCAAGCGGCTCGACGACTGGTGCGTAACGCGTCTACCTTCAATGCCCTGATTGGGGCAGAACCTGTGCCGGGGTTGGACCTCCCCCTGTTGCTGAGCATCCAGGTGCGGTTGGTATTGCGGTTAGCAGCCGTTTATGGCCAGTCCATGACGGCCCGCAGTGCGAAAGAATTGATCAGCACCATTGCTGGTGGGATGGCCTTTCGTTACCTGGCAGCCGAAGTTGCCAAGCTGTTGCCCGGCGTAGGCTGGGCTATCTCTGGCGCCTTGGCTGCTTTTGGCACCTGGACGATTGGCCAGGTAGCCATTCGTTACTTTGACAGCGAGCGCAGCCTGACACCTCACCGGATGAAGCAGCTTTACCGGCGACTGGTGCGCTGGCGCAGCGTTCAGGATGCCTGAAATCGTGTGCGTTGGGCAGGCAAAGGTGGCGATTCTCAATTTATCTGGCCGCTGATGGATGAGTTGAGGCCGATGCTAAAGTCAGAAAGGGAACGGTATGCTCACTTATCAACAGGCCAAGGCAGCCTTTGAAGCGGGCGGCCGGTATTATCGCGACGGCGCAGTGTTCATCGTGGCTCGTGTGCTGCGGCCCAACGAGGCAGGTGAGGTGTTTTGGGTGACAGACGCTGACGGCCTGGGCGATGTGGGGATGCTCCTTTATCCTGACGGGCGTGTGGAAAAGCGCACACCTCCGACCTTGGACGCTGGCGCTCTGTCATAGGGAGGGAGAGCACCGTGGCCCAGTCAGAGTTGATTCAGAGACTGAAACAGATCGTCCGGTTTTCTATGCTCGACGATGAGGTGCTGGCAGACCTGGCGACCCTGGTCGTGGAAGAACGGTATTCACCCGGCGAGGTAATCTGCCGGCAGGGGGAACTGGGAGACAGGGCCTATGCCATTGAAGTCGGCAATGTCGTGGTGCAGGCTGACGTCGAGGGCAAAAAAGTTGACGTGGCTCACATGTCTGGTGGGGATATCTTTGGCGAGCGAGCGCTGACTGGAGCCTTGCCCCGGGCGGCTACCATCATTGCCGAGACCCCCCTGCATCTGCTGAGTCTGCACAGAGAAGATTATCAGCAGTTGGCGCAAAAGCACCCTTCTCTGAAGCGGCTCCTGGTTGGCCCGGATGTAGTTCCCTTGCTTGGTCAGGTGGAACTGTTCAGCCGCCTCACGCAGGAGGAATTAGGGGCGCTGTCCGAGCACGTGGGTGTCCACTTTTACCCGCCCGGTTATCGCGTGGTCGAACAGGGTGAGATGGGTGCGACTATGTACGTTGTCATCCACGGAGATCTGGTCGCTTACCAGTTGGACCAACGAGGCCGCGCCAGGCCGGTCAAAGCGCTGCAAAAGGGCGATTTCTTTGGCGAGACCTCGTTGCTGATAGGCGAGCCCCGAGATGCCACGGTGATTACCAAGACCTATACCGAAGTGTGCTATATTAACAAGGCTTCGTTCGATGGGTTCTTGCAGGCGCATCCCAATGTGCGACACGAGCTGCAAGTGCGGCCTGACGTTGAGCGCAAGTGGAAGGCGGGACCTTTCCCTGGGCAAAACCCCGATGAAATCGTCGAGATCATGGCCCACAAGCATTGGGTGGCCTTTCTCGCGTCTCTGATGCGTCCCGTGTTGTGGTTGGCTCTATTTGGAGCGGCCGTCGTCGCGCTTGATGCCTTGTGGCTGGGTTCTGCAGGCAGTGTCACTGACCTGGCATGGTTGTCGGCTCTGCTGACCATGCTTTGGGTAGTCGTGGTGGTGGCAGTGTCTATCTGGTATTGGATAGAATGGCGCAACGACCATTACATCGTCACCACACAGCGGGTCGTGCACATTGAGAGGGTGCTCCTTCAAGCTATGACCACCGACGTCGTACCTGTTCGGCAAATACAGAACGTTGACCTCGAGCAAGACCTGCTGGGCCAGATATTGGACTATGGCCACGTACGCATTATCACGGCCGGGCCAGCCGGCGGGGGGGGAGCGATGAACTTGAGATACGTTCCCGGGCCGGAAGCCTTTCATCAGACCATTTTCGAGCAGGTTGATCGGGCTCGGTATCGTGACGTGGCGACAGAGCGCTCCCAGCTCCGGCAGGCGATCCGGCAGGCGATGGGGTGGAGTGTGTTGGAGGAAGAACCTCCCGAGGCGTCACCTCCGGCCTCAAGGAGGCGTCGGAGCTGGATCGCTCTGCTCACCGAAAATCGGTTGATCAAACGACTGCGCAAGACCTTTACAGAGTCTGGGCTAGCTGTCTTTCTGCGTCGTCCTCACCTGCCCCGGCAAGAGATCCGCCTGAAAGATCAGGTGATCTGGCGCAAGCATTGGGGCGTCTTTCTCAAAGTGACCTATCGTCCGTTCCTGCTCTGTCTGCTGATTTTTGTCCTCATCGTGTTGGCGGCAGCAGCCTGGTTAGGCGTTGTCGCCCCGTTTGGCCTTCAGCCGTCTTGGTTTGGCACGGCACTGTGGGTGCTGACCATTGGTTTTATTCCTGCCTTAGGCTGGTTATTCTGGGAATTGGAAGACTGGCGCAACGACCTTTATATTGTCACCAATACCCACATCATTGACATTGAACGGGTCACACCCATTCTGTTGAAGGAAACCAAGCGCCAGGCTAGTTTAGACGACATCCAGAACACCATGGCCTCTACCAGGGGCTTCTGGGCCAATCTGTTAAAGTGGGGCGACGTGTTCATCGAGACGGCCGGTGAGGGTAGGTTTGAATTCGAGCAGGTGCATAACCCGGCCAGGGTCCAGGCAGAAATTGACAAACGACGAGAGGCTTATCGAGCCAAGCAGCGTCAGGAAGAGACCGAGCGACAGCGGGCTGAGCTGGCGAAATGGTTCTCTGCTTATCACGATGTGACGCGCGACGCAGAAACACGCGCTCGCTGGGAAGCCAGGATGCCACCACCAGAATCATTATTGCAAGAAATGGACGAACAAGATACAGGTGAACAAGAGGTTTGACAAATCCTTTCTTGTGTGTTACCCTCTGCCCGCCCTCCCTAGTTGAGAGGGCTTGCTTTTAGCGTTTGTGTCCAAGGAGCGCATCATGCGTACTGTGGAATGGCATCAGGGCAAAGTGCGGATGATTGATCAGCGCCAGTTGCCTCACGAGTTTACGGTGGTCGAATTTGAGGACTATCGGGATGTAGCAGGGGCCATCAAAGACATGTACGTGCGTGGCGCGCCAGCCATTGGTGCGGCGGCAGCTTTTGGTTTGGCCCTCGCTGCGCAACAGAGCCGGGCTGTCACGACGGGGGCTCTGCTGGCTGACCTGGTGCGCATGGCTGACGACCTGCGTGCTACCCGACCTACGGCTGTCAATCTGTCGTGGGCCCTGGAGCGCTTGCTGAGACGTGCCCGCGCTCTGGCGGAGGAGAATGCCGCCGTTGGCACAATTCGGTCGGCGCTGGTGCACGAAGCCCAAACCCTAGCTGATGAGGACGTGACGATCAACCGGCGCATGGGGGCTCACGGCGCAGCACTCATTGATGACGGCGACAATATCCTGACCCACTGCAATGCTGGTGCGCTGGCAACGGTGGACTATGGCACGGTGTTGGGTGTGGTGCGGACAGCCTGGGACCAGGGCAGACAGATCCACGTCTGGGTAGACGAGACGCGCCCCCGTTTGCAGGGCGCTCGCCTCACTGCCTGGGAACTGATGGGCGATGGTATCCCCTGTACCCTCATCGCCGACAACGCTGCTGGTCACCTGATGCGCACTGGGCAGGTGAACCTTGTGCTTTTTGGCGCTGATCGGGTGGCAGCCAATGGCGACGTGGCCAATAAAATCGGCTCATACAAATTGGCTGTCGTGGCGTGTGAGAATGGCATTCCCTGCTACTCGGTCTCACCTACCTCCACGGTGGACCTGTCGCTGCCTACTGGAGATGACATCCCTATTGAGGAGCGAAGCCCTCGTGAGGTGACCCACTGTTTAGGACAGCCGGTCGCTCCAGAGGGTGTGCCGGTCTACAATCCTGCCTTTGACGTGACGCCCCACCGCTACCTGACCGGTATCGTCACTGAGAATGGTGTCGTCTATCCACCTTTTGTTCGCAACCTCAAGCGGGTTGTGCAAGCATAGTTGCATAAAACAAGCGTGACTGGGTGTGCTGCGGTGTAGGGCAGGCTTTTTTGCGGGAAGGAACCCTGGGTATGTCAAAGCTTGCAGGGCCGAGCACGTCCTTCGAATGACGCCGTGGGTGTTAGAGTTGACTCAGGAGAAGTGCCTGTGAAGGTCATCATCTTGTGCGGTGGTGCGGGGACGCGCATTAGCGGTGGCGATCGCACCGTCAAGAAAGAGATGGTTGAAATAGGTGGTCAGCCTATCTTGTGGCACATCATGAAAATCTTTGCGGCCTATAACCACAGGGATTTTGTTTTACCTCTAGTATACCGGGCCGACATGATTCGGCGTTATTTCCTCAATTATGAGGTGATGAACCGTGACCTCTCTTTCACTTTAGGACGGCCCGACGAACCGGTTTTCCACGATATGAACCGCGAACGTGATTGGCGCATTACCTTTGTGGACACTGGCTTGGAGGCCAACAAGGGGGCACGCATCAAGCGCGTGGAGCAGCATATTAAAGCCAGTCCCTTCTTTGTGACTTATGGCGACGGTGTGGGAGATGTTGACCTCAACGCGTTGTTGGGTTTTCACCGTCGGCATGGCAGGTTGGCTACTATTACTGGTGTGCAACCGTATTACCAGTACGGCGTAATGGCACTGGCGGAGGATGGGCGGGTGAGCGGCTATCGGCAGTATCCTCGTCTAGAGCACTGGATTAACGCTGGTTTCATGGTCTTTGAGCAAGCGGTGTTTGACTACCTGACCGAGGATAACAGTGTGGATCTGGAGAGTGGAGCGCTGACCCGACTGGCGGCCGAAGGGCAGTTGATGATGTATCAACACTCTGGGTTTTGGCAGTCCATGGATACTTTCAAGGATGCGCTGACGCTGAACGAGTTGTGGGATGGCGGAGATGCGCCCTGGAAGATCTGGGGATGACATGTCATGGGACGGCTGATCCGGCTTGTGTTCATCCTGTGCATAGGCACTGTCGTTAGCTGGTCCACTGCGTCCCAGACTGCTGACCCGGCAAAGTGGTGCGGGAAAGAGGTCTTGCCGGCGGTTTTGGAAAACTATGGCCACCTGACGGTGTTGCGATTGCAGGGCACACCCTATGAGATGGGCTACCAACACGGCGTCGCACGGCGTGCGGCCATCCGACAGTTGTTACTGGATGAGGTGTATGGTCGAGAAATCCTTGAGGGTGGCCAGCCTCACGGCACTTTGTTGGCTCACGCTCGCCAGTTGGAGCGCACATTTCCTCTCGACATCCGGCGTGAACTACGTGGTATCGCCGACGGTGCTGGTTTGTCCTATGAAGACCTTCTCCTGCTGAATCTGGTGTTGAATCGTCTGCCATCTGGGTCCTTTGCGCCGACCTATCCTTTTCCTTCGCCGCCCACGTTGAACCTTCAGGCATTGGTATTTGCTGCCTGGTCCCCGGCCATCTCCCAGGATGAGGCTGTGGATAGCGCATTACTGGGCTATCGCCTCGCTGTGCCTCATGAGGCTGCACGATTACGGCGACATCTGCTGGCTGTGATTTACCGATCTGTTGATGGACAGGCTTACATCACACTGACCTGGAGCGGTCAGGTGGGTGCCTGGTGTGGTCTCAACGAAGCAAGTCTGGCTGTCTGTGCCATGCCAGTAGAAAGCGTTGGCGCCGGCAGCCGGGAGCTCTCGCCTGCCCTTCTGACCCGCCAGCTTTTGGCTCATGCTCACGATGGTGAGCAGGCCCTGCGTCAGGCCATCCAGCATGATTACATCTCGAGGTTTCGCCTCGTCGTTGCAGATGGTCAGAGGCAGGTCGCCACGACCATAGCATTTGGCGCACACCGATACGATATTGCCGAATCTCAAACAGGTGTGATGGCTTTTGGTCCCGGCCGGGCGCAGTTGATACGGCTTTTGGATGGAAACTTGGGCTGGTTGCATGGAGACAAGGCTCTGGCTGCCTTGTCTAGCCACCAGACTCCTGATGGGGACAAGCTTGGCCCGTGTGGCGGCTCAACGTTGCTCAATGCCATCTTTGCCCCTAGCAGCGGTGAGCTTTGGGTGGGACTGGATCTTTGGCCAGCTTCTTGCCGCCGTTATCTGCGTCTGCGGCTGGCCAGTTGATAGTGAAGGCCGAAGGCATCAAAGGAGAGTGTCTCTATGGCCACCGTCTTTATGAAATGGCTGGAAACCTCCCCCGCCGATTACGATCGAGGTATTGCTCTGCTGACCATGGGGCGCATCAGGCGGGTGTATGAGTGCATCGTTTCTATGATCCAGCCTAACGATCGGGTGCTAGAGGTGGGTTGTGGCACCGGTGCATTGGCGTTGCGCTGTGCGCGCCGGGGTGCACAACTGACGGCCGTTGACATCTCGCCGCGTATGTTGGCTGTTGCACGTCGTCGAGCCTCCGCGGCAGGGCTATCCGATCGCATTCAGTGGCGTCTGATGGACGCTGCTTCTGCGACGGAACATTTTCCTCCCAACAGCTTTGACAAAATCATTCTCAGTTTGATCCTGAGCGAGTTGGACAAAGATGAGTTGCAATACTTCCTATCCGGTTGCCTGCGGTTGCTGGCTGACGGCGGCAAGCTAATCATCGCCGACGAAGTAGTTCCACGTGCTCCACTGGCCAGGCTTTTGTTCTGGTTAGTGCGTATCCCCCTGGCAATCCTGACTTGGCTCCTCACAAGAACTACCACGCATGTCTTGGGTGACTATATCACGTTGTTGCAGCAGGCTGGTTTCGATGGTCAGGTCGTGGCCACCTACCTGGGCGGTAGCCTGGCTGTCCTTGCTGCTAGACCGGCCATCCGTCTTGCAGAAGATGCGTTGCCGGAGGTGCCACAACTTTGTCACCGGGTTACCCCATGGACGTTGGCCAAAGATCTCTGGTGCTTGATCATGCGCAACGTGCCGCCTTATCCATCCATCAAACCTGGCCTCTATGCCATCGGCCAACCGAATGCCAATGCGTCGGTGCTGGTCACTGGAAACTATGATCTGACCGTGCGTCGCGTGTTGCGTGATACCCAAGGTATAGATGCCTATCTGTTGGTTGTCAATAGCGCGGGCATCAATGTCTGGTGTGCTTCAGGTGGTGGGCACTTTACTGCCGACAAGGTTATTGCTGCCTTGCGTATCAACCATCTGGAGCAAGTCGTCAACCATCGGCATTTGATTCTGCCGCAACTCAGCGCTACTGGCGTGGATGGCAATCGCATCACGTCAGAGACGGGCTGGGATGTGCGATGGGGGCCTGTCTACAGCAAAGACATTCCGGCTTACCTGGCAGCAGGTCAACAGAAAGACGATGGCATTCGTTGGGTTGATTTTCCTCTCCAGATTCGATTGGAAATGGCGGTAGTGATGTGGGGGTTCTGGGCGCTTATCCTTGGGCTGGCAACATTGTTGATCAATCGTGGGGTCTTTTGGATCGGCCTGGTTGGTGCGCTGTTCTATTATCTTCTCACGGGGGCTTTCTTTCCCTGGCTACCGGGCCGTGACGGATTTCGCAAAGGTGTTTTCTTGGCTTTTCTCAGCATGGTGTTTGTCTTGGTCGGGGGTATCTGGCTCGGTGGTTGGGATACGCTTCGCACGCTCAACACGGCTCTGGGACTTGGTGCGTTGGCTCTTTTTGCTGGAGCTGACTATCAGGGAGGTGTACCGCACATGCGAGGCGGCGAGGTTGTGCATTTTATCAAGGTGGTTCCGTTGGAATTGGGTTTTTTGCTCCTTTATCTGTTTCTGCCTCGCCTCCTACGCCTGTAGGTGATGGCTGAAGGCCTACCGATGATGGATGTCCTGAAAAGCTTCTCGGAATACGTGCAGATCACTTTGTTCTGCTCGGTAGTGCTGGATCGGCAAGCCTGTAATAGCTGTGAAATCTGCTACGAAGTCTGTCCTGTGGGGTGTTTCCGCCTTGCAGAAGACGGGTGGAAGATTGAATTGCGCTATCCTGACCTTTGCATTGCCTGTGGTGCATGCCAACTACAATGTCCTTCTCAGGCCGCTAGGCTGCTACCAAAAACGATCTGATGGTGGAGGCGACCATGGTTGACGCAAAAGCGGCGACGCCCGTGAACTTTGTTAGTGGCCATGTGATCTACCATCACTGGGCTGAGAACAATCGCCTGATCGAAAGCGTTCAGGCTTTTCACTCTCTGGACGAGTTGCTACTGCATTGCCTGACACCACCAGAGAAACGCTTGGTGGACCGCGTTGCGGTTACGGGTCGAGATGCCCAAGGACGCCGTCGGAAGTTGGTGTTGTCTTTTCAAGCTGTGACGGAACTGTAGTACCAGCGCCCAGAGATCGGCTTGGCGCACAAAACCGCCCTGGTGCCCAACCAGGGCGGTTTCGTATGGAGAAGCCTGGATCGACTAGGATCTCTAGGGTCTCTTACCGCAAAGGTCTGAACTGTTGAGGGTAGCTCATCTATCGGCGTCGTGTCATTACCAGCCCGACTAGCGGCAGGATGGCCACGCCCAAGAGGCTGCCGCATATGTGGGATGACGTGTCGGTTGTCTCGGGATTTGTGTCGTCTGAGCTTTGGGTGGCGATGACTTGAGCGTCGCTGGGACGGGTTGGTTCTGGCGTGTTGGTTGGAGCAACGGTGGGTGTTTCTACCAGCTCACCTTCGCCTTCCATTACTTCGTAGGCGGTGCCGTCCAAGACGACGATCACGCGGGTGCCCAGGGCAAAGTAGCGCCCCCACTCTGGCCGTGCAGTGAGCAACTCAAAGTAAACGTCGCTGCCAAAGCCGATCTTGACGGACGTCATTTTGTCTGCATCAAAGATGGTGTCCACCCAGGCACCTTCGTGCCAAACGAAGGTTTTGTCACCAACAGTCTTGACCTGGGTGCTACCAGTGTCGCCAGCGACATTGGAACGGCTCATTGTTCCCTCTTCAGCTGCGCGTTCTACGGCTTCAGGACCATAGGCTGGGGCGGGTGTAGCCATGATGGTCTTTTCTACTTCTTTTTCCACCACACGCTCACGTCCTTGCTCCGTCAGCACGTCGGCTGTCTCGTCCACCAGGAACGAGGTGTAGGGGGTGATGATGCCATAGCGCACGCTCAGTTCGATGATCTCTTCGATCACTTCGTCGCTTTCGCCATGGAGACGGATCTGGCCTAGCAGATGACCAATCTTGCGCCGCGCCCAAAGGCGCGGGATGAAATCGTCACCACCTCGGTCGCGAAAGGTCACATTCCTGTAGACAAAGGTCTGCGGCAGATCGTTGACCTGACCTTCCAGGGTGACCGTTGTCAGGCCGCCCTTCCGATAGCGTCCCACCAGGACTAGTTGGGTGTCAGCAAAGAGGTCTGGCAAGGGGTAGGGATACGTGTCCTCAACATGGATCTCGCCAAAGTCCAGGCTAATGTCGGACAGCAGTGGGGTGCTAATCTTGGCATAAAACGCTGATATCTCTTCCTCAATATCCATGCTGGGACGGACATAGGCACTGGCACCGCGATGGTCTTGCGCCAAGCGATCCAGTAGTAGGGTATTGACGTCGTTTCCCACGCCAAAGGTAAAGAGGCGAGTATTGGGCCCAGCGGCATCAGCCACGTTGTTCAGGATACGGTCGGTTTCAACGACGCCTTCCGTAGCCAGGCCGTCGGTGAGAAAGATGACGACGGTGGGCCGTTCGGCGTGAGCAGACTCCATTGCCTCTAGCAAAGCCCGGTTGATGTCGGTGCCACCCGTCGCGGTGAGCCGATCCACGAAGCGCTGACCCTCGTCGTACTCGGAGGCAGAAGCTGGGCGTCGGGCATACACTTGCACGCCAGTGCTAAAGGCGACGATATTGAAGCGATCCTCTGCGTGTAGATTCTCCAGCACAAATTTGAGGGCGTTCTTGGCCTGGACGATCTTTTCACCGCGCATGGAACCAGAGACATCCAGCACCAAGATCACATCTTTGGCCACGACCTCGGTCTCATCCACCTCGACTTTGGGGGCTACTAACAGCAGGAAAAAGCCGTCTTGGCCTGGCTGGTTGTAGCTCACCAGGTTTAGGCCAAAGTCCTCGTCGGAGAGGGAATAGTAGAGAATAAAGTCTTTGTCTGGTCTGACGTCATAGTCTTCGAAGCCGACAGCGGCGTTATAGTCACTCCGGCGGTCCACCGCCACGTCGTGACTGGAGGAGTAGATGGCTCTGAGCGATCGGTCAGAATGAATGTCTACGTGGATGCTGACCTCTTTGATCGGCCGGGCGGAAAACTTCTCGGTGTTGAGGGGATAGACGTATTGCACCAGGCCCTGGTCGGCAGTGAGCGCCTGGCTGTACTCTAGCTCAATTCGTCGCTCACCGCCAGCAGGGATGGGGTAGACGCTGGCCTGGAAGGCATTGCGGCCGACGTACTCCAACAACGCTGGATCACGCCGCCTGCGGACGATGCCCTCATAGATCGCACGGGCTTCATCCTTTTCCAGAACGTGTCCCTCGACCTTTTCGCCATCTATCCAGAGAGCGAATTCAGAAATGGCGGCCTCTTCGGGCAGAGGAAAGATGTAAGTGCCTTCGACCTCGTAGGATGCGTCATTCACGAATACCTGGTCGACGTGAGTTGTGGCAACTGGGCCGTCAATCTTTACCGTGACGCGGTGGTATTTGATGGTCAAGAAGGGCACGTCCACAATGGGTACGCCAGGTGGTGGATCGGGGATGACGATACCGTCGGCACAGACGGGCAGTGCTGGGAGCAGCATGACCAGCAAGACAAAGGAGATGAGGAGAATTCGCTTTTTAGCTTCCATGGCAGACCTCCGGATGATGGTGTGGATTTGTAACCAATCTGCTTATAGGACGCGAAAACAAGTCGAGAGGTTCCCCTGGCGGGTCCGATCAATATTGTCCCGACCACGCATCAAGGCGTAAGAGATGGTGTGACTATACAGTCTGAAGAGGTAGGAAAGAGCTGATGCAATCCAAAGTGACATAGCATCGGATCTGTGGGGACGAGGTGGCGCATCTCTCGCTTGCATCCAAAGGAAAATAGTGTATAATATGTTGTATAGACTTCAGGGGGAGAACGAGATGCAAGAAGATGAGGGTGCCCCACTCTTGGCCGAGGAGGGGCGAGGGAGCAAGGTGCAGTCGGACGTCGGACCTGCCCATCCGATGACGACGCTCTTGGAGGAGACCTACAAAGTTAAGCAACTAAAGAAAGGAGATATCC
>Ga0180437_10009589_pt1 | contig 11958 bp, 11 predicted proteins | sample SS_ome_4_FD_132410 | JGI IMG/M metagenome (GOLD analysis project Ga0180437, IMG submission 132410) | Hypersaline lake sediment archaeal communities from the Salton Sea, California, USA - SS_3_D_1 metaG | ecosystem: Environmental > Aquatic > Non-marine Saline and Alkaline > Hypersaline >... | reverse complement strand
CTCGCTCTCGCCATCGTTATACATGTTGGCCGTGTCCATAAAGTTGATGCCCCTGTCGAGCGCGGCGTGGATGATACGAATCGCCTCATCTTCCGGCGTCGGCCCACCAAAGTTCATGGTCCCCAGGCAAAGGGGCGAGACTCTGATGCCGCTGCGACCCAATAAGCGGTAGTCCACATCCATATCCTCCTAACAGATAGCCTCCCAATGGTTGTTTCTCAGTATAGTAATCACCTGAGCAAGAGAATCCAGAGCACCTACGTTGCCCGGAAAGATCACATAAGGGACACCAGGGAACCTGCTTTCTTCACCCAACAGCCATACCGGAATTCCAGGCAGAATCTGGCCTGGTACCATTGCCCTGGTGACATCTAAAGCCCTAGTCCCGATGTCGCTGGAGGTGATCCCTCCTTTGGCCACAACAAATCGTGGTTGGACCCCCAGCTCTCTGACCACTTGTATAAGGGCATCGGACACTTGCTGACCAATTTGAACGTTTTCCTTATCGCTCGTACCAGTCACAAGGCGCCGACTGGTGAAGACGATAACATCACGGCCTGCCAGGAGAGCTTTTTCAGCTTGGCTGGAGACATTCTCGATTTCTATCTGACGTGTTCGAGAGTGTAATATGCTTGGAACGCTCAGTTCGATACTGACCAGCTTGTCCAACTTGCGAGCAACTTGGAGTTGATCGGTCGTTTTTTGCACGTATGAGCCGACGACGATCAGCCCACCCACCTCTGCTGGTGCTCCCTGGGGGAACAGCTCACGGCTCGTCAACAGGCCCCGATCCTCAATCCCGCCACGGACTTTGACAAAGGAGGCCCCAGTTCGGAACAGGAAGCGCTTACCCTCCTCCTCAGCCTCGAGTAAACCGACGACAAAGACTTCCATGTCACGATAGGTGAGCGCGTTGACGATCACGCTTTGACCCCCGGTGACAGCCCGCAAAAGGGCGGCAACTGCCGAGGGACCCTCAGCCCGAATCAGATCCAGGGTGACAGACACAACGGAATCCGCCGTAATCTGCCCATTGGTTTTCTCTTCCACCCACTGGCGCAAGTTAGAATGTTGGTAGCCAAAGATCGAATCCTGAGCGTATTCAGTCTGCGCCGCCGGGATCAGCCACTCGCCTTCTTGAACCCAGTGGATATCATGGGCAGTGAACCGCCCTCCCTCAAAAAAGAACGGGGCGATGATCTCGCCGTCATAGGTGATCCCCAAGCGATCCTCTAAAGCCGACCTTAAGGCTTGAACCTCCCTGGGATAATGACCTCGGAGAGTGGAATCACTCCGGCTGACCACATCGAAATCCTGATCGAGCCTCTGCGCTACTGTGGCCAAGTTCTCAGCGATCTCTCGATTCATGGCCACGGCCTGTTCTACGGGATAGCTTCGAGAGTTGGTAAGGATGTAAAAGACCGTCTCGTCGCGGGGCAAAGCATGTTGCAGTGCTTCCACAGACCACTCAGTCAGCACGAGCACCTTGTTGACTGTTTGCGTCCCGGTAGGGTCATCGTCGAGGACGACCACCTTTCGGCCAGAGACCTCGATTTTGTCCTGGATTCTTCTCAGCAAGCCCTTCCCTTCCCATTCAGGGGGTAGAGACGACAGAAGCTTCGCTTTCCTAATTCTCTTCGCTGGTACAGCAGCTTGCAGCATGGAAATCCTTCATAGCAACCAAGAGGGGACAGGAAACCCTTGCGAAGTTAGGTGAGATAGACTCTAGCAAACACACCTCCAACAACCAGAAAGCGCCCTACTGCAGATGCCTTTTGTAACCTTCGCAAGGGTTAAACCCTCAGAGAAGTACAACCACTCTCACAGGCAGCCCTTCCAGCCCTTCAATAGCCAACGGCAAGGCAGCTATCGTGACCCGGCTCTCCGGCACTGCCTCAAGGTTGGTAAGGTTCTCGATGTAGACGATACCTGCCTCGAAGAGAGGTAGGTCATTCTGATGATCTGGGAAGGCCGGGCCCATATGCCCTTGTTAACCTTTTTGAGAGGGGTCCAACGGCTTCTTATTCTCTGTGCTTGTCAAGCTGATCCAAATTCCGCTTCGATCTTTGACATGACCTCATCGGAAGTGCTATAGACGTGCTCTTCGGTTGGAAACTCTCCAGCATGGACTTCCTTGGCATACGTCTCAAAGGTGTCCCTCAAGATTCCCGCCAGATCAACATACTCCTTCGCGAATTTTGGGGTAAATCGTTCGAATAACCCAAGCACATCATGTAGGACGAGCAACTGTCCGTCACAACCTGCCCCGCCGCCAATACCGATGGTTGGAACATGCAGCTTCTTGGTGATATACTCGCCCAGCTTGCCAGGGAGGGCCTCAAGAATAGTGGAGTTATCAAGCGGGTAGCTCATGTATTTCTCTGATGATGGCTTCCGCTACCTCCGTTGTTTTAGATGTGCCCCCTACGTCTGGAGTCAAAGTCTTGCCCCCAGCCGTCACACGTTCTATGGCGGACATAATCAGATCAGCGCTGTGTTCCTCCCCCAGGAATTCGAGCATCAGAGCGCCACTCCAAATCATCGCGATGGGGTTAGCAATTCCCTTTCCCGCGATATCTGGAGCTGAGCCATGCACTGGCTCGAACATGGAGGGCCACCGCCGCTCGGGGTTCAGATTGGCGCTTGGAGCCATCCCCAGACTTCCTTGTAGAGCCCCTCCTAAATCGGTGAGAATATCGGCGAACAGATTGGAGGCCACCACCACGTCCAGGGTCTCGGGGTGAGTTATGAAACGCGCGGCCATGGCATCCACGTGCCACTTCTCCGTTTGAACATCCGGGTACTCAGCGGCCAACTCCGAGAAGATCTCATCCCAAAGGACCATGGTGTATTGGCAAGCGTTCGACTTGGTAACGCTGCTCAGCTTCTTCCTAGAGCGCTTCCGCGCCAACTCGAAACTGAAGCGAATCACCCGCTCCACCGCTTGACGGGTGAAAACGCTCGTCTGTAGGGCTACCTCATAGGGCTTGCCACCGTGCACCCGTCCACCTACCCCGGAATACTCACCCTCCGTATTCTCCCTCACGCAGACGAAATCGATGTCCTCCGGCCCCTTGTTGCGCAGTGGGCCCACCAGTCCTGGTAAGAGCCGAGTGGGGCGCACATTCACGTATTGCTCGAAACCCTTGCGGATGGGCAAAAGAAGTCCCCACAGAGTCACATGATCCGGCACCGTGCCCGGCATACCCACCGCGCCGAAGTATATGGCGTCATAACCTTCCAGGGTTTTGAGGGCATCCTCGGGCATCAGGCGGCCATGCCTGAGGTAGTACTCTGATCCCCAAGGGTACTCTTCGAAGTGCAAGTGAAAGTCCCCTGCCACCTGCTCAATGGCCCTGAGTACCCTACACCCCTCAGGTGCCACTTCCTCGCCAATTCCATCTCCAGGAATCACCGCTATTCTATACCCTTTAGCCATTTCTCTACCCGGCTTCCATCTTCCCACAAGAGCAAAGAGATCAACACCGATCCCCCTGTAGCATAGCCCTACATGCCCCGATTATTCCAAGGTCATGCCACCAGCTCCTTAACAGCCAGTTGACTCCCGTGCCTTTAAGCATACTAGTCGAACCCTCAGAGAAGCGCAACAACCCTCACAGGCAGGCCCTCCAGCCCTTCAATAGCTGGCGGCGGGGCAGCTACTGCGACCCGGCTCTCTGGCACGGCCTCAAGATTGGTGAGGTTCTCGATGTAGACGATACCTGCCTTGAAGAGAGGGAGGTGATTCTGGCGATCAGGAAAGGCCGGATCCATGCTTCCTCTAGTGTCTATGCCCAGCATCTTGATGCCGCGATCCAGCAGCCAACGCACTGCCTCTCCCATCAAGAATGGGGGTTCGGCATATTGCTCAGCGCCGTAGTACTGTGACCAGCCGGTCATACAGAAGACAATGTCGCCCTGGTTGATCCCCCCGACCTTTTCGGCTGCGCGCCGCACGTCCTCCAGGGGAATGCCCGCGTTGGGAGAATACCCCCGCAGGTCCAAAATGACTGCTTCGCCCACGAACTGCTCGACGGGAACCTGGGCCAGATCGGCCCCATCCTCCAGGCAATGATAGGGCACCTCCATGTGCGTCCCAATGTGGTTGTCCATGATGACCCGATGCATGATATACCACTCTTCCTCAGGTGAGGCACCGGTGATGTCCGTAGCGGGTAGCTTCTCGATCTCCAGTCGCCGCGCCTCTCGGCCTGGCCGCAAGGGATGCGACAGATCAATGACTTTTTCGAATTTCATATTTCCCTCCATTGGGATCACCCTTTGCGGGCGATGACCTCTCTGACAGCATCAGCGATGTGATCCGCCGACATGCCGTACTTCTTGACGATCTCCAGATACTGGCCGGACTCGGCGAAGGAGTCGCGCATGGCAATCCGCTTCATCGGCACAGGATAGTTCTCGACCAGCACCTCGGCCACAGCGCCGCCCAGGCCGCCAAACTTGATGTTGCTTTCCGCAGTGACGATAGCACCTGTCTCCTTGGCTGCCTGAACGATTGCCTCAACGTCTATAGGCTTGAGCGTGTGGCAATCAATGACACGTACATCCAGCCCTTTCTCTGCTAACTGTGCAGCGGCGACGAGGGACTGGGACACCATATCGCGAATGGCGATGATGGTAGCATCGGTACCATCGCGGATCGTCACGGCCTTGCCAATCTCGAACGGATAGTCCAGGTCGAAGAGGATCGGCACAGGGTCGCGAGTGAAGCTGAGGTAAACCGGTCCCTCGTACTCCGCAGCCGCCCACGTGGCCAGCTTGACCGTGGGTGAGTCCGCCCCCGCGACGATGGTGGAATGGGCGATGGCCCGTATGAGGGACAGGTCCTCCTGTCCCTGGTGGGTCGGTCCATCCGGCCCCGGCGTAATGCCCCCATGGCTGGCGGCAATCTTGACGTTCAGGCGAGGGTAGTGGATACTGTTGCGCACCTGATCCAGCGCCCGCATGCTGGCAAAGACGGCGTACGTTGTGGCATAGGGGATGAGCCCGGTCGTCGCCATGCCCGCCGCAGCAGCCATCATGTTCTGCTCGGCGACGCCAAAGTTGAACTCGCGCTCCGGGAACTTTTCGGCGAACTTGTTAGTGTGCACCGACTTGGAGACATCGGCATTAAGCACCACGACGTCGGGGTTACGCTCCCCCAGTTCGATGATCGCCTCGGCGTAGGAATAACGCGTAGCCTGTTGTTCAGCCTTGGTGAACAACTCACCGGAAGCTAACAACGGGATGACTTCAGGTCGAACGTGATGATACTTGTTTTCATTCATGGGGCACACTCCCGGATCTCTACCAGAGCTTGCTCCGCTTCCTCTTGGCAGGGCGCCTTTCCGTGCCACTCAGCCACATTCTCCATATACGAGACGCCTTTACCCTTTACTGTCTCAGCGATGATGATCGTCGGTCTTCCCTTGATCGTCTTGGCCGTTTCCAGCGCTTCGACGATCTGCTCCATATCGTGGCCATCTATCTCCATCACGTTCCAGTTAAAGGCCCGCCATTTGTCGGCCACCGGCTCGATGGGCATCTCGGTGTCCACGCAGTAGTCGTTCTGCAAGTGATTGCGATCCAGGATGTACGTCAGGTTGTCCAGCTTCCACTTGGCGGCCGCCATGGCTGACTCCCAGATCGCTCCTTCCTGCATTTCCCCGTCGCCGATGATCACCCACACGTGATAGTCCTTCTTGCGCAGTTTGCCGCTGAGAGCCATCCCCAGGCCCGCTGACATCCCCTGTCCAAGGGATCCAGCGGTCATATCTATGCCGGGCGTTTTACGCATGTCTGGATGGCCCTGAAGGATACTGTTGAGCCGGCGCAGAGTGCCCAGATGCGACTTGTCGAAATATCCCCGCTCGGCCAGGGCTGCGTACCAGACCGGGCAGGCGTGACCCTTAGAAAGAATGAAACGATCACGGTCGGGCCAGTCTGGGTTTTCGGGATCCAGGCGCATGATACGGAAATAGAGGGCGGTCACAACATCTGCTGCCGAGAGGGACCCACCCGGATGGCCGGCCTGTGCCTTGGCGATCATCTCGATGATGTCGCAGCGGATGGTGACAGCCATCTGCTTAAGCTCTTCAACTGACATTGGAACTTGTGTTGCCATCTGAACTCCTTAAGGATATCGTTGATAAAGTCAGTTCTCAGACTGCCTGAAAGAGAGAACGACCTTGATCGCGCCATCCTCTTTAGTCTGAGCCAACTCCAAACCCCTCTGCGCCTCCTCAATGGGAAGCACGTGAGTGATGATGCCCTCGACGTCTACTTGGCCGGATGAGGCTAATTCGATGGCCTCTCGCACGTCGTCATTATTGCTCATGTTGCTGCCGACGATGTGCAGTTCCTTGCTGATAATCGGGTAAGCCATCAACTGAAGTGGAGCCTCGGTCAGCAGAGCCACCAAGACGATGTGCCCGCGCCGCTTGGCCATCTCGACGGCCAGGTTGACCAGCGATACGTCGTCTGCTGTGATAAAGACCGCGTCTATGCCCTCGCCGCTGGTCAGCGCCTTGACCTTGTCCACCATGTGATCGTCTGGCAGCAGGAAATCGTGAGTAGCGCCCAGTCGTTCTCGCGCGGCATCCAGGCAGTGTTGGCGAATGTCAGCGGTGATGATCAGATTGGCGCCAAGCGCGTCACAGACGCCCGACACCATGCCCCCAATGGAGCCGGTCCCTAGTATGGCCACCGATTGGCCTGCCTTCAGTCCAACTCGCCGGGCAACGTGGACAGCTATCGTCAAGGGCTCAATCAGACTGCCCTGCGCGTAAGACAGGCTATCCGGCAGGTGAAAAACGGCCTCCTCCGGCACGACGATGTATTCGCCGAACGCACCCGGCCAAGGGACTGTGCCAAGCACCTTCTTGGAAGGGCACAGGTTGATGTCCCCATTCTGGCAGTAGGCGCAGGCGCCGCACGTCCACTGCGGGTCCACGATCACCCTATCGCCCACTTTGAAAGTGGTCACCGCCTCGCCGACGGACAAAACGTCGCCGGCCATCTCATGTCCAAGAATGACCGGCGCTCTGCGGTAAGGGTGTGTTCCCTCAAACGCGTGTATCTCTGAGCCGCACACGCCAACAGTTCTCACCTGTATCAAGATTTGATCAGCGCTCTGGATGGTTGGCATCTCGGCTTCAACCATCACCAGACGCCCCTCAGTCTCCAAGAAAGCCGCTCGCATTGGGAATAGACCTTGTTTACACAATACCTATATAGGCGGAACACGCGGAAGCTCGCGAAGCCCACAGAGCTTCAGCAGCTTGATTGCCTCAAGGGAACAGTTAGCCTTTGATAGCTCCCGCAGTCAGGCCAGCCAGATAGTAATCCATCATGAAAGAGTAGATAATGACCACCGGAACCGAGCCGAGCAAGGCACCAGCCATCAACTCACCCCAGTAGTAGATGTCCCCAACCTGCAAAGCGTTGACCACGCCAACGGCAACGGGCAACTTGGTCGCCCTATTTATAAACGTGAACGCATACAGGTACTCGTTCCAGGAAAGGGTGAAGGTGAAGAAAAAGACCGAGACAACCCCAGGTAGAATGAGGGGAATGTCAACCAAGACCATAGCCTGCAGCCGGCTGGCCCCGTCAATGCGCGCAGCCTCCAACAGGTCCTTGGGTATGCCCTTAAAGTAGCTAGAAAGCATCCAGGTGATAAAGGGGACCAGAAAAGTGAGATAAACAACGATCAAGGTCCATAGAGAATTAGCCTTCAGACCCACAAACCGAACGACGACGCTCAACGGGATGAAGAGCAACGCTGGGGGGATAAGGTAGGTAGCGAAAATGACCAGGGCTGCGGTACCGCCTCCCTTGTAGTTCAAGCGCCCCAAGCTATAAGCAGATAGAAGCCCTACAATGATGGCGAACACCGAAGAAAACCCGGCGACAAAGAGGCTGTTCTTCATCCAGAGCAAGAACTTGGTCTCAGTCAGGAGCATGCGGTAGTGAGAAATAGTAAGCTCATCGGAGGTAACGTGAAAGGGCGCCTTCGACATACCCAATATATCCGACCTGATCGAGGTCAAGAGCATCCACCCGAAGGGGAACAGTGTGAAGACAGCGAAGAACGTTATAGCCACCGTCAAGACAAGGGTCCTTGTCCAATTAACACGTTGAAGCCTTTGTCTGAGGCGAGAGATAATCTGATCTGATTCTTGAACCCCTACGGATTCTCGAGTTCCTGCGGTTGCCATATCCTCTACTCCTGACGCAAGTATCGCAGTTGCATAGCAATAAGGATAACCAAGAAGGGGAATAGGAAAACAGCAATAGCAGCCCCCTTACCCAGCGCTTTCCCCTGAATAGCTGTACGGAAGGCCAGCGTGGCGATCAGATGTGTACGGTTAAGGGGTCCCCCCTTCGTCAAGATCCAGACAATCTGGAAGTCACCTAGGGTACGAACGAAGGAATACAAAGCAGCGACAATGAGAATGGGCCAAATATGAGGAAGGGTGATAAATCGAAACCGTTGGAGGTAGCTTGCCCCATCCACAATGGCCGCTTCGTATAATTCCATCGGCACAGTTGTCAAGCCAGCCAAGATAATCATACCAAAATAGGGAGTACCCCGCCAGATGTTGACAGTCTGTACCGCCGCCATCGCCAGCCTCGGCTTGGCGTACCACTGGATCGCATGATCTACTATCCCTAGCTGACGTGCTATGTACGTAATGACGCTATACTGAGGACTGAACATCCAGAGCCAGGCAAGCACGCTAAGAGAAGTCGGCACCACCCAGGGAAGCAGAAAGGACGCGCGGAGTACTCTCCGAAATAGCTTAACTTCGTTGAGGGTCAGGGCCATCAGAAGACCCAGGGATATCTTGACGATCACAGCCGTCACAGTGTAATTGAATGTGTTGACAATAGTCTGGCGAAAGATATGGTCCTTGGCCAAGTCAATAAAGTTCTTCAGCCCGACAAACGGAGCACTTCCCCCCACCGTCTTGTCTGTGAAGCTGTAATAGACCGACAACAAGAAAGGATAACCGACCAATCCCAGTACAATGACAAAGGTGGGCACCAGAAGCATATAGCCAAGCAGGGTTTCATTTTCCAAGCGGATGCCACACCAATTTGTGAAACGACACCAGACTTCCACCCCCTTAGTGGCTTTAGTCTTCATCTTGGTCGGAACACTCATGCGACACACTCCATAATCTCTGTCTCAGGGGAGTGTGGAACCAGGCCACACTCCCCTGAACGGCATTCTACTAGGAACTCAGATACAATCCCAACACCTAAGGAGCAACCTGCCGCTAGGCCTCGTACACTGCCTTGAGCTCCTCTTCCGCTATCGAGATCGCGGTCTCGATGTCCTCACCGAGCAGCACGGAGGCGAACATGTTCACGAGAGTCTGGTTGGCGTAGGCCTCGCCCGATGCGCGGGAAGGCTTGGAGGGCCAACCGGGCATGTGACCGTCATGGGCCAGCCCCTTCAGCGGCTTGAAGACCGGGTTCACGTTGAACGGCATGGCGGGATTGTCATCGTAGTCGTTAAGCAGCGGCGAGTAGAAGGTGATGCCAATCTGTACCAGCGGGACGAACTGTACGGGCTCCATCAGCCACCTCAGAACCGCCTTTCCGGCCTCCTTGTTCTGGCTGTGAGCGAACAGCGCCAGCTCGTTCATTTCGACGAGCTGATGATAACCTCCTGGCCCGGCCGGGTACTTGAAGTGGCTCATATCGTTGTGTATCTCTGGAGCCTGACTCTCCGACGCCCAGTAGATGCTGGTCGCATTCTGGGTGCAGGAAACATCACCATTCATGAAGGCCTGGTTGTTGCCGCCCTCGTCGAAGCCGGTGATGCCCTCGTACGCCACCTTGCCAAACTCGACCATCCATTTCAGCGCGTCACGAGTTGCCTGCGAGTTGATAGCGACCGTCTTGCCATCTTCCTCGACCTCCATGCCACCGAAGGACCACAGCAGCGAGTAGCAGAAGCTGGCCGAGTCGTTGGGGCCAGTCTGGCTCACCGTGTTGCCAACCCGCGGCAAGCCAGCTTCCGCCAGCTTGGTCGCGCAGTCCAGGTAGTCATCGTAGGTCTCGCAGCCATCGGGATAGCCAACTTCCCCGAAGAAGCTCACCCGATAGTTGAACGCGTGGGCGGTGTAGGCCCGGGGGATGCAGCGCCATACGCCGTTCTCATCCACACTCACGTCCTTGGCCACGTCGTACCAGCCGCCGTACTCCTCGCCCAGCGCTTCGCAGATATCGGTGAGATCCTCCAAGCTATCACCGAACACCATCGGGTCAGGCCCAAAGAGCTCGGCGATGTCACCACTCTTGCTCTCGACCGCGGCCGAGTACATCTGGCGCCACTCCCTGGCCCAGGAAGCCTCGATGTCAACGCCGGTTTCCTCAGCGAACTGCGCGATCTGGTTCCTTTGGATCTCATTCATGTCGGCGATGAAGCTGTTGCGCATGATCATCTCAAGCTCACCTGAGAGCTCCATCTCGGGTACGGGGGTGGGAGTCACGACTTTCTCGACTTCTTTGGTGACAACAACCTCCTTCTCAACCTCTTTGACGACTTCCTTCTCGACCTCCTTGGTGACGATCTTTTCTATAACCTCAGGAGTAGGCGTCGGGCCACAGGCTGCAGCCACTACGCCAGCGCCCCCCAGCGCCATCCAACGTAGGAGCTCACGCCGAGACATTGACCGATTGAACTTTTTCCCTTCCACGATTTTCCTCCTTCTTATACTTAGTTGGAACTTTGGACATTAGCTTTTTAGCAAAAATCGTCTCGTTCCTAATAGATCAGTTCCACCTCCTTTCCTCCAGAGGAACTTCCTCAGAAAGCCTCAGAGTGTGCTTTTACTAGAGAAACGCCACTTGGGACACCCAGTCTTTTAACATTCACCTCCCTTCAAACCTGGATATGAATCACAAAACTCACAGATATAGGGCCGCTTAGCAAAAAACAACCAGTCTTTGACGTTGAATGGACTTTGTGCTAGAATTATAGGGACAGGCGAGAAAAGCTTGACTGCCATTATGCACAGTCGAAGCGATCTCACAGGCCTGTGACAGGAACCACGGAGGCTGCCACACCACTGGTGGTTCCTGTCTTTTTGTTTAGCAATCCTGCAAACTCTGCTTATCAGGATGTCTTGGTCGAACTCTAAAACTCCTACCAAATGACAGTCCAGCGGTGGATAGGTCAGCACCCCTGATAAGCTGCCCCTACCTGGAGCAGATTTTGGGATTGGCTCCAAGCGAGGCTTTTTGCATCAAGAGAGGGATTCTCCAAGCATTAGTTTCTGAAGTTCGTCAAAAATTTGGATCACCTCTCTCCGGCGAATCAGTTCCCGCAGTTTCTCGCGCCCAAACTTGTCAAGTAGTCTCTCGGCATATTGGATTGCACGGTAACTGGCCGAAAGTGTCTCGATAGGGTCAGTCCGCGCTGGAAAAACATCGGAGACCAACCAACCATCGTAGCCAATTTCATCCAGCACCAGGAGCGTCTCTAGCCAGTCCCAATAGTTCACGGTGCCGGGCATCAGATCCCAATCCCAGTTGCGGTAGTTATCGTTGATGTGGACGAGGAAGAGACGATTGGCGCTGGCCGCTAGACTGACCATCTGGGCTGGCGTCTCAGCGACGTAAAGCGCATGTCCAGTATCCACCGTCAGGCCCATGTTGTCCAGGCCGATTTCTTCACATAGATACAGGACGACCCCCGCATTTGGCACAATGACTCGGGCACGCGGTTCGCTTTGCTTGTACTCCACGCTCAACCGGACCTCTGGCCGGTACTCGGCTGCTTCGGCCAAGCACTCTACCAGCCATCGCCAGGTCTGGCTGTAGTTGATTTCAAAAGGGTAATCATGGCCATCCGACAGTGGACAAACGGTGATCAGATTGACCCCCAACTCGGCTGCCCAATCCATTCCAGATTTGAGGTACTGAACCGCTTCGGCACGAATG
>Ga0180437_10009587_pt1 | contig 11959 bp, 8 predicted proteins | sample SS_ome_4_FD_132410 | JGI IMG/M metagenome (GOLD analysis project Ga0180437, IMG submission 132410) | Hypersaline lake sediment archaeal communities from the Salton Sea, California, USA - SS_3_D_1 metaG | ecosystem: Environmental > Aquatic > Non-marine Saline and Alkaline > Hypersaline > Sediment... | reverse complement strand
GTAATAGGAACGGATAAACGGCTTGACATCGTCCCGCAAGGCATAGATTTGCGAAAGGCGCGTCAGATAAGGCTGCACCTTTGAGAACCCGCCTAGGTTGAAGGGGTCCTTTTCCGACTCCTCTGCCTTGTAGTAGAACCACCCGTCTGCCAGAAAGTGCACGTCCTCCATATGATCTACCATCCATGTGACGTCTTGGCTGTTGGGATCGAGGACGCCCTGCGCCACAAGATGATGCGCGCCTTCTTCGACGTCGTAGCACCAAGTTCGATTAAAGTCTTCGCCTGGAAAGAAATCATTGGTCGGCGCAGGACAATGGACCTGCGACGGATACAATGGCGCCCAAGTGCCGTCACGCAACGGCTGGACAGGCGCCTGCGCCTGTGCGTGGTGAAACGCCCTTAGAATCTCTTGACGGTGTTCCTCAGCACTCTTGACAAATGCCTCTGCTTCGGGGTGTTCGAGATCCAGAAGAGCGCGTCCGACACCGTCCAATCCCGCATAGAAGTAGCCATTGAAGCAGAAGTAGTAGGCAAATGCGTTCCAATCCGCTTCGACGCCCGGCGGCATAAGCCCGTACTCGGCCACTTTGTTCCCATGTGTATCGAGCTTCTTCGTCTTTTCGCGCTGCTCCATGATCCAACGGCATACGCGGGTTACCTCGGGACTAATCTTTTCGAGCCACAGTCGATCATTGGTCAGTTCGTAGTGTTGCGACAGTATCCACAAATGCCATCCGGTCCCCATCAATGTGTAGCCCATTGTGAGAAAACCTTCCGGGTTGTAGCGGTTCACGAAGAAGTCGAGACACCTCTGGGCAAAATCATGATGCCCCATTGAATCCAGCCCGATTATGCCGTAGTGAGAGTCACCCTCCAGCGCGCCGTATAATATCCCGCCATACCACATTGCGAACCGCGAGCCCTCGTCCTCGTGTCTGGCGCAGATCATGCAGTAGACTTGCGATGCACGGATAAGGTTCTCAAGTTCAGGATCCGGGATGTCGATTTGCATAGCGGGCGCCAGAAGCCGCCGCCAATATGCTTCGACATCGTCCAGCAGGTTCTCCCCCCCTGTCAGTAAGGGAGACTCGTCGGGCCTCATGTCCCAAGTCGGAATGTACGCGTAGCATCGTGCGGACGTCCTAGGGGGTAGTTCGCCTTTCAGAATGAACGTGTTTTCCTTAACTTCGCCATCTAACATGGGTGATTCCGTGGCGTCCACAGAGATTAAGAGGCGCCCGAGTTTGTGCGCCACAAGACTAAGCGCGTTCTTTTCGAGGCTCGCAGGAACCTTCTCGTTCCAGTCGGCCAGGAAACGCAGCTCCAGTGACACATCGGCAGGTTCCGATGTCGTGTTCTCGATAGTAAACTCCGCGCCCCCCAACGCATGTTTGCTCAACCATGGAGCGCCCTTTGCCAGGTACTCGTTGTCGTATGGAGCCACGAAGACGCGCTCTTGGTAGACGACCCCGTTTTCCTTGACGGTGACAACGGGGACAGGCAACCATCCCTCGTACAGCTTGCGTTCGAGCCCTGCCTCATTGCCTGACCCGAACTTGGGTTTTAGCTCACAGGGATAGTCTGGCACTTTCCCCGTCCAAAGCAGGAAATCGTCCGTGATTGCGAAACGGATGGCGCCATTCCTTTCTACCCAGACCTTGCGATTATCTCCGGCCAGAGAGATAAGCGTCGGCGAATGTTCCTGGTGGGCCGTATACGCTCCATGCGTTTTGGCCACCGCTTGCGGGTACGTTTGGTCAGGCATCGAACGGACCTCTTCCAGAATCGTCCGTTTATTCGCTATCTTCCCTCTGTAAGCGGCCAATCCCTCCTTCAAGGGTTATCGAGCCACAAACAGTCCGGCATGTTCCACGTAAACGCAATCATTTGCGATCACGTCGTTTACACTCACGCCAAATGCCCCTTCCGGCAACTTGAATCGCAAGACCGTACTGTCTGTCTTCAAGGGCCAGGGCAGACTGTAGCGGACGGTGATAGTAGTGGGTTCAGACAAATCCCACTGATGGGCGGCGCCGGACACGTTTCCGACGATCACGCCGTTGTAGACCTCGACCACGCCGTACTCGCCAGGCGGCGCTTCGTCGAGTTGTACAAAGAGGTCAACCGTGGCCCAGCGGGATACTGTATAGGCTGAGAGTTGACTGAGTCGTATGGGCTCATCCGATGGTGGAAAGACGAGCCTTATCTTCCACACGCCCACAGAACCCAGCATCTTCGGCTGCCAACGGGGAATATACACCCAGCGCTTTTCGTCCTCTTGGATGCGTACCTCAAGTGTTTCCCAGTGTCCTTGCCAGGGCGAGCCGGCCGGCGACCCGACGCCCTTGTCCTCCATCCAGCACTGGGCCTCGACATCGTCCGCTGAAAAGGACCATTCGTTCAGAGGTCGCACTTCGAGTTGTGATATTCGCCGCCGTTCGAGCCATTGGAAACCGATGCAGCCCGTCCCACTCTCTCCAACCGGAACCGTGAATGCCCCATCCTCGTCCACCAACACTTCGCGTTCCGTGAAAAGTGCCTCCGCGGGGACCTCTTTGACCCGGATTAGCTGATATCCTTCTGTGCGATTGGCGTCCCACGTCACCAGGCGGCCGAATTGGCCCACGTCTATCCCAAGCTCTCGGGGCCGGGGCGTTGCAGACGGGTCTCTTGTCAACCGCGCATGCGCCCAGTTGCCCTGATCGCCGATGATGCCGTCCCCGGCATCGGTCAGCACCAAGCGCAACTCCTGGGAGCCCGCCACATCGATCTGTACAGGCTTGGCGGGGTTCGTCACGCGCATTACGCCGCTGTCGAACCGCTTTTTGCCGTCAACAAAGACCTGAAACTCGACACTCGCAACATCGCCCACGCCGGCCTGAACGCCCACATCGGCGTCGAATGACGAATATAGCCCGTCCAGCTCGACGAGAATGTCGCCCGGACTGTGGCCAAGTCCTTTTGAATACTGTTGGTCTTTGATCTTCAGCGGACTGGGCTCAACATTCGGCGCATGTGACGCCACGTCAATGCCCAACTCGCCCCAAGCCTGTGTATAATAGAGCACACGCTCGACCAACACGTCACCCAGATACTCGACTTTTCCTTCCACCTCTCCTGCCCCTCCTTTCGCGGCTAAGGCAAGCATCGTCGCCGCGGTAAGAACTCCAATGAATGAAAACAGACGCCGGTTTCGCATCTTCAACCCCCTACCTTGGTTAGCGTTCGTCACAACGAGGGCCACCGAACCCCCAAAATGGCGCACGTGTTCAGTATACTAAACAGCCTGGGCTCAATATACCCCGCTTTCGCCCGCAAGTCAAGAGGCTAGTGAGACTGTTTGCTCGGCTCACGGTGGCGTGTGTACCTCAGCGCTCAGTATACCAAACACCGGGTCGCCAGCGAAGGGGAAGCGCTAAACAGGGGGCATAAACCTTTTGTTGTGCGCTTCGAGCCGTGGCTCCGCATGGCGGCACGCCAAAAAGGCAGGTTCTGGCCACCGGCGATCCGTTTGGTTTACCGAACGACCATGGGTGCGAAGAGTGCCGTTCTGATATTGACAAACGGCTGTGGTGTCCCGTATAGTGGCTGGGGCATGTTCAGAATACCGAACGAAGAAAGCTTCTCATCGCTCAGTAAGGATCGGTAAGCAGACAACAGCGGGCAAATCGCAAATAGGTATGGTCACGCACAGGATCGTTGTAACGCGCTCCCGGCTTGGTGCGGCCGTAGAGGCGCCGCTTACGCCGCCGCTTCTTTTCCTCGAGCCGCCGGTCGATCTGCCGCGCGCTTATTCGAAGTACCTCCGCTTCCACCTCCGGCGTCAGCCCCCGCACGTGTTGACGCGCCCACGGCAGCCATTGCGGCACCATCGCCTTAAGCCGAACCGACCACGGATAGCCCGCCGCCTTCCATATGCACTCCAGCGCCCGAATCGAGGCCTCGGAATACGTCTCCCCGCGCCGCCGGGGCGTCGAACCCGGCGCGCGACTATCCGCCGGCTGTCTCAAAAGCGAAATCGCATACTTCCGGTGATAGCCCGTCAGGGCGCAGAACTCATCCAACAGCCCAGAGCGCCCCGCCCGATCCGCCTTAGCATACCGTTGACGATATCTCTTCAAACTGTCCAAAACCCGTTCTCCTGCCACCGTTCGTCCTCCCAATCTTGGTAAGATCGCAAATGGCAGGACAATACCACCTCCGGTAAGATCTTAAATGGCTTGATTCGGACTCTTGATTCTCACGTACGGAATCAGGCAGACTTAGGCGCGAAGCACCCGCGTAGAGAGGGGGGCCTTGACGTCAGGCGAGGCGAAATGTGGTTCGTAGTTTAGAACTGCTTCATTGTCCGCCTCGCGGAACCTTGATTTTGGCAAGTTGGATTGCCCCGAGTCGATCCCGCCTGATGTGAATGTGCCAAGGAGGGGATATCATCAATTGACGTAGCTCGTAACCGAGAAGAGGCTAAACGCACCCTTCGGCCGAGAAGACGAAATCCTTCGCTTGGCCTCGCGGCAGTGAGGACTGCAATCGAAAAGAGGGAGAACATATGGACCCGAGCAACGCAGGGGAACTCATCAAGAACCTCCGCAAAGAAAAGGGCGTAAGTCTGCGCGAGATAAGTCGGCAAGTCGGGGTTTCACCCGCGTCGCTGTCCGCCATCGAGAAGGGCCAAAGCAGCCCAACGTTGGCCACACTTCACAGAATCCTCAAGGGTCTGGGAACGGATTTTGCCGAGTTCTTTGCCAATCCGTCCGGCGAGAACACATCGCCCGTTTTCCCCTCACGCAATATAAGGTGCGTCAGCGATGCCTACCGGGTCGCGGAGCTCCTTTTCCCGAAGCGGGACGACTTCAGGTTTGAAATGCTCTTCGAGACCGTCATGCCGTTGGAGTCTGAACCGGAGTGGGAAGTGCACGATTGCGACGTAGGGGGCGTAGTCTTGGAAGGCGGCCCGATGCGGCTTGAAATCGAGGGGGTGGGAGAGTGGACCCTCGGCGCCAAGGATGCGTTCTATGTCAAAGCCGGCCTTGAACACCGGGCCACCAATCTCGGGAAAAATCCGTTAAGACTCGTTACGACATATGAGCCGCCTCGCTACTAGCGCTCCTAGCACCTCTGGCCCGGACAAGTGGCAGGCAATCTACTGCGGCGGCGCATCTACCTGCGGCTACTGCGTTGCGGTCGGTCGGCGTGCTCGCCGCCTTGCGCCTCGGCGGGTCTCGGTTGTGCGCCCTGCATTCGCAGGCATCTCCGTCACTTCGCCGCGGTTTCCTGGGATTTGTCTGGGCTAACAGTGTGTCGGACTTAGGCCATCTTGTGGCGCTTGTTGCATATTCAGGCGGTCGGTGTTTCAATTTCTCCCGATGTCGCGACCGTCCAATACAGGGCAATACTGGGCGTTGCGCTCTTTGGCAAAAGCCTAAGTCCGGCAGACTGTTGATGCTGTTCGCCCTGCCAAGGGTTGAGTTACATTCAACGCAGTCTCCGCAGCAGCTTCGAGCCCCATCGTTGCTGCGCTCCCACTACTTTCATCGGCTACTTGCGCAAGCCGGTCTAACTGCGCCACTCGTTACGCTCCCCGGACCACGCGCCGTTTGGCGGTGCAAGACGAGACTGGCGAAGGCGGACGTATTCTGTAAGATACTTAAAATGAATAGCTTACATCATCTGAAGGCATGGGCTTGCCCTCGCAGGCGCCGGGCAATGCGCGTGTAGACACTGTGTGTGCTCTCAGGCGGGCTATTGTTTGGTTTATCGAACGCGAGCAGGGAACGCCGATTACCTTGGTACCATTTTGCAGAAAAAACGCCTTGACAAATTGCGAAATATGCATTATATTGGCCTTTGGTGTTCGGTTTAGCGAACGGCCTGGGGCGGCTCTGCAAGGCGCCAGAGAGACAGGCGACGGAGTGGCGGGCTTGGGGGGCTCTAGGTTCAGGGGAGAACCTTATGTTGGGCAATCACGGCCTCGGAAGAAAGGGGGGATGCGGATTCAAGAGGATGGTGATGTTCTGCGCAGTTCAGACCGCTTGGGTATTCCGGAAGCAGTGACTATCAGACGGGACAACAACAAGGCCTAGACGGGGGCAACTCCAGAAACAGAGAGGTATTTTACCGATGTCAAGAAAAGGATTCACATTGATAGAGTTGCTGGTGGTGATAGCCATCATCGGCATTCTGGCGGCGATTCTGCTGCCTGCACTGTCTCGAGCGCGTGAGGCCGCGCGACGGGCCTCCTGCGCGAGCAATCTCAAGCAATGGGGCTTGATCTGCAAGATGTACGCAAACGAAGCCAAGAGGAACATGTGGCCTGGTATGGGCAAGACGAGGACCCATGCCGTGCAGGGGTGCATCGACGGTCAGGAGCTTTATCCGGAGTATTGGACCGACCCCAATATCAATATCTGTCCTTCTGATCCCAGAATCGAAGTAGTCCAAATGGCGAACTATGGGGACTTCGGGATTCAGGAAGACTACGCGGCCCAGATCCGCAGACTGGCTGAGGGCGTCCCAAGCGGTGCAGTATCACAAGACTGCCTTAACTACTATCTAAACATAGGGCCCTCATACGTCTACAACCCGTATGCCACAGTAACCGTATCCATGTTCCATAACATGATTGGCGGTGTCAACACGTTGCCGTTGAGCGAACCGGTGAAGTATGCCGAGACATCGCGAGCGGGCGACAAGACCGGCTGTGAGGACACGTTGTTGGCGAGCATGTCTGTGCATGAATGGGTAGGGCAGGAGGACATTGACGCCGCGCACAACATGTTCGGCGGCTATTGTATCTTCTTTCTCAGCCTTGGTCTTCCCGAGGACCCCTACTGCCACCTCTGGGACGCTTATGCGTATGACGACGACGGCACGACGTGGATAAGGGATGAGGGGATCCGTCGTCTCAGAGAGGGCATCGAGCGTTATTTCATCACGGATATCAACAATCCTGCTGCCACGAACATGGGCCAAAGCGACCTATGGGTGATGTGGGACGCGTGGACCTACATAGCGTATGCGGACGTGATGGGCATCGGGAAGGACGGCTTGCTCCAATTCAACCACTTGCCGGGCGGAATTAACTGCTTGTACATGGATGGCCACGTCGAGTTCATTCGGTTCAACACCAAGGCGCCGTGCTTCATTCCTGATCTTCCGGCGTTTGGGAACCTAATGACCGCGAACTGGAACCACCTTGGCGGTTCAGGTTGATGGCTGTCAACTTTTCCCGATCGTGATTCGGCTTGGCTGTGGCGGGCTTTGGGGCTGACGATGCCCGCCGCAGCACTCGCCAAAAGTGCGCGGGAAAGGGCGTTCCTGACTGACCCACATTGTCTTCGAGCAGGCATGGAGGATTTCGTACTCATGATGACGCTGCGTTTTGGGTTGGTTTGTCTTATCCTGGTTGTGTCCGTGGCTGGTTGCGGTGGCTCAAAAGAGATCGAGTACATTGCTCCTGAAATGACTGAGGAGGAACTCGAGGCACACAAGAAGACACAAGATATTCTGAAAAAGACTATGGAATACCACCAAAAGGCCACAGGAGCGTCAGCTTTCGGTGCTTCGAAGAAGCGTTAGGTTCGACTTGACGAATCGGGGGCATTTGGCAGGCATTCCGCTGAGAATCTTGGCGGTGCGACCGCGTCGTCATGTCCTCCGAGGAGTCGACGCGTGTGTTGCAGTTTCTGAGGTGCGTATTCCGGGGTCATTAAAGGGGCTATCCAGATCCTGTTCTGAGATGATTCTTCTAAAGAGAGGCGGCTTCAGCCACGCGCAGGCAACCTAATGCGCAATTGACATTGTCTAAGAAGTAGGGAACACTCTGTGGACAAGACTGTTGAATTGCCTGAAAAGAAACCGGCTGCGATGACGTCGCGTCAGCGCGTGCTGACTGCCTTGCACCACGAAGAACCCGATCGGGTGCCGATCCAGGTGGATTTTACGCCTGAAGCGGCGGAGAAGATCTCCACGCATCTTGGGCTGAGTGACGCCACTGTCGAGGCGTACACGGGCGAGATCTCGGATCTGCCTATTGCCCTCGGCCACGATTTGCTGGTGGCGTGGCACGGCATTGCCACGAGTTTCTATGCGGTGGACGATGCCCCGGAGTATACGTGTGAGTGGGGACTGAGGTGGCGATGGGTCGACATCCCCGGCGGGCGTTACACGGAAGTGGTGGGCCGTCCGCTTGAGGACGAGCGACGGCTGGACTCCTACGCGTGCCCTGACCCCACCGAGTCGTGGCGGTATGAGGCCGCTCGAAAACTCGTTCGGGAGCATGGAAACACCCACGCGATTGTGGGTGCAATGCCTTGCACAACTTTCGAGGGCGCGTGGTATCTACGAGGATTTGATCGGTTCATGGTAGACCTTGCAGTGAATAGGGACTTCGCTAACAAACTTCTTGGGAAGTTGTATGAATTTCAGCTGGTCACCGGAACGACGCTGGCGGAGATAGGCGTAGATATCATATGGATGGGTGATGACTTTGGCACGCAAGCGTCCTTGCTGATGTCACCAGAGATGTGGCGTGAGTTCTTCAAGCCGCTTTATGCCCAATTAATAGGTGCGTTTAAGGACGTGAATCCGGAGGTGAAGATTGCCTACCACAGCGACGGGAACATCGAACCGTTGCTTCCGGAGTTTATTGAGGTCGGCGTTGACATACTGAACGCCGTGCAGCCCAAGGCAATGGATCCGGCGCATCTTAAGAAACGGTTTGGTCAAAACCTTTGTTTCTGGGGAACGGTCGACATACAGGAGGTGCTGCCATTCGGTACGCCGGAAGACGTCGAGCAAGAGGTGGAACGCCGCATTCGGACCGTTGGCCCCGGGGGCGGGCTGATCTTAGGGCCTTCTCATAATATTCAACCTGATACGCCGCTTGAGAACATCTTGGCTTTCTACCGTGCGGTCGAGAAACACGGTTACTACCTGGGTTACGCCAATTCGACGACGTGTATGGATGAGAAAAGGGAAAAGACCGCGAGCGGCGAGTAGGAAGCGTTCGGGGCTAACTGGAGTCAGCAAGCATGACGCGGTCTGCGAGAGGGGGACCATGTTCAAACACGCAAAGAATGATAAACTGGCCATCAAAGGGGGACCAAAGGCAAAGACCACGCCCAATATCGCCATGTATCCCGGCGGCCAGGAAATAGGCGAAGAGGAAAAACGAGAGGTTCTCGAGGTTCTGGACCACAAGTATCTCTTCCGATATTACGGACCCGAGGACCATCCATCGAAAGTCGCCGAACTCGAGAAGCGGTTCGCGGCCAAATTCGGCGCAGAACACGCATTGGCAATGAATTCGTGCACTTCCACACTAATCAGCGCATTGGTTGCCGGCGGCGTGGGACCAGGAGACGAAGTGATCGTGAATGGATACACGTTCTTCGCCTCGGCGGCGTCGATCGTTGCCGCCAAAGCGATTCCCATGATCTGCGATATTGACGACACGTTCACCTTGGACCTTGACGATCTCGAGCGGCGGCTCACAGACAGCACGAAAGCCGTTATTGCTGTTCACATGCGGGGAGCGCCTTGCGATATGGAACGTCTTGTTAACATATGCAAGAGTAACCGTCTGTTCCTTATCGAGGACGTCGCTCAAGCGTGTGGCGGCTCCTACAAGGGGAAGAAACTGGGGACGTTTGGGGATATAGGGTGTTTCAGTTTTCAGTATCACAAGATGATCACTGCGGGCGAAGGCGGAATGTGTATCACAAACGATGCCCGACTGTATGACCGCCTCATGGGGTATCATGATACCGCGGCGTGTTGGCGCCCGGATCGATTTGCCCCGGAACGCTACCAGGGCGAGCTTTTTTGCGGCGTCAACTTCAGGATGGGTGAACTGGCCGGCGCGGTGATGCTGGCTCAGCTCGACAAACTCGATGGCCTTTTAGAGAAAATGCGGGAGAACAAACGCCGGATAAAGAATCAGATCAACGATATCGAACGTATCGCAATGCGGCGACTTCATGACGAGGAGGGCGACACCGGTATCTGCCTCATGTTCATGCTTGAGGAACGGGGCAAGGTTGCGCCGTTCGTTGAGGCATTGCAGGCCGAAGGAATTGACGCAGCGGGCGTTTTCAACAAAGGGATTCCCGATTGGCACATCTACGCCCACTGGAAGCACCTTTTGGGCAAACAAACCTCCACGCGTGAAGGCTGCCCGTGGACTTGTCCTTATCATAAGGGAAGAGACGTATCCTATAGCGAGGACATGTGCCCAAATACCTTGAACCTACTAGGGCGCGCGGTTCACATCGACATTCCGCCTCAGATGACTGAGCAAGACTGCGACATGATTGCCGCGGGCATCAGGAAAGTGGCGAAGGCCCTGCTATAGCGTATGGCCGCGCAAGAAGGAACAAACCATGGTGAAATTGGACGTATGTCTTGAAGGGGTGTTCACAGATTCACCCACGGAAGAGCGCATAAGCAAGATTGCGGCGTGTGGATATGGCGTTGTCGAGTTCTGGTTTCACGACGCCGCCTATGACGGCCAGGACTGTGACCGCGCTCAGCCGAGAGATGCCGCTTCGTTGCGCCGCACGTGTGAACAGGCCGGCGTTACCGTCAACAACGTCGTCGTGAATTCTCCTGACGGTTCTTTTGGCGGCGCACCGGTTCTGGCGGACGATCACACCAAGTGTCTGGAGCGGCTCGAGGAGGTAATTGAGTTTGCGAATCAGATCGGCTGCACGAAGGCGATTACATGCTCGGGCAATGTAGCGGAGCATCTGAGTCGAAGTGACATGAGGGGCAATCTTGAGCGTGCCTTAGGCGACGCTGCGGCGATTGCCGAGAAGAAGGGCTTCACATTGTTCTTGGAACCACTGAACACCCATGTGGACCACCCCGGGTATTATCTGGCGTCCTCCCAGGAAGGCGCTGAGGTGGTACGGGCTATCAACAGTCCCCACCTCCGCCTTCTTTTTGACGTCTACCACATGCAGATCATGGAAGGAAACATTATCGCCACCATAGAACAGAACATCGAAGTCATCGGCCATTTTCATTCGGCCGGCGTCCCGGGACGCGGCGAGCATTTTGACTGCGAACTGAATTATCCCGAGATTCTCAGGCGGATCACCGCGCTTGGCTATGACGGCTGCTTTGGCCTGGAGTATTTCCCCGCCATGGAAGATCACGCCGCTTCCTTGAAGCTTGTTCGAGAGTATCTCGAGCAAACGTAGGGCCATATGTCTTTACAGCCATCGTCTCACTATGAATTGTCGGCACATAAGAAACACTGAGAGGGGGTAAGCGATGCAGGCTCCAGGCATTTGTCTCGTAGTGGTGACTTTCTCTTGCATGGCTCTCGCCGCAACCGGCGAAGTGCAGGAGCGCACTGCCGTGGGTGACGACCAACTGCAGGTGGTGCTCACACATGGCGTCGAAGGGTTAGCGGAAGTTCGGTACTTGGTGGGCGGAGCGGAGATGCCCCAACTCAGAGGCGCTCCTTGGGCAGTCGAGACAAAGGACGGAACAATCACGCCCGAACGGGATCAAGTCGAACTCGTAAAGAAGGACACGGGCCGCCCGGCTCGAAAGGCGACTTTCCAGGGCGAGGGAGATGATTTCCGATGGACGCTCCAGTACGCGGTGACGGGGCCGGGCCGCATAACGAAGTCGCTCACGTTGATGCCGATAAGCGACCTTGTTCTCGAGAAGGTCGGCATGTGGTACGCTGAAAGTCCGGAAGAACCAGAGGTGGCAAGCACAACGATTCAGGATATCGCAGCGTTCTATCGACATGACAACCTAGGCTTGTTCGTCTCCCTGGATTTCCCATATTCAAAGATTAGGCACGAGGACGGACAAACAGGCGTATTCTACCCCCCCCATATTCAACTCAATTCAGGAGAGGCTTACTCGTGCCACTCTCTTACCATCGGCGCCACGCGCCAAACCGGCAAAAAACGGTACGGCTTCGATCTCGGCGAGGT
>Ga0180437_10009586_pt1 | contig 11960 bp, 5 predicted proteins | sample SS_ome_4_FD_132410 | JGI IMG/M metagenome (GOLD analysis project Ga0180437, IMG submission 132410) | Hypersaline lake sediment archaeal communities from the Salton Sea, California, USA - SS_3_D_1 metaG | ecosystem: Environmental > Aquatic > Non-marine Saline and Alkaline > Hypersaline > Sediment... | reverse complement strand
GTCGGCACCAAAGATGTTCTTGGCCTCGGACGCACGCCGACTGATCTCATCGTCCGCATGGGCGAGAAAGTCTGTCAACGTCTGGCGGTTGTCGAGCTGGCTGGCCAGCATAAAGGCGTTGACGTGTTTGGAGATGACGTCGCGGTTGTGCGGATTGAAGGCTGGCGGCGAGACGACGCCGTTGATCATCTGTCTGGGGCGGTGGAAATAGTAGCTGTCGTGTTCGTCGTGTTCTGAACAGAAGGTGACGATCAGGGCAAAGCTGTTTTTGCGGCCGCGACCGGCGCGACCGGCGCGCTGGGCGTAGTTGGAGGGCAGTGGCGGCACGCCGATCATCAGGACGTTGTCGAGCTGGCCGATATCAATGCCCATCTCGAGCGTGGGCGTCGCCATCACCACGTTAAGCGCGTTTTCGTGAAATGCTGCTTCGATTTCTGCGCGTTTATCAGGTCTGACCTCGGAACTGTGCACGGCTGCCGTCAGAAGGAGTTGCTTGCGGAGGTCGTCATATTCGTCGTACTTTCTGTACTCATCGTCGTCCGATGGTGGCACGTTCAAAAGAACCTGGTGGGGGTCAATATAGTAGTGGGTCTTGCCGTCGCTCGTCTCTCCGGCACATAGTATATCCCTCTGCACCAGGGCCTCGACGGTCCCAGCGATCTCCTCGGGGCCGTGCATACCCACCAGGTCGCCATACTCTCTGGCCTGTTCGCTCAGGGAGATGCTGGGGTAGGCAGGATCGTCGGAACTCTGTGACGCTTCATAGTACATACCCTTGTGATCCGTGGCCAGGTGGGTCATAAACCGGATGTAGCGGCCCTCGGGTCCGTCGCCCTGGTGCGCTTTGGCGATGGCGCGCTCGGAGATGAACGCACCCAGGAGCTCGCGCTCGAAATCGGTGAATCTGTCGGGGTCCTTTAGTTGGAGCAGGTTCTCTCTGTTCCTGAACAGCCGCGGAGGCTTGCAGACGTAGCGCCGGTACCAGAGATCCAATTCGTCGAAGAGCGCCTGCTTGGCCGGCAAGATCTTCTCCCGGTCCGGTACGTGGCGGTGGAGAATCGTGAGGACCGTCACCAGATCGGTCTTCTCACCTGGCAGGTAATGGCGCTTGCAGAATTTGAGGTACTCTTCGAAGAACTCGTTGGCAAACTCGTCCTGGAGCACGCTCGCATAGCGCGAGGCTTGCTCGCGATTGTCGATGAACCCCAGGAGCTTTTTTCGCTGGTGAGGCTGGAATTCAAGAACCGCCCGCACCAGGTTGTGCAGGTATTGGTGATCCTGTGTGCCGTCCACCAGAGGGATGATCTGCTCAGACATCCTGTCCCTGCGCAGCAACGGCAGCGGCCGCAGGCGGAACCGCCCATACGCGTCATAGTCCAGGACGATCTCGTCCCGGTCCAACTTGGGGACACCCCGGAAGCCAAGAGCCTGGTTGTCCCGGTCGCCCGCGTCGTCGCCCTGTGCCTCCTCGCCCGATGAAATCAGGACATAGTAGGTGTTCTTCCTGTCGGTTGACTCGGGGTAGAGTTCCCACTTGAGCCGGTTGCCTGAGACCTTGCCAACGCACTGGTGGACGTCGTGGCGGTAGACGCAGAAAAGCGGAAAACCACAGTCCTGGCAGAATTCCTGTTTGCCACTGTGGTACTTGTGACATTTGATGCAGCGTTTGAGATATCCGCCGATGTTGCGGAGGAAGAGGTGCACGCGAAAGTCAAGGAGGGGCTGACCGTCCCGGTATTGGGACTGCAGATTGTTGACAAAGGCGATCGTGCTCAGGTAGGCCTTGGCAACTTGCTCCACGTTGTGCAATGGGTATGAGGCTGGCAAGAGAGGCGTCAACAATCGGGCGATCTCCACAAAGCTCTGAGCGCCGTGCTCTGTGAGCCTGCGCTTTAACTCGACCACGAAGCGGTTCTGCTGCATATCCCGAAAGACCTTGGACTGCGGCGGCTCGCCGTGCGTCTTTTGGCGCTCGAGGTCCCAGGTTGTGTAGGTCTGGCCGGTCAGTCGTCCCAGGTTCTCCAGACCTGTGGCGGTATCAGCCTCCAGCGCCCAACCCAGCTCGTCTGGACGGCCGGGCATGGGTAACGTGTGCTCTTTGGGTCGTGTTTCCAGTTCCTCCTCGTTTTCAAGCGTGGCCTGGACAAAACGGTATTCCTCCACACCCAGAAGCGGCTTGATAAAAGTGTCGAGCCGGTCGTCGTCGCTGTGCAAGTAGCCCCTGCCTGGGTGGGTCTGGAGGGTGGCACTGGTGCCGATCTGTACGATGGGGCCTGTCAGCCGTGCTTTCAGGCGCGCCAGGAGATACTTGAGATGGGTGGCCTTGTTGCCCCGATAGGTGTGGATCTCGTCCAGGACGATGTATCTGAGCGAGCCCTGGGAGGTGGCAAAGATCCGCTGGTCCTTTGACCGCGTCAGCATCCAGTCCAACATGACATAGTTGGTGATCAGGATGTCCGGTGGATCTTGCCGGATAGCATTTCGCTTGGCCTCCTCAACCGAGCCCACAAAGAGACCAAAGGTGATTGGCTGCTCAGAGGCAAGTATCCCTACAATTTCCTGGATGCGTCGTACCTGGTCGTTGGCCAGCGCGTTCATTGGGTAGATGATCAGAGCCTTGACGCCCGGTCCGGGGTGCTTTAGGCAATAGTCGAGGATTGGGATGAGGAAGGCCTCGGTCTTGCCCGAGCCCGTCCCCGTCGCCAGGACGGTCGTCTCACCCGCCAGGATGTGGCGGATGGCTTCTTCCTGATGGACATAGAGGCGTGCATCAGGCCGCCAGGTCAGGGCATCGGGCAATTCGGGTGCCAGACCGTGGTCGGTGCAGAACTGCGGGAAGTTCACCTTCCCCACGGCGTGCCTCGGGTTGATGGAGAGAAAGAGCCCACGGTCAACTTCCATGCTCTCCAGAATCTCGTCAAGGTCGTCGGGCCGTAGCCCCTGCTCGCTGAGCGTATCGCGCAGCAGCCCCTTGTGACTCGCCAGCAGTTCAAAGCTCAATGTGATAGGATTGATGAACTTGTCCGTCATATTCGGCACCGTGTCTGCTCCACGTATTTACTCGGACATCATCGCTTCCAACTCTGCCACCCGCGCCGCCACCAGTTCATCCAGTGCCAGGCAGATGTGCTTGATGGTGTCCACGGCCTGCTGGGTCCATGCAAAGGCGATCTCCTGGGCCTCGCCGCCGGGATCCGTCTGGGGACGGTCGGCGCGATGGACGATGTCGTTGCGGCGGCGGACCGTATCTTCCAGCGTGTTCATCAGCTCTTTCCTGTCTCGGTTCAAGTGTGCAGCGATGGCGTCCCAGGGCTTGGGTTCCGAGAGTCCCAGTAGAACACCTACCACGTGTATCCCTTTGCGAGAACTGAGGTACTTGAAGTTGGACAGGCCGAGTATCTTGCTAGAGATGTACTCCGGGGCGTTCTCGTCGCCCAATAGCCGCAATGTCTCGTCGAGACTGAACTGCAGGTCGGCGAAGTGGTCTCGAAATGTCTGGTCTCCACGGGGCGCGAAATCCCGCCCGCGCACACGGATCATCACCGGCAGATTGGCCCGCAGCAACGTGGGCAGATACGTCTCCAGCGCCGTACACGAGGCGACGACCGCCTGGCGCAGCAGGTGGCAGAGCGTGGTCTGGCGCAAGGTGGAACGCGGCAACTGAGCCCGCTCGCGCACCAGGCCCAGGAAGAGCTCGTTGTAGATGAGTATCAGATCTTCGTTTGTCGAGGCGTGGACGATATCGCGCAGCGCGTTGAGCAGCTCGCCATCGGTCCGGATCTCGTCGTTGGAATCGAGGAGCCGATAGACGCGCAGGAGCAACTCGGCCGGGCGCATGTTATCCTCAAACGTCTGCCTGGGGCTGAGCATCGAGAAGGGAATCGTCGTCGCCATCGTCTCACTCCAAGGCTATCTTGATGCCGGAGGCGATGAGCTTGAGCAGGTGATCGCGCAGTTGCTCCAGCAGCTCCTCCACGTCCTCGGGGGTGCTGAGGGTTTGCCCAACCCCGGCCACGTCCGAGATGCGCACTCGCTCCACCTTGTCGTCCGGTGCGGTCAGTTCCTGCACGCGCAGCAGCACGTCCGAGCGCAAACCATCCACCGCGGCCAGGTCGGAGGCCATCTCGGCCGGGCTGGCCCGGCAGACGGTACAGGCAAGATCACCCTCCGGCAGGTCCAGGTCGTGGACCCGGTCCAGGAGTGGTTTCAACAGCGTCTCCTGCATCTCCTGCGGGACCAGCGCCCAGGCGGGCAGGGCCTTGACGCTGTCCACCGCCGCGGCGAAAGCCGTCGCGCGCTCGCTGTGGCGGCCCAGGTACAGGTCCCGGTAGGTCGTTTCGAGGGAGACCAGCGCCCCGTCCAATTCCGCCGACACCTGGTAGTAGGTGCCATCGTCCAGCCGCTCGCGCAGGAATCGGGCGCGGTCGGCCAGTTCATCATTCAGCCCTTCGGCCTGCAACAGTGGCCAGATCTGTCCCACGGCGGTGCGCATCCGCTGCAGGCGGGCCAGCCCCTTCTCACCGGTCGCCTGGCGGATGGTGGCGACCCGGTCTCGTGCCTCCTGGAAGCTGGCCCCTTCACCGGCCAGTACGTTGACGCAATCGTCCGACGCGCTGTTGAGGATCGTCTCCAGCGTGGTGCGATACTCCTGGAGCACCGGGGTCACTGGGATACGGTGGGCGCGGACGGTGGCCTCCACGGGCAGGAGGGCCTCCAGTTCGGCACGGGCCAACCGTTGAAAAGCCTGGGCGATGGTGCTCTCCTCCACGTCCACCTCTTCGCCGGTGAGGGCTTCGTACCGGCGCGCGGCGGCCACCAGCGTCCGCAGGTCGGGGGCCTTGCGCGGCGCGAAGGAGGCCGCCCGGAAGGCGTTGGTGCCGCTGAAGGGCGCGCGCACCTGCGGATCCAGGTGGTTGCGGTAGCGCCGGCCCTGGTAGGTGACCTCGATTGCCCCGCCTCGCAGCAGCGTCGCCAGCACCAACCACAGCATCTCCCGCTCCCAACCGTAGCCGATGGAGCCAAAGTGGTTCTCCATCGTGCGGCCGGTGACCTTGTTGCCGTAAGAGTGTTCGCTGGCCAGATAATCGGCTATCTCCTTGACGATGGGAGCGTTCGGGTTGACCACGTACTTTGTTTCCTCCTTGACCACCAGGTTCAGGCCATCGGGAGGGGTGTAAAACACCTTGGGCAGCCCGTTGAGATTGGCTGCCTTGAGGATCTCTTCCGCTTCATTTCCCTTGAGCGGTCGAGCGCCCATCTCCAGCTTGGGGTAGAGATCGGGCACGGCATAGTCAAAGAGCGCCTTCAGGATCTCGCCCAGCGTCTTGCCCAGGGCCGCGCCGTCCCTGGAGACGCCCCGGAAAAAGCCCCGTCCGTTGGCCAGGGCCGTCTCCAGCCGTTCCTTGAGCCGCTGCTCCAGCCGCAGGACCTCGGTCTTTTCCGCCGAAAGGCTCGACACCTCCTCTTTGGTGATCTTGCCCTGGGCGCGGAGCTGATCGTACTTGCCCACCATCTGCCGGGAGCGGTACAGTTCAGCCACGACCTCATCGATCCCGGTGGTCAGGCTCATGATCCAGAACACCTCGTTGCGGTGCGACTCGGCCCGGCTGTCGTCGCGCGTCTGCTCGCCCACCTCCTGGAAGGTGTCCGGGCCATCGGCCACGCGCAGCACCAGCGGCACCTGGGCCTCGCCGGAGGTGACGGTCCGCCCATCCCACGCCACACCGACGCGGAAGTTGCGCACGGACGTCGTGTGTCCGCGCTTGCCATAGCGGTAGCGCGTCAGGCCGGGCTCGGCAAAGATCACTCGCAGACGGTCTTCCAGGATGTCATTCCGTTCCCGAGGATTGGGGCTGTGGGCGTTCCGTTCTGCGGTCCAGGATTTCTCCTGGGCGGTCTGTAGCTTCCAGCCGTTCTCGGTCTGGCGGATGAACTGCGCCTTGTGCAGTGCATCAACGGCCTGCTCGACGTGGGGCAGGGGGGAGTCGTCGCCGAGCCGACGGTAGAGCAGCGCAGCCAGGTTGGTCTCGGTGCGGGGCAGGTCCCGTACGTACTCCAGCAGGGCGATGGCTTTGGCGGTGCGCACTGGCCAGGGGGACTTGGTCTCGGGCCAGCGTTGGGCGATGTCCGTGATGTCCTTCTGCTTCTCGCTGGACAGGTTCCCCTCGATCAAATCAAAGATTCGATCCAGGCTGACCAGGGTGCCGACAGGTGCGTCGCCCAACGCAACGCGGTCGCTGACCAGCATCTCGTAGGCTTGTTTGATGATGGTGCGGTTGGAGCCGCCGATGTGCCTGGGCGCGCCGGGCTGCAGCCGCAATCCCGATACGATGTCGATGGAGAGATCGACGAAATGCGGGAGGTAAGGGTAGAACTGCACGAACTCGTCGGCGGTGACGTCGCTCTGGCGGGCGGTGCGTTCCAGCCGGGTGTGAGTCTGGAGCATCGCCTTTGCCTGATCGAAACGCTGCCGCAGGATCGGCTCGGCCCCCGGCTTCTTGGCCAACACGCGCCGGGTGGCCACCTCGCGGATGTCGGCCGGGGCCATATCTATGCGGATGGGGAAGCGGTCCTGGAGCTTGGCCAGTTCCACCCGCTTGTCGTCAATCGCCGCCACCACCTCGTCCAGCTTTTCCTGGGACGTGACGATGACCCACACCGGCGCGACGGCCTTGCCGGCCAGCACCCGGTTCTTGCTCTCCTGGCCAAAGTGCTCCACCACCGCGCGCAGGTTCTCGATCTTTTCCGCGCTGCGGGCCACGTACTGGCCCACCTCGTCAATGACAAAGATCACGGTGTGCTTGGGGCGGCGCCGGGCCGTCAGCTCAAAGGTGCGATCCACCAGCGTACGGATGGTGACGTCGGTCTCCTTCGTCTGGAGCGAGGCGGCCCACGAATCGGGCGTAGGGTAGGTATCGGGATCTACCTCGTGGAGCACCGCGCTGGCCCGCTGGATGCGCTGCGCTCCTTTGCGCACCTGGCGCCAGACGGCGTAGGCTTCCGAGGGCACATCGGCCCCTTCGACGCCGCTCAGGGCAAGCAGGGTGAGCGGCAGCGACTCTGCCGGCATCCCTTCGCCCACCTGTTCCCCCAGTGTTTCGGCGCACGCTTGCACAAAGTCGGCCAGGCGGCCCTCCGCCTCCAACTCCATCTCCAACTCGGCCACGTCATAGTCCTGGGCATAGTCCAGTTCCCGGAGCAACACCGTGTACATGATCTCGGCGATGGGCTCGGTGGCGCGACGCACAGCCCGGTCCACCTGCACGTCGAACATGATGACGTGGGCGTCGAAGCGCTTGTTGATAAAGTCCACCGTGTCGGCGATGCGCCGGACCAACGGATCGCCCGGCGATTGCTCCTGCAATTGCTGGACAAAGAGTCGCGCTGCCGGGTGATCCAGCACCTGTCGGTTGGAGATGACATAGCCCAGGTTCTTGGCGAAGGACGACTTGCCGGAGCCGAAAAAACCAGAGATCCAGACGCCCACCCCCTCGGTCGGGTCGCCCGGCGCATCGGCGATGGCCTGGAGGATGTCCATGTACTGGCGCTTGATGCGGTCGGTGGCGACGTATTCGGTGATCTCGCTGTAGACGGTCTGTTCGTCTTGCTGGTCGAGCTTGATGACCTCCTCGATGGGCTGCGAGAGGTCGCGGGATAATAGATCGCGGATGGTTTGCATCATTCAGTCTCCTCGTCTGGGCGCTGCTGACACGGGGTTGTTAGCTTTTCGATGATACGCACTCGTCTTGTCTCCTCGATAGGCTTGTGCTGCCACAGGTTCCCCAATTCCTCCGGCAAGCGGTCGATCTCCCACACGGCGACCGCCGGGTTCTGTACCGTCAACGCACCCTCACGGTTCGCCCAAACTACGGCTGGCCTCACCCACTGCTTGATCCCATCGGCCTCGAAAAAGCGTCCCAGGCGGGCAGCGTTATCCGTGGCCTGGCGACTGGGGCTGCGTTTGAGCGTCTTCCATTCGCCGCCGGTGCGGAACTCCCAACGCTCGCCGATGTTTCTGTACACGCCGCTCAGATTCTTGATCTCCAAGGCCCAGATGCCGGTCGGACCGACGAGCACTGCGTCGATATCCGCCTTGCTGCGCCCTGGCAGAGTCACGTTTCGGAACACCGTACAATTGCCATCCAGGTTCTGCCGCATGACTTCGACGACGCGCTCTTCGCCCTCTTGGCCTTTGCGGTAGCTCTCGATCTCCCTATCCAGACGCTCAACGCTCAGCCTGACGAAGCGGTTGATCAGCCAGCCTCCACCAATTGCCAGGCCAATCACTATAACGAAGGCGACCACGCCGGTGGGGGAAGCCAATGCCTCTGTGAGAGGTCTACTTGGATGTGATTTGACCGATTGAACAAAGAGAAAGACCAGCAAGGAGAGCACCGCGCCAAGGATGATCCCTTGAACTAGCATCAGGGAGAACTGCCTCCGTTCGGCGTAGCTTCTTCCACTGGAGACAACCTTCAACGGCCCTGCGGGCGGCGCCGGCTCCTGCACAACCTGATTCAGGCGCAGGGCCGTCAGGACGATGGCGGCTCGCCGTACCTGATCGTACCAGGCGTTCTCGACCGCGTACCCCAGATCCTTGAGGGTCAACTGCCAGGTATCGACCAGTTCTCCCATCGACTGGCCTTTAAACGGCTTGAACGGCCACGGCGTCGCGCGGGCCTGCTCGATCGTTATCGCGGCATTGATCGTCTGGCGAGGCTCGTCGCCGGGCTGTGGAGAAGCCACCGGTCCCCGAGGTTGGGGCAAATATGAGGGTTGCTTTACCCAATCGAGCAGCACCGCTGCCGCTTGCTTGAGCTTTGGATCGTAGGCCTTCTCCACCGCCCACGCCAGGCGAGCCTCGTTGAGGAATCCCTCGTCCAGCAGCTCGCCCAGCGGCCGGTGGTTGTTGCGCAGCCAGAGGACAGAACGGGCTTCTTCAACGCTCATAGAACTCGATGATGCAGCAGACGAGTTTGTGGATTGATCTCTGTCCATCGTTCAACCTATCTGCTGCCGGAGATATGTCGGTAGGCCTCAACGAACAAAAGCTCTAGTTCTGTGATGTCCGGCGAATCCGGCTGAAGGGGCCGAAACGTGGCCCTCTTGAAGTGAGTATTATACTTCTGGAATTCCCACTGTTGGCCCTGGAAATTCTCAGCTACACCCTGGGGCAACTTTAGCCCCAGGTGCCAGGCATATGTTCCACTCCACCTGACGATCGCGACCAGCCGGTTGCCCAACTTGAACCCGGTATACTTCTTTTTCGGGTCGCAGGACAGATCCCACCCTTGACTCTTGACAAAGGCTGTCACTGAATCAACTGCACGTCGAAACTGTGCGGTGGCCTCCTTACCGTGTTGCGATTCGTAATAATCCCAATCCCAAGTGCCCATCACCTTGGTGGTGCTGATTCTTGGCATATGCTCTTCCTCAGGAATCTCAACGAGCAGGAATTCTTCTGCCTCGAAATAAAAGCGCCGTACCTGCACCAGGTCAATGGGATACCCAATCTTGCCGGCCATGCGAGGCACCGTGCTCTTGAACGCCGGAGCGATGAGAACTACTCGGATATCCAAGTTGTCCCAGTCAATCTCGATATCCTCCGGCCTCTGTTTGCTCTCGAGCCAGATGGCTTTGATCGAGTCGGGGTTTGTCTCCGCCCAGATGGCATAACCTAGAGCCTGCGGCAGGACGTCCTCGTCGGCCTCCTGGTTCTTGAGCTCGATGATGCAGACACGAGCGTCCTGGTCCACTCCCAGCATATCGGGGATACCTTGCTTGCTGCCGGTGCGGATCTGGCGGTGGATGACGTAGATATCACCCAGGATATCCTGGTTCTCAAAGATGTATCTCTCGAACTCGGCCTCGGATCCAAAAGGCTTCTCGATCAGGCTGCGAGTCTGATTACCGGATTTCCAATATAGGTTCAACATCTTGACCTCCCTAGATGCCGCCCCTCGTGACCGTACGCGGTACGGTTCCTGGTTGTACCTGTAAAGCTATTCTCTCTGGTTCCCAGGTATATGGGAAGGGTTCCGCGTCAACCAGGGGCACGACCCAGGCAAGACTTGCTCGCAATCTTCCCAGGTCAACCACCCAAGCCGACGGGCCACGTCTGACCAATCCACGGATTGCCGGTGCGGAATGTCTCGTGCCAAAGCCGTTGGGCTATTACGATACTCGTTCATCAGCCAACCGTAGAGCCGGGAATGTGGATGCTGGTAGAATATCTGCGGCGTCAACAGCGCGAACAGCGTGCGCTGCGGCTGGCGCAGGCTCAAGGGTTCGTGCAAGTTGTCGTTCCGCTCCAGAATTACGTCTATGTTACGGGCGATCTGGTTGCGCATCGTGTCGAACGACACAAGGTGGGATACGTCGGAGAGCGCCTTCGCCTCGAACAGCACACCGAAGCCATTGTCCGCGCTCAGCAGCATCGCGTCAACGTGGGTCGCACCTTCAAGACCTCCCCTGACCTCATCCGTGCCACGCCGGCGGCCCGCATCCAGGATGTAACGGATGATCTGCCGTTGGTCGAGGTGCTCTGCCAGCCAACGCTTGTAGCCTGGCGGTGACGGCAGGCTGACCTCAAAGAATAAATGCAGCTTGCCGTCCAGGCACTCGTCCCACGACGCTATGCCAGCCAACGGCGGGGTATCACCAAAGCACAGGCGCATCAACGCGTTCAAGTGTTCCGTCCGGTCGGCACTGTGGTAGTAACTCATCAGGCAAGTGACCACCCGAAATCGCTCGTCCTTTTCGATCTGGCACGGCGTTCTCGACTTAAAAAGAGACAGCCCTCGCCGGTCGAGATGGTCTGCCTGAAAGCTGTGATACCGTTCTGCGCTGGCAAGGTAGTACCCCAGGTGGCGCGTGGCCTGCTCATCTGCAGAGCGTGTCGCGGTTGGTGCAAAATGACCTCGCAGTTGCTCGGTCGAAAAGGGCAAATAGATTGGATCTATCGGTTGATTGTTCATACCCTGTCCGGCTAGATCGGGCGAGCTATGTCCCTTCATACCACTCCTCGTGCCCGTGGGCGATGGCGAAGGATTTGTTCGTCTTGCATGCCTCCCGCACCCGGTCGGGCCAGTACCGCATCGCGATGTGGCTCCAGTCGTAGTCGCCGCGCTCCAGCCGCCCCCAATACTTTTTCGGCTCTCTCTTCCAGATGGGAATCAGTTCCCACAGCGGGGCCAGGCGCAGGATGACGCCGTCGTCTATCCAGTCCGGCTCCGGTTCGTACCCCTCGCGGACCACCCGCTCGATCGTCGTGGCGAACTCGGTGATTTCGTCGAGCTGCTGGGTGGCACGGTCCATCTGGCGTTCCATCCGCCTGCGGGCCGCGCCGCTGAGCGGTTCTGCCTGGCCCTGCAGGTCGCCGATCTGCAACCGCAGGCCGTTCAGTTTGTGGTCCAGGTAGTCGCGCTGGAGAACGTACAGAGCGGACTTGTCGATGCTCTCGTGGAAGAGGACAAAGCCATAGTTGCGCCTGGCGGACTGCAATGGCCAGTAGACGGGGCGCTTGCGGTACCAGCGGAAGTGGTACTGGATGAAGAAGTTGCGGCTCAGGAACTTGCGGAGGTCGCCGCCGGCGCCGATTTCGATGACCTGGCGGGTGTTGCGTGTTGCGTGTTCCGTTTCCCAGTCCAGCATCAGTTGGAGGGCGCGCTCGACCAACGTGGGCAGATCGCGCTCGTGCCCTTCGTCCAGGACAGTGATGCCGTCGGGGACGGCCAGGTCGCGCAGGGCGGCCTCGACCTCGGCGGGGAAGAGGTGGCGGCCACTGTCGGCGTCCACGTAGGCAAAGCGCTCCGGCGGGCCGACGAGTTGGTCGAACTCGGCCTCGCCGGGGGCGGGGAGGGAGCCGACGGCGAAATCGGCTCGGCGGTAGACGGCGGAGCCGAGAGGCCGACCCTCACCCCAACCCTCTCCCCAGGGGGGAGAGGGTTGGGGTGAGGGGG
>Ga0180437_10009585_pt1 | contig 11960 bp, 24 predicted proteins | sample SS_ome_4_FD_132410 | JGI IMG/M metagenome (GOLD analysis project Ga0180437, IMG submission 132410) | Hypersaline lake sediment archaeal communities from the Salton Sea, California, USA - SS_3_D_1 metaG | ecosystem: Environmental > Aquatic > Non-marine Saline and Alkaline > Hypersaline >... | reverse complement strand
GACTGGGTCGTCCCGGCACACAGTCGCAACGAGCGTCGTTTCTTCGTCCTCGACGTCGGCTCCGATCACCAGCAGGACACGCACTACTTCCGCGCGATCCAGCACCAGATGGACAACGGTGGCCGCGAGGCAATGCTCTACGAGCTGATGAACTACGACCTCTCTGGATTCAACGTCCGGGACGTCCCCCGAACCCGCGCGCTTCAGGAGCAGCAACAGCACAGCTACTCGACCGAGGAACAGTGGTGGTTCGACAAGCTCACGAGCGGTTACATGCTGCAAAGTGATCCGTCCGACGTGCCCTGGCCGAACCGCGTGCTCTCAGACAAGCTCTTCGAGGACTATCTGGAGTTCATCCGCCAGCGCAGTTTCCGCGCGCCGATGAACCGCACGCACTTCGGTCGGTTTCTCTCGCTAGTCGCCGATCCGAAGAAGGGTCGCACGTCAGCGTCGCAGGGCCGCCGAGTCTACTACCAGTTCAAGGATCTGAACTTCTGTCGTGCAAAGTGGGAAGAGTCTTACGGTCCCGGCAACTGGGAAGAGCTGGAAGTGATCGAGCTGGAAGAGGACACGAACGGAGAGGTCTTCTGATGCGAGTCGCGGCCCTCATCCTGTTGGCCGCTCTGGGCTGCACGGCGCCGAAGAAGGGCTGCGTCTCTGGGCTCGAGATTGGCGTGAACGGCTCGAAGAGCGAAGGCACACAGAGTGCCGGCCCCGAAGTGTGGGATACCGACGACGTGACGATCGGTGGCCATGCTACCCTATACCTCGATTTCACAGGAGCTTGCGAAGATGCCGCACAGTGAAGAGCACCCCGAACCCTGGCCCGACATCCCGGTCGTCACCGAGAAGTGGCACATCCGCTTCTCGCAGATCGACAACTCAGAAGCTGGGTCACATCACCCAATCACTGGGTGGGTCTGCACGTACCCGACGACGCACAGCCTGAACGGGCGGGGCCGTGCGTTCCTGAACAACGTCACGGACAATGGCGACGGTACGTTGACCGGGGAGCTGATGACGCTGCGTTACGGCGGTGGCGACGTCGGCGATCTGCGCTGTCAGGCCATCGCGCGGAAGCCCTACCCCGAAGACATGAACATGATGCAAATGGTCACCACGTGGCCACAGGAGCAGCTCGAAGCCTTCGAGGCGGAGCACGCCCCGGTTTACAGCTCGGACAGCAACGGCTTCCCGATGCCCACTGCGATCGAGTTCACGCCGGAGGTCGGCATCGGCATCGGCCTGATCCTGGGCGTACTGGGCCTCGTCTACGCGTGCCGCCGATGGCCTCTGAAGACACGCTGAAGGCGATTCGCCGCCGCTCTCGTCAGCTCCACCGGGACATGCCCAGGGGAGGGCGGCACGGCACCAAGGGCTACCGGCGGGACCGGGAAGCCGAACGGAAAGAGATCGATGAAGGACTACACGACGGTGACGGAGCGGACCTACACGGACGAGAACCTGATCTCGTTGGCCGACGACGACGCCGCGATCGTGATTCGAGCTGACGGCGAGCTGTCGCTGCACCTGCCTGGGCCGATGGACGCCGAGTCCCCCACGAGCCATCGGCTGGCCATGCTCGTCGGGATCTTGCTCTCAGGCAAGGAAGACGTTCGCCCTCACTACGAGGCTCTGGAGGAGATCCAGGGGCAGCTGCTGGAGTGCGCCAGCGCGCCGGACGACATCGTGAACTGAAGTGGCTCCGCCGCGAGGGCTCGAACCTCGGACCCGCTGGTTAACAGCCAGCTGCTCTACCACTGAGCTACGGCGGAACGGAGATGGTAGGCCCGCTCGGGATCGAACCGAGAACCCGCGGATTAAGAGTCCGCTGCTCTACCTATTGAGCTACGGGCCTACCGACGCCTAGCGGCGCTGTCCCTTCTTCGGATTCGGGAAGTGCCCGAAATCGAGGCTGGGACCGGTGTAGAACCACTCCTCGAAGCCAACCGGCTTCTTGAAGTAGCCCTTCAGTGCGGAGGCGTTGTAGCGCCAGCCGCCGGACTTGATGTGTGCCATGACGAACTCCTTCGCCGCGCGCTAAGCGCGGCTAATGGATTGTCATGGCGACCTCCATGCGCATTGAGTTGCCTCTTGTGGTCAGCGACGGCCGGCCGCGGCCAGACCCATGAGCCCGAGGCCCATCAGGATCGCCGTTCCCGGCTCGGGGTTCGTGATGAACGCGTACCCCATCGTGGCCGTGTCGTTGTCGAAGATCAGGAGCGCGCCCGTCCGCGCCACACCCTGGGTGTAGACGTTGAAGCCGTCGAAGTCGAGCGGGTCGGGCAGCAGGTTCAGCGCTTCCGGCAGGCTCACCTGAAGAATCACGCCTTCCAGCGACCACCGATCACCCGGACCGAACCGGTTCACGTTCGCGATGCCCAGGGTGTTGACTGCGCTCACTCCGCCGATGTCCGTGTTGACGAGGGCCGGGAAGACCGTGCCGTCGATCGGATCGAACGAGTTCGCCTCGGCGGGCGTCAAGAAGGCGTTCGTGAAGTCGAAGCTCGAGAACGTCTCGCCGTCGATCGTGACGCTGAGACTCGCGTCGCTCGTGGTGATCAGGTAGCAGTCCGAGGGGCCGGGGCCGAAGCACTGTTCGAGCGTGGGCGCCGCATCGTCGTAGCTGGAGCTGATCGTGAACGGGCTCAATGCGAGCGGGAAATCGTCGTAGAACTCGGCGTTGACCATCGTCGGGTTCGATCCGAACGGGTTCGAGGCCGTGAAGGTGATCGAGTTCTGGGTCTCGCTGAAGACGGCAGCGTAGGCCGGCGTGCAGCAAGCGCAGAGCAGGGCGAGAACGAGAGCGAACAGACGCATGGAGGACTCCTTTCAAGTCAGCCCTCCAGGCTAGCACATCAGTGCAGGGTCCGGTCTCGGGGCTCGACGTTGACAACCCGAGGTCGAGGCCGCGACTTCGGCGTGAAGAGCGCGATGACGAAGGCCACGATGGCCGCGGCCAGGACGAAGACGATCGCGATCACGAAGAGCAGGGCGATGACGGCCCAGGGGAGGATCATGGGGGCGGCGACCACCCACCACGACATCTCTCCGACGCCGGTCACCTTCAGGACGCAGAGGATCATGCTGCACAGCAGCAGCCAGGGCATCGAGCGCTTCGTCTTCTGGGTGGCAAACTGAGCCGCCGCGTTCTCGGGCATCAGAACAGGTCTCCTGCGAACTTCTTCGTCTGGGCCACCGCGAACGCGCGGAGCTTCTTGAAGTCGATGGTGGGGTCCTTGTGCTTCTTCACGAAGCTGGCGGTCTCTTCGTCGAGCAGCTCATGGAAGACGGTCTGGAGCAGCCGGGGGATGAGCTGGCCGCGGTGTTCTTCGAGGGCGAAACGCCGCCGATGTTCGTGATCGTACGCGCTGTCGGGCCGGTTGTCGGCATCCCATCCAAGCCCAAGGTCGCTCAGGATCGCATTCTCGACCTTCGCGCGCGTCTTCTCGACGAACGCCTGGGTGACGAACTCCTCGGCGATGGCCGCCTCGACTTGGAAGCTGCCCTGGTGCTCGGGGGTGCCGAATGCGCGCTTGTTATCTTCCTTGAAGTCGTTGCGGACCGACTTCCCCCACACCGTCTTCCCGACGTGGTTCGTGAAGCCGTAGTTCTTCACGACGACACCCTCCCCGACGCCGCTGTTCTCGGCGATCAAGTAGGTGTTGACCGTGTCGCGAAAGCGAATGATGTCGTCCTCGGTCGGGTTGTTCACGATCGCCAGCGGCTCCAGTACGTGGGCGCCCTGCTCGCGAATCTGCGGAGCCCAGGTGTCGTAGTGGAGGTAGCGGCCGGTGTCGGGGCAGCGAGCGTCGAAGACGTAGAAGCGACGCCACGCGTCCTCGCGGTAGGTCTTCAGGGTGTGCGGGACGAGCCACTCGCCGTAGAAGATCGGGAAGCGGACGCCGTCGTAGGTGCCCTGAATCCATTCGAGGTCGCCAGCGTTCCAGAGGTCCCACATGGCCTGCCGGAACCCGTGGTTGTCGCCTGCTCCTTCGACGGTGAGGTCACGACGACGAGAGCCCGTGCAGACGCCGCCCTGGTCGCGGTCGCTCCAGAGCACGCCGTTCGTGCCGTCGAGCTTCGGAAACACATAGCATTCGCCGATCAGCAGACCGTCCACGTTCGGGTGGCCGAGGCGTTCGACGTGCGTGTACTTCATGTAGCTCATGACTGCTCCAGTTCTTCGAGAACCTTGAACCCCTCGATCGCCATCGCGCGATCGGCCGGGGTGACCATCCGGGTCTTGAGATCGACTTCGGCCGACGAGCGCTCGCCGGGAGCCGGGACCGCCGCGACGATCGCCAAGAAGCGACTCGCGATCGGGGCCAGCGTCTCGATCATGGTCAGGCCCTTCTCGACGTCTTCCTCGAGCCGTTCGATGCGGGACTTGTACCGGGCGTTCGCCTTCTGGGACTGGTCGAGCGAGATCTTCATCTTCGCGCGCAGTCCTTCCTGCTCCTTGCGGCGCCGGCGGAGGTCGGCGTTGATGTCCCACAGCGCCTCGATCACACGCGGTGCCGAAGCGGCCGAATACTGAGGAGCCGGCCGCTTCGGCGGCAGCGTGCTCTCGTACCACTCGCGGATCGCGGTGGCCGCGTCGTAGTCGGTCTCCTGCTGCGGGAACGGCGAGGCCGCGCGGTACAGCCGACCTCCGGGCTGGTAGTCCTCCGGCTGGGCGTTCAGCGGGTCGTCGAGGATGATCGTATCGTGCGTCTTCACGGCGACCGGTTCCCCAACCTTGGCGTCGTGTGCCGCTACGCCCATGACGACGCTGCCGGGGATCGCTTCCTCTTCCGCCTTCGTTCGCGCCTTCGCGATGGCGTCGTAGTAGTCCTCTTCGGGCTCGTCGTCATCGTCGATCGGCTTCGTGTAGCCCACGTCGTGCCGGCCCTCGGCGACCTCGACCGGTTCGATCTTCGTCTCGGAGATCTCGCCGACGGTGCGCCGTTCGACCCGCTCGTTGCCTGAGAGATGGATGTGCTCCTGGCGCATCGCGTCGATCTTCTGCCCCAACTGGGCGTTCAGACGCTCGAAGTGCTCGGTCTTCCGTGTCAGGTGCATGTTGATCTCGAAGAGGTCGTTGTAGGCGGACTGGAGGGTCCGCAGCTCTTCGACGAGGTCGAGGTTCTCCTGAAGCGAGCGGTCGTATGCGCGCTCGGTGTTCTTCAGCTGCATGTCCACCGGGGGCTCCTGCGGCCCCAGCAAGTCTTCCATCGCGTTACCCAATGTTCTGCACCTTCTTGTTAATCGGCACCACAAGCACCGGGATGCCCAGGGTGGCCGCTTCCTTGAGGCAATGGTGCGTCCCGCTACCACCAACCTGTCCATTCCAGAACGCCACGACCAGCTCGGGGTCGAAGTCGCGGAGCATGTGGATGTTTCGCTTCGGTCCGGCGCTCTTCCCGTGAGTGCCCCAGTCGGCCTCGTAGGTGACGCATTCGACGCGATTGGGGTCCTGCTCGGAGCACCAGCGCCGCGCCAGCTCGTCGGCCCCCTTCGCACCTCCCTGGGCGAGCTTCAGGGAATGCTGGGTGTCGACGTGGAATTCCTGTCGCGCCAGATCGCAAAGGATCAGAGCACGCTGCATGAATCGGTCGAAGTCCTTGGCGGAGCAGCTGTAGTTACGGCTGCCCGTCACCACGATCTTGAGGGGCTTGTATTCGCTGTTCATCCGTATTTCTCACACACGTTAGGACGATCTGCGTCCCGATCATGCTGACCTCTGCGACCGCTAGGTGACAGATCATCAGCGGAGTTTCGTATTCGAGGATCTTCACGTCCTCGTCTTCCAGCTCGAGAACCAAGCGAGGCTGAGCCGGGGTGTTTGCCCTGGCGTCGGGGACGATGATCAGCATCACGTACAGAAACATGACGAGAGTCAGCGTCCACCCGATGATGGTGAAGGCGCTAGGCGGACGGAGCATCGAGAAAGGCTTGGATGCACGTAGCGTGGTCCGGGAACCCGCCGGCGTTGACCAGCCACTCACAGACGGGCGCAAAGCTGACATGGTTCGCCCGAAACGAATCAACGAGAGCGTTGCATCCCGCTCCCACTGCCCACCAGAAGCCGACGCTGAACGCCAGCATCCCGGAGTAAGTAACCACTCGATACCAGTCCACGCGGTGGTGATCCATTTCATTCTCCCGCTTCCATTTCCACGAGCCCGCCGCCCGCATGGATCAGTACGTTGCCTTCCGCACAGGTTCGGAGTCGCACTGATTTCACGTTCACTCCGAAGTCGCGCATGAGCTTCTGCGTCTCGGATGTAAGACGCCGATCGATGTCGGCGAGGTTGCTTTCGATCTTCTCGTCAGCCGACGCTAGCACGGCCTTCCGCAAAGCCGCCATAGCGATGTCGGCCAGATCGTCCGTGGCATCGTAGTTCTCGACGGCGAACTTGTAGAGATCTTCGATCTCATAACGAATCACCGCATCGGCGACGATCGTCTTCTCGCCCTTCTTGACGATGATCTGCTCGGTGACCATGACCGCGGCCACCACCGGGTAGGTGTCCAGCTGAGACCAGACCGGCCACCAGATGTGCATTCCGGGGTCGAGTACGCTCGCTTCTCCTCGGGTGAAGCAGACCGCCTGCTCCGTGATTCGGACGTGAGCTAGGCGAGGAACCACCTGGGCCAGATAGTGAACGAGTTCGCCGATCCATCCGAGGGCTGCATCCATGCCCCCATTCTAGCCCTCCCGCCAGAGGAAGGCCCGTATACAGCGCTGAACCAGAGGCCAGAAGCCGATTTCGCGCAGATGGGGACCCACCCGGATCTGGGCGTCCTGCGGGGCCAGCTCGTTTCCATCCTCGTCCCGGACGCTGCGAATTCGATACATCCCCCAGTCGTGGTCGCCGGTTCCGTCGTTCGCGATCTCCATCACGCCCAGGGTGCGCTTCCGGCTCTCGTTCCCGAACGGGACGATTTCAACGGTGACGCGCAGCATAACGAGCGAAGTCCCGGGGCAGGAAGGGGGTGGAGTCCGTGAGGTCGAGGGTATCCATGTACCGCTTGAGGCCGGACTTCTGTCCCTCGTCGGTCTTCAGGAATTCCTCGAACTCCAACTCAGCGATGATCTCGGGAAGTCGTTCCTTGGTCTCGAGGTCCGCAATCTGGTTGGGCATGTCGGCGAGAGCGATCAGGTGTTCGGGGTCCACCGGGTAGGTACTCCAGTGCTCGTAGCTCGAATTCTTTCGAGTCTTGAAGAGCTTTCGATATGCGTCGATCAGAAGAGAGGTGGCAGCTGCCCAGCTCAGCGGCTTGTTCAGCATTCCGCGTCGCAGCGCGATCAGGTAGGATTCCGCAAGGATGTCCTCTCGATCAGCGGGCTGCAAGCGGGAGAACTGCCTGTTCAGCACAACTCGCAGCTTGCCACCGTCCCCTCCGAATAGATCTGCCTCGACCATCAGTTGTCGTTCAGATACCGCAACCGATCGGGGTTCTGCGTTCCCGGCGGAGCGCTCAAGCAGAGGCAGGGGTAGTCCACCGGAACGTCTGCGCAGTAGGGGTAGTTCACCCCCTGACAGACGTAGGTGTTGCTGTCCTGACAGCTGTTCCCCATCGTCACGGCCATGATCGCGACGAGCACGACGACCGAAGCCCAGGTGCGGCCGGCAAGGATGTCCTTCGCCATCTTCGCGGAGATCCGCGTGCCCTTGCGGGCCGTCTCGACATCGACGCCGTCGCGGACCTTGCGCTTGAACTCGCGCACCTCGTCCTTGTTCGTCTTCGAGTAGCCGGCCTGCCGCGTCTTCGACTGATGGTTCAGTCGCTGCGCGAGCGAGGGGTGACCGGGGTTGTAGATCTTGTTATTGGCCATCGGCGGTCTCCCGTACCATCTTCGCGTAAATGACCCGGCGGGTCAGCAGCTCGATGAACATCTTGATCGCGGAGGTCTGCGATCGGTTGTCGTTGAAGTAGATGATGACCCCGAAGTCACCTTCGTCCGGGAAGGTGGTCGTCTCGTCGAAGTCCTTGGCCATAGCGTCGAGGTCGTCGTACCCCATGATGTCGATCGCATGACCAAGCAGACAGCAGGGACGGGCACCGTCGAAATAACGACCCTTCCCGATTCGACCGCGAGCGTGACGCGCGAGCAACTGGTTGTGAACCTCGCGTACGTCGCTGACTTCCATCGTCGCGATGCGGTACATCAGTCGTTCTCCTTCCACTTGGCGTCGTCCGCCTTCTCGGGCCAGCACTCGACCTCGGTGATGTCGTCGCCGTAGTCGCCCGCGTCGAACTTCGCCTTGGCCTCTTCGAGCGTGTCCGCGTCGATCACCGCAGAGAAGGTCGCGTCGGCCTTGTAGGTCACGACCCAGCTACGCACAGGAGTCACGTCCGCATTCGCCGCACGGACCCGGGGCGGCCGGGAAGTCGTTCTTCGCGACGACGTTCACGGTGCGCTCGAAGCGGCGGCGCTCCAGCTCGTTCCGCACGTTCGTCTGCACCCGGGGTCCGCAGACGCCGCCCGTCTTCCGGTAGCGCCATTCGGAATCGCCCATCCGGTAGATCTGGACGTTCGTGAACTTCGACCCGGTCTGTGCCGGGTAAATGAAGATCTCGAGATCGTCGGCGGTGTCCCGAGTCTTCGTGAAGTGCTCCGCGTCGCGCATCCGCTCTAGCTGAGCAGCCGACGGCTTGTTGCGTTCGCTGTCGTCTCCGTGCCATCCCTGGGCCATCATGTCTCCTCGTATTCGGTTAGTCGAAGCGACGACCATTCGCTCGCCGCCAGTAGGTATTGCGTGGCGCCCTGCACCAGAAGCAGGCCACCGAGGGCCGTTTCATGGACCGTGATGAGGTCGCTTGGAGCGTTCGCTGACGTGAGAGTCAGGACCACCCGGCTCGTTGTCATGAACGGCTTGCTCACCACCACCTGGGCATAACGCCGCCCATCAGTCGGCCTCGCACTCTCCAGCGCTTTGTTGATCGCCAGGGCCACCTTCTGGGTGCTCACGGCGTCGCCCCTCTCGATTCTTCAGAATCTGCTGTCTCTCGTCTTCCGTGATCATCGCCCAGAAGTCTGCCCAGGCGTGGGTCTCTTCAATCGGTCCCGCATCTCGCGTCAGCGTAGCCGTCCTGACCTTGTCCTTGCTGCGCGGACCCTTCCGTTCTTCGAGGAATGTCAGTTGAGCCGTTTCAAGAGCAGCCAAGGTGACATTGTAGGGCGAGTGCTCTCGGGCGTCCGCCGGGTCGAACGTGCGATCGTAGTGCGCGAGGAACCTAGCGGTTGCGGGCATCTCGCTCGATCTCGTAGACGGCCTCTTCGAGAAGCCGCTGGAGCATCCCACCCGTCTGAGCCTGAATCCACCCGTAGAAGTTCTCCTCTTCTTCGGTTTCGGGATGCAAAAAGATTCGATAGTTGCTCACGTGAATCCACTCGATGTGGCCGTCCGTTCCTCCGTCCTCCCAGTATTCAATGTCCATCGCTTCGAGAAAGTGCGAAGTGCCGGGAAACTTCACCTCGTTATCGAGGTGATGGTGCAGCAGTTCATCGTAGGTCCAGATCTCGCCCTCGGGTCCGAGGAAGCGGTCGGTCCGGGTCTTGAACCGCATGATCGTGTAGTGGTGCGGCTCGATCGGAGTTCCGTCGCCAACGACCATCTCGGTCGGCAGCGTCTTCTGGTGGTAGTGGCCGCGCCGCATGTGTTCCAGGCGCTGAACGACTTGGACCTTCATACGTGGACCACTCGATAGTAGAGCTTGCAGTCCTCGGGAAAGCCATCGCAGAAGAGGTCGTCGTCGATCTCGTCATCGTCGAAGTCGAGGTCGTAGTGCCCGACGATGTTCTCGTACATCGTGCGGTCGTAGTGGCCGCCGAAGAGATGGGCGAGCATTCGATCCGCAAGCCCGGAAATGCCAGTCGCGTCCTCCAGGGAGTATTCCGCCCAGGTTTCGACGGGGAACTTCGAGACCTCGAGACGAACGACCGATCCGTGCTTGACGGCCATCTGGTACTGCAACGCAAGGCCAGCGACGCAGAACCCGAACCCGAACTCCGCGCTGTGCAGCCAGAGCTTTCCGTTCTGCTGGGAAGGTTTGCCTTCCTTCGAGAATCCGACGAAGGGGGTCGCGCAGAGAATGGGGGATCGAACGATGTCCATAACAATGTCCTCTGATGTGATGTACCAGAGTAGCGGCAAGGGGTGACGGGAACTTTACCCGCCACCCCCAAGTTGCGCTAGAGCTGCGCGAGAAGTCGATCGAGCACGTAGCGCTGGAGCCGCCGTTCGAGCCGCGCGTGCTGCGTGCAGTGTTGCTGGAGCTTCGGGAATCGCTCCTGATGAATCCAGTGGCCCAGGCCGTGGACGATGCCGGCCCACCCAGACTCGCTGGGCAGTTCGCCGCCGTAGCGGTTGGGGTTGACCATGAGGTCGCCGCCGCGCGGCCACGTGTACCGGTTCCCGCTCACGAGCTTGACGCCCCAGAAGGGCCAGCTGTGACACTCATGCCGGTAGATCAGCTCAGCTCCCTTCGCCGCGTCCAGCCCGCTGTTGGGCACCGGGTGACCGGCCTTCTCCCAATCGCGCTCGATCGCGGTGTAAAGGGTCATCGCAGACTTCGCCATTCGTCCCATGTGGGTTGCTCCTCTCAGGTGGTGATACCACCGTATCGGTCAGTCGGTCATTCGACTTGAGAGGAAAAATAGCAAGCGCGATTTTCAGTTCTTCGTTAAGGGCCTTGATCAACCCGGCAACGGGGCTGGGTTTGATAGATAGGGGGCGAATCGTCTCAGGGGTTGACATTGAATTCGGGCCTCTCACCCATTCGGACGTTCGTAATCTTGTTCGTAGCGATACCCGGGACTAACCGTACCGGCACGACGCGCAGTCAACTTTGGCCCATCAGCTGCTGGAGTTGATTGTTTGTCGAGGCTACCTGTGATCAGTTTCAACGTCTAATTCGACCACGACTCTGCCTAGAAGGGGTCGGGCTTGAGGCTGTCCTCGATGACCTGCGGGTCCACCCACTTGTCCTTCAGGAAGTGGCCGATGCGGAAGATCTGGGAGTTGTTCGCATCGACACGGCAGGGCAGGCCCTTGAGATCGCGGAAGTTCTCGATCTCGAACGTAGCGAAGAGCGCCTTCATCCACTCCCCGAACGTACCATCGGCGATCCGCTCCTTGTGGGCCATTTGGTAGCCGCCGAACGACTGACTCGATCCGCCGTAGTTCACGCCGACCATGAGCGTCAGGATGCTGCCCTTCACGACCATCACCTCGACGCTCGAGATCTCCGCGTTGCAGACTGCGCGTTCCATGTGACCCCCTACGAGCGACGCATTCGACAGCCGGCGACGAGCGCCATCACCAGAAGCGCCGTTCCCGACGCCACGCTGGGCTCGGGGACGTAGATCGGCTCGCCCAGAGCCGTCGGCTGTCGCGTGCCGTGAACCTGAATCTCGAACTCGTCGTTCGGGAACGGGTCGCCCGTGGCGAAGTTCACGAGCGTGTCCTGCTCGATCCGATAGGCGTCGTCCTCGTAGATGATCACGAAGTAGTCGAGCGTCGTGCCGAAGAAGCACGGCTGGGTCGCCGGCTGGGGCACACCGTGGCACAGCTCCGCAAGGGTGATCTCGTAGTAGTGCCGGATGCCGGTCGGGTCGGTCTGGCCGGGGGCTCGCGCATCGGAGTGCGAGTAGGTCAGCTCGATGTCCCACCCCAGGCCCAGGTTGGGGTCCGACGCGAACCAGACGCCGGATTCGAGCGGCGCGGGGTTGTAGAAGAACAGCTCGTTGAACGGGAACGGCGGGTCACCGTCGATGACCGGAGGGTTCTCCTGGGGATGGATCGTCCACAGCGAACGCTGAAGGGCCGGCGTGTTGACCACGAAGGCACCCGGAGGCTTGATGAAGCCCCAGCCCTGCTCGACGCCGGCGCCCATCATGGCCATCGGCGGCGGAGGGGCGCTCGCGGCGCACGCCGCGGACGCGGATGTGATGAGCTGATACATCT